>Ga0079226_10001165_pt1 | contig 19971 bp, 24 predicted proteins | sample Poulit2014_FD_76345 | JGI IMG/M metagenome (GOLD analysis project Ga0079226, IMG submission 76345) | Agricultural soil microbial communities from Georgia to study Nitrogen management - Poultry litter 2014 | ecosystem: Environmental > Terrestrial > Soil > Agricultural land | place: USA: Georgia... | reverse complement strand
TGCGCTTCGATGGAGCTCGTCACTGGAATATGTTGATGCATCAATTCGGAATCGTTTCCGCTTGAAGTTTTTACGATTGCAATTATTTTCATGTTCGGGAAACTGGAAATAATTTTTATGTATTCATCTGCTAATTTTGTAGAACCGATTACTAAAATACGTTTCATCTATTCACCACCATGAAATAATTTGCGTACTTCTGCTACCTATATTACTTTATCCTGCAAATATTAGCAAGAGGCAGATAAAAAATTGCACCTATAGCTTTCTTTTTTGAATTGTGTGATACGTTTGCTATACTTATACTATTGAACAAAAAGAAGGAGAAAAAAATGGTTCGCATACTCGCTGTCATTATATTATTCTTGCCTGGTGTCATCGGTGCATTCGGGATCAAATTGATGAGAGATGCTTTATTCGCTGAAGTGTATCCTATTCTTGGGAACGAAGGGATACAATTTGTCGTTGGACTTATTATGTTTATTGGCGGTTTAGCCTTTATCGGCGGTTTTATTTATCATCGCGACAAAAAACGTCACTTAGTCAAGGATCGATCCAATAAATCATCCTGACATATAGAAAAACGAAAAGCACTTGGAGGGAATTATGAATGAAAGTTGCAAAATTTGGCGGCAGCTCCTTAGCTGATGCCAACCAATTCAAAAAAGTCGGAAATATCATAAAAGATGATAGCAAAAGAAAGATTATAGTCGTTTCAGCCCCAGGGAAAAGGCATGATCATGATTTCAAAATTACTGATTTATTGATTCAGCTTGGCGACGCTTATCTGAATAATGAAAAATATAAATCGTATTATATTACGATAATGGATCGCTTCGCCAAAATAATCAAAGAACTTGATGTAACGCTCAATCTCATCGATGAAATTGAAGAAAAATTGACATCCATCATGAAAAGCGATCTTGCATATGACGATATGCTCAACTGCTTCAAAGCGGTTGGCGAAGACAGCTCTGCCAAAATTCTCAGCGCCTATTTGCAATCTCTTGATATAACAGCACGATATGTCAATCCAAAAGAGGCGGGCATCCTTGTGAACAATGATGCAAATGGTGCGCAATTGCTGCCAAAGAGTTATGGGGAAATTTACAAACTGCGGAAAGAAGAAGGAGTGTTGGTCATCCCCGGATTTTTCGGGTACACAGAAGACGGAATTTTGGCCACTTTTTCTCGAGGCGGTTCTGATATAACCGGTTCCATCGTTGCAGCGGGAGTTAAAGCAGAACTTTATGAAAATTTCACCGATGTCGATTCAGTCTATTCGGTCAATCCTGCTATCATTAAAAATCCGAAAGAGATTAAAATCCTTACATATAGAGAGATGAGAGAACTCTCCTATGCAGGTTTTTCCGTGTTTCACGATGAGGCGTTGATTCCTGCATTTAATGCGAAAATCCCTGTTTGCATCAAAAATACGAACAATCCGTCGGCACCAGGGACAATGATTGTCTCCGACAAAGAACAAAATGGCAAATGCGTAGTCGGCATCGCAAGCGCCACTGGTTTTGTCAGCATTTACATCAGCAAATTTTTAATGAACAGAGAACTTGGCTTCGGCCGGAAATTATTCCAAATTCTCGAAGAGGAACAAGTTTCTTTCGAACATGCTCCATCAGGCATTGATGATATGACAATCATCATCAGGGAATCGCAATTGACAGGCGAAAAAGAAAATATTATTGTGAATCGGTTCAAAAACGAACTAGAAGCAGATACGGTGACGGTCCATCGCGATCTCGCTTTAATAATGGTCGTCGGCGAAGGCATGAAAGAAACGATTGGAATGGCCCAAACGGCCACAACTGCCTTAGGTGAAGCAAAAGTGAATATTGAGATGATCAATCAAGGTTCTTCAGAAGTGTCCATGATGTTCGGCATCAAAGCGAATGGATTGCATCGAGCTATCAAATCGCTTTATCGCGCATTTTTTGAAGGCTAATAAAAAAGAAGCTGTATAAACTTAAATTTTTATACAGCTTCTTTGCTCATTAAAAAGATGTTTTTGCTTAAAATGACTCGACTTTATGTTCGAGCCGCAGTTTATCGGCAACCATTGCAATAAACTCGGAATTCGTCGGTTTCGCTTTGGAAACATTTATCGTATAGCCGAATAATTCTGTAATCGAATCGATATTTCCTCTATTCCAAGCGACTTCAATCGCATGCCTGATTGCTCGCTCGACGCGGGAGGAAGTCGTATTGAACTTTTTGGCAATATCCGGATATAAAATTTTCGTTATCGAACCGAGCAATTCAATGTCATGATATACCATTGTAATTGCTTCTCTTAAATATAAATAACCTTTTATATGCGCCGGCACACCGATATCATGCATAATATTCGTTATATTCGTTTCGATATTGTCCTTTTCCTTTCTTGCCGGACGATTCGTTTCCGTCTTTTTGACATGCACTCCTTTCTGGTTTTGCACTGACACTTCTCTGATTTTCTCAACGAGATTTTCAAAATCGAACGGCTTCAATATGAAATACGATGCGCCATATTCGACCGCTTTACGCATGACCTCTTCTTGCCCAAAGGCGGTCAGCATAATGATGTTGGGATTTTTCTCTCGATTTTGTTCACGGAGCTTTTGCAGCACGGACAGACCATCCATATGCGGCATAATAATGTCCAAAATCAATATATCGGGTTTCAATTCTTCCAATAAATCGACACATTCTCTCCCATCATATGCAACTCCAATGACTTCAATTTCGTCTTGTTCATTTAAATAATCTTCCATAATATGTACTAGTTCACGGTTATCATCCACTATACATACTGAAATCTTATTCACTTTTACACCATCCTCTTCATTTTGCTCGCTACTTTATATATTCGACAGCATTGAAGATAATCCTCTTTTTATTCTAAAAAGAAAAAGCTTTCCGAATTTACCGGAAAGCTGTTGGATTAACTTGCCATTTTTTCTTCTTTTTTATCGTAAATGTTTATGCCGGCTTCATCTAACATCCATTCAATATGAACGCCATATCCTGAAGTCGGGTCGTTGACAAAAACATGTGTCACTGCTCCGACCAATTTTCCGTTTTGGATGATCGGACTCCCGCTCATGCCCTGAACAATGCCGCCAGTCTTTTCGAGCAACCTTTCATCGGTCACTTTAATGACCATTCCTTTCGTAGCAGGAAACTTTTGCGGAATGCTATTTACAATTTCAATATCAAATTTTTCAATTTTTTCGTCTTCCACCACTGTCAAAATGTGCGCCGGGCCTTTTTCAACTTCTGCCGACAGGCCGATTGACATCGGCTTTTCGTGATTCTCCTCCAAAGAATCGGGGTTCAATTTTCCAAAGATGCCAAAGGGACTGTTTTTCGTGATGGTTCCTAGCTGTTCATCTTTCATCGAAAACTTCGCTTGTTTTTCTCCCGGAATTCCTTGGTTGCCTTTCTCAATGGAAGTGACGGAAGAGCGGACAATTTTGCCTTCATGGATCTCAATTGGCTTTTTAGTGTCCGCATCCGATATGATGTGGCCTAAAGCGCCATATTTTCCGCTATCCTCTTCATAAAATGTCACTGTTCCAATCCCTGTGGCTGAATCTCTAATATAAAGGCCGATTTGATAGCTATTATCTTTTTTGTTTAATACCGGCTCCAATGTCGTTTTGATGATGTCCTCGCCTCTTTTGAGCTTGACACTGATATCTTTCTTATTTTTTCCTGCATCACTTACAATTGGCTTCACATCTTCCAATTGCTTGATTTTATTTCCATTCATCTCCAAAATGACATCTCCAACATGAATTTCTGCTTTTTCTCCTGGCGAATTGGATTGTTTCTTATTGTTCACGAGATGATGGCCGACAACCAACACCCCTTTCGTGTGCAATTGTACACCTACGGATTGTCCTCCAGGGATGACTTTTTTATCGCCAAGGACAGAAACATCCACTTTTTTGACGGGAATGTTCGCTTTTTTATATACTAAGGTGCTTTCTCCTTCTTCGCTCGGATAAAATTCGGAGTTTTGGGCAGAAATATCGTTATTATTAGCCATGATGGTATAATTGCTTCCTAATTTCGGAATGGACATCGGTTGATTGCTCTCAAAAGCGATCATTTCATTGGGGATGGAGATATATTCTTTCACGCCGGTTAAAAAGGGGAAAAATAAAAATAAAATAAGGAGTAAAATGCCAAATGAAGCTCTAATTTTACTCTTCGGTCTCACTGTCGTCCACTCTCCTCTTTTCTTTATCCCATACCTTTTATCCGTATCTTTAATTTGACCTAAACACCGGCATTTTAAACGAGAGAAAGTTAAGAAAAGATGTGTATCATTACCTTAAATAGAAAAAAAAAGCCAATGTACATTAGCTTTTTATCGAACGTTTGAAGCTATTCGTCAATTCAAGCAGTTCTTCGGAATGCTCGATAGCTGTTTCCGTCAATTTTGCGCCTGTCATCATTCTTCCCAATTCCTGAACTTTTTCTTTTTTGCCGAGTTCTTTTAGAGAAGTGGAAGTTCGACTTTGTTTTTCTTCTTTCTGGATCAAAATATGGTGGTCGGACATGGCGGCGACTTGCGGCAAATGCGTGATGCATAACACTTGGGTTGTCGTTGAAATTTGATACATTTTTTCCGCAATCGCCTGGGCGACTCGTCCGCTTACTCCCGTATCAATTTCATCAAATATAACCGTTTGGAAATTGTCATGTCTCGCAAAAATTTTATTCAATGCGAGCATGATCCGTGAAAGTTCTCCGCCTGAAGCAATTTTGGCAAGCTCTTTCAACGGTTCTCCCAAATTCGCAGAAAGCATAAATGAGATGCGATCGATTCCATCTTCTGTCAGTTGTTCGTCACCGACATCAAAAGCAACGGAAAATGCTGCGTTTTCCAAATAAAGATCCTTTAACTCACCCTTCATGTCACTTTCCAAAGCAACAGCAGTTTTTTTCCGGATGCTGTGCAAGTTTTTTGCCTCTTTCAATGCTGCATTTTTCACATCGGCCATTTCACTTTCCAGCTTTTCTAAATGTGTCTCTTTGTGTTGGAGCTCTTCTAATTCAACCTCGACTTTATTGAGATAATCAAGCATTTCTTCGACAGTGGAGCCATACTTCTTCTTGAGTCGATTTATTTCGTCAAGGCGAGCTTCGATTTCGTTTAAACGGCCTTCATCAAAATGCAACTCTTCAATAAAATCCCGCAAATAAAATCCTATCTCTTCCAAATTAAAAAATATGCTCGTCAAATCATCTGCACGTTTTTTGATGGAAGCGTCGTAATCCATCGCTTCCTTTAACGAGCTTTGGGCGATATCGATCCACTCCAAGCCTTTGTTTTCTCCAGCAAGCGAATGATATGCTTCTTGAACAGAATGGTATATTTTCTCGTAATTTTGCAGTTGAATTCTCTCTTCATCCAGCCGAATATCCTCGCCTGCTTCCAATTGCGCTTCCGTCAGTTCATTCAATTGAAACTGAAGCATGTCCAATCGCTGAGCGAGCTGCTGTTCATTTGCATTCAGTTCATCGTGACGCATTTTCAATAATCTGTATTTATGGTATTTTTCCATATAGCGCGTTTTGACAGGAAAAATTTCTTTTTCATTATACTTATCCAACAATTTTAAATGAACCGCTTTATCCATTAAATGCATCGTATCATGCTGGCTGTGGACATTGATCAAGGATTGCCCGATTTCTCTCAAGATTCCCAATGTGACCATTTTTCCATTGATTCGGCAGACGCTCTTGCCTTTATTTGTGATGGTCCGGTCCAATATAAGCGTTCCGTCTTCCATTTCAATGCCATATTTTTCGCATTTTGCTTCGATAAAAGAGAAATTTTCATCGACAGCAAATAAACCATTGATTTCAGCCTTTTTAGCGCCGTATCTGACATACTCGACAGAAGCTCGACTGCCTGTCAATAATTGGACGGCATCGATAATGATGGACTTTCCGGCGCCGGTTTCGCCTGTCAAAACAGTCAAACCATCATGAAAAGCGATCGATAGATCATCAATGATTGCAAAATTCCGTATCGATAACTCTGTTAACATTGCTTGCTTCACCCCATTAATGACTACAGCATTTCCAAGAAGCGGTTTTCGATGACTTCAGCGTTTTCTTCCGTCCTGCAAATCAACAAGCACGTATCATCGCCGCATATCGTGCCCATCACTTCTTCCCAATCCAGCTCATCGATGATGGCACCAAGTGCGTTGGCATTGCCCGGCAATGTTTTCATCACTACAAAATGAGAAGCGTGATCGATGCTGACGAAAGCCTCCATGATGATCCTTTTCAATTTATCTTGCGGATTGAACCGTTGCTCTGTCGGTGTGCTGTACGTATACCTTCCAGAGGACGAAAGCACTTTTACTAAATGAAGCTCTTTTATATCGCGCGAAACCGTCGCTTGGGTCACATTGAATCCTAATTTTTTCAAGTGAGCGACCAATTCGTCTTGTGTTTCAATATCATTTTCAGAAATGATTTCCCTAATTTTGATATGCCGTTTCATTTTACTCATTGCTATACCTCCGAAAAAAAAGAAGTTACGCTTTTTTCAATGCTCGATGAGCTTCATTCACAATTTGCTTGACCATTTGTTCCCGGTCAGCTTCAAGTTCTCCTTCACGCTTCCAGCCAAGATGAGCTAAAAATTCAATATTGCCTTCTCCCCCAGTGATTGGAGAATGAGTGAGATTCAGGAATGAAAATCCTTCGTTTTCGACAAATTCAATAATGTTCATTAAAACTTCTTGATGGATTTTTTTATCCCGAACAATCCCCTTCTTCCCGACTTGCTCTTTTTTCGCTTCAAATTGAGGTTTTATAAGCGCGACGACATCAGCACTGCTTTCAAACAGTTGTGTCAGAACAGGGAGTATCAATCGTAAAGAAATAAACGATACATCAATCATCGCAAATTCAGGCAGCCCTTTATGAAAAAGCTCTTTTGTGACGTAGCGGAAATTCGTCCTTTCATTGACAATCACCCTATCGTCATTTCTTATCTTCCAATCCAATTGATTGTAGCCGACATCGATTGCGTAAATGAGTTTCGCTCCGTTCTGCAATGCACAATCGGAAAAGCCGCCGGTGGAAGATCCGATGTCCGCGATAATTTTTCCTGCAACGCTCGCATCGAAACAATCGAGCGCTTTTTCCAATTTATAGCCTCCGCGGCTCACGTATTTGACTGTGCCCTTTACCGTGAGAGGAATACTTGCATCGACTTTCATCCCCGGTTTGTCCAATCGCTCACTTTCCGAAAAAACGAGCCCTGCCATGATCATCCTTTTCGCTTTTTCTCGCGTTTCAATCAAATTTCTTTTAACCAATAATGTATCTAACCGTTCTTTTGCCATTGCTATACGATTCCTTTTCATTTTTTATTCGATTTCGGCAACACTTTTATTTTTAATTTATCCTGTAGAAAATAAATTATTTTTCCTGCCAACAAAATTATTTTCGTCGATGAATGGATAGCAAAATATTTGCCAAGCGCTTTTCCTCCTACTGTAAGCGCTGCTATCAAGCTCGTCAAAAAAACAGATAAAAAAAGTTGCGGCGATGGATCAGCCGTCCCCTGGATAAGTCTTGAAATATCCAATATAACAATCGTCAATGCACTTCCGCTAATAATTCCTGAAATATCGCCGATGACATCATTGCAAAAACTGGCGAATTTATCCGCGTTTTTGTATATGTTGACCGCCTCTTTGGCGCCAGTCACCTTTTCAGCCGCCATCGCATGCAAAGGCGCTTCTTTTGCGGCTGTAGATGCAATGCCTAGCATATCGAAAATGATGCCGATCAAAACAATCAACAGCACGATGACAAGCCCAATGATCCAGGAGACATTATTCAATAATGAAGAAGAAAAACTTGAAAAAATAGCCGCTAACACAAAAGTGATAACGGCTATGGTTAAACTAAATTTTATCGAACTTTTTATTTTTTGGTCCATATATTGTCCTGCCTTAAAAATTCGTTCATTTCCATGCAGCTTAGTACGAAGGAATGGCCATCCAAAAGGTTAAGACTGCGGCTTAGGTCCAGTAGGTTTTCCCAAATAGATACCCGATGTCGCCACCAGAGGCAGTTCCCTTTTAAATCTATCTTAACTTTGTCACCAAAAGTTAGACTGGATTGCCACTTAGTCCGCACTATAATCCCTCTTGAATGTCGATGTTGAACAGCCTAGGAGATTTCCTCCACAGTCTTTATGCTATCCCTAGCCTCTTTTGCAGCACCGATTTCATAGGGGCAAAGAAGTTAACGGCGGCCAACCGATAACTTTCTCCAGATAATCCCTAATCCCCTCGGATGCCACTCACGGCAGGCTACGCTGTCTATTTTAAAAACGACAGGTTCATACCCCATTCCATAACTCCCATTTAGATTAGTTAATTTCAGCTACAGAGATGGGCCTCCGCGGTCAATGGGTCAACGCCCACATGCCTTTGTGGATCGCCCATAAACCTTAACTCCCAGCATTGACCCAAGGCTGGGCGCCTCAAGCCGACACAAGGAACTTCATCGATATGCCCTTTGGCAGATTTTTAGGCCCGCCTTCAGGATAGGAGGACTGACTAGGATACTGCACCATTCCTTATTTACTATATATTGTACCATAAACGATGAAAAAATTCTATGTCGATTTTCGTCTAATCAATGATCTCTTTTGTCGAAAAAATGAAGCAAATCGAGCAAATAAGCACCATCTGCATGCGCTTTCCTTAACGATTGCTCTGCTTTTTCCATATATTTCGCTTTTTGTTCTTGCGCGCCGTCCAAGCCTAAAAGGTTCGGGTATGTGCTTTTTGCATTTTCCATATCGCTGCCGACTGGCTTGCCAAGCTTGTCTGGGTCGCCGACTACATCCAAGATGTCATCTTGGACTTGAAAAATCAATCCTAAATAATATGCGAAATCTTCTAGATGTTTTCGTTGCTCTTCATCAGTCTCCGCTAAATAAGCTCCTGCGATGATGGCAAACTTGATAAGTTCTCCAGTCTTTAGCTCGTGGATTTTCTCCAGTTCATGAAGCGTAAGGGATTTTGTTTCCCCCTCCATGTCAAGGACTTGGCCGGCTACCATGCCTTCGGGTCCGCTTGAAGCAGCTAAAGAGCCAATCAAAAACGTTTTTTCTTCATTAGATAGCAAATCATCCGTTGCAATGAGTTCAAACGCATAAGTGAGCAAAGCATCGCCAGCTAGTATTGCAGTAGCTTCATCGAACTTCCGGTGATTCGTCAGCTGGCCTCTTCGATAATCATCATCGTCCATTGCCGGCAAATCATCGTGGATCAATGAATAGGTATGGATCATTTCAAGAGCAGCAGCAGTCTTATGCACTTTCTTGTTGTCTTCTCTAAATGTATCGTAACTTGCAAAGAGCAAAATCGGACGCAACCTTTTTCCTCCTGCCAATAATGAATAAGACATGGAGTCCAATAAATGTTGTGGCGCTTTTTTGTTTTGAAGGGCCCGTTTTAGTTCAGCTTCAACCAAATTTTTCCCTTGTTCAATATATTGATCAATTGAAATCGACACTAGCCTTTATCCCCCTGTATATCAAATGGTTCTGTTTTTTGTTGATCGTTTAATATTTTTGTCATCTTCTCTTGGGCATTGTCCAAAATTTCATCGCAAAGCTTGGATAGTTTCATGCCTTCTTGATAATATTCAATCGCTTTTTCGAGCGGAACATCTTCCTCTTCTAATTTATTGACAATTTCTTCAAGTTTATTCAATGCTTCTTCAAACGATAAATCTTCATTTCGCTTCATCGAACATCCCTCCGTATATCCTGCACTTTGCAAAATATTGATCCATCAGCAACTTTCACCTTCACCTCGTCGCCGAGCGCAACTTGTTCCGTCGTTTTTACGATTTTTCCTTCTGCATCATAAGGGAGCGCGAAGCCTCGCTTCATGATATTCAAGGGGTTTAGCAACGTCAATTTGTCGACTTGGTTGGCCCAATCTTGATAATTTTGTTTCCATATGGCTATTGCCTGCTTGTTCGCTTTTTCCTTTAAGCGAACGATATGCTCGGTCGCATCCTTGAGTCTTTGCTGCGGATGATTCGATGCAAATCTAGTAGTTGCCTGTTCAAATCGGACTTCTTTATTCCGATAGAGCGACTGGAAACTGTTGTCCAATTTATCTGTCAACCGGTCGATATGCTGCTCTTTTTCATTCAATAGTTGTTTTGGTAAGTGAAATGCATATGATTTACTTAACGTTTGCAAAGCTTCCATTTTTTTCATGAAAGAAAGTTGCGCCAATTTGGATAATCTTTCCCTCAGATGGTGCACCGTGTCTTTAAGCTCCATAAGGGAAGGCACCGCTAACTCTGCAGCTCCTGTAGGCGTTGCTGCACGGAGGTCGGACACAAAATCGCTGATCGTCACATCTGTTTCATGCCCGATTGCACTGATGACAGGAACGGTGGAATGAAAAATCGCTTCTGCCACTATTTCCTCATTGAAGCTCCATAAATCTTCTATCGAACCACCGCCGCGACCGACAATCAACAAATCGAATTCACCAGCAAGAGAGGCGTATTCAATCGCTTCTTTAATCGAACTCGGAGCTTTTTCCCCTTGAACGAGCACTGGAATGACCGTCAACTGCACGATTGGATACCTTCTTTTGATCGTCGTGATGATATCCCTTATTGCAGCGCCTGTCGGGGATGTGATGATTGCGATATGTTTCGGATATTTTGGTAGCTTTCGTTTATGATGCGCCTCGAAATAACCTTTCTTGCGCAATTTTTCTTTTAGTTGCTCATATGCTAAATATAAGGCGCCAATTCCATCAGGCTGCATTTGTTTAATATAAAGTTGATAATTTCCATAAGGCTCAAAAACGCTTATATGCCCTTTTATCAGTACATTCATCCCATTTTCCGGGATGAATTTGAGGCGGCGGTTATCTCCGGCGAACATGACAGCTTGAATCCTCGAATGATTATCTTTTATCGTCATATACATATGACCGCGGCTATGGTGGTTAAAATTTGAAATTTCTCCCTTTAGCCATACTTCTTGCAAATGCGGATCCAATTCGATTTTTCTTTTCAAATACTTCGTCAAAGCTGTCACGGTCAAATACTTTTCGTTCAAACTTCGCTCAGCCCTTTGGCAGCTCTCATTGTATTGTAAAGCAACATCGTGATTGTCATCGGTCCGACTCCCTTTGGAACAGGCGTAATGAAAGAAGCTTTTTCTTTGGCACTTTCAAAATCAACATCCCCTGTCAACGTGCCCGCATTCGTCCGGTTCACTCCTACGTCAATGACGACAGCTCCCTCTTTGATATAAGAAGCATCGATGACATTTGCTTTGCCGACCGCCACAATCAAAATATCAGCATCACGCGTAAAGTTTTTCAAATTTTTCGTTTTGGAATGGCAATACGTGACCGTTGCATCCTCATTCAGCAAAAGTTGCCCCATCGGCTTACCGACAATATTGCTTCGTCCGATTACGACTGCATGTTTCCCTGCCACTTCTATGTTTTTTGATTTCAGCATTTGGATAATTCCAAACGGAGTGCACGGCAAAAAGGAATCCTGTCCGATAATCATGCGCCCGATATTTATCGGATGGAATCCGTCGACGTCTTTTGCCGGATCGATTGCTTCGATCACTTTTTGTTCATCGATATGTGCTGGAAGCGGCAATTGAACCAATATGCCATTCACCTTTTCATCTGCATTCAATTGTTCGATTTTTTCAAGCAAAACCGCTTCTGCAGTGGCTGCATCCATTCTAATTATTTCCGAAGAAATTCCGATTTCTTTAGATGCTCTTTCCTTTCCGTTCACATAGGAATGAGAGGCAGGATCATCGCCAATCAAAATGACAGTCAGATGAGGTATGATGCCATTTTCCCTTAGCGCTTTTATCTCCACCTTCATGTTTTCCCTTAATTCTTTCGCCAATTGTTGGCCATTTATTATCGTTGCCGACATCTTTAAGCCTCCTTTTCTTCATTGATATTGGATAATACCCCGTTGACAAACTTGCTCGACTTCTCGTCGCCATATGTATGTGAAAGTTCAACCGCTTCATTGATGGAAACGCCAACCGGTATGTCATCTAAAAATTTCATTTCGAAGACAGCGATGCGCAATATTGTCTTCTCGACATGAGCGATTCGATCATAAGACCAATTGCGCAAATGTGCAGCAATCAATTGATCGATTTCTCGTTTGTTTTTGATGACGCCGCGAACGACCGTTTTCGTATATGGATTCAAGTCATCATCCGAAAAGTTGTCACCTTGATTGAAATCATGTTGAAACAATAATTTGAATGCTTCTTCTCTTGCTGTACGTCGATCCATCCATATTCTCCTTAACTAGATTAATCTTTTAAGAAATCGTATCAAATTTGCTCTGACAATGCTAGAAGAATGGAAGCCCGAGCAAAATATCGGATACTCGCAAAGAAGAAAAAGTCAAAAGGAAATGTCCCTTTTGACCTTTCATCTTCAACTTATTCCTTTTCATTCTTTGCGATCGGGTGATCGGCAAGAAAGTTCGTATTGAAATCGCCTTCTTTAAATACGTCATGATCCATGATCAATGAATGGAAAGGTATCGTCGTATGCACACCTTCAATGACAAATTCATCCAAAGCTCGCTTCATGCGCCGAATCGCTTCTTCTCGAGTCGGCCCATAAGTGATGAGCTTCGCCACCATCGAGTCGTAAAAAGGAGGAATAGAGTAACCTGGATAAACGGCAGAATCGACTCTCACTCCGAGCCCGCCTGGAGCTAAATACATATCTATTTTGCCAGGAGATGGCATGAAGTTTTTGAATGGGTCTTCCGCATTGATTCTGCATTCTATCGACCATCCATTGAATTCGATATCCTCTTGCTTAAACGACAATTCTTCATTATTGGCTATTTTAATCTGTTCTTTTATCAAATCGACGCCTGTCACCATCTCTGTGACAGGATGCTCCACTTGGATGCGCGTGTTCATTTCCATAAAATAAAATTCATTGTTTTTTCTATTGAATATATATTCAATCGTCCCGGCACCGACATAATCGACTGCTTTGGCAGCTTTGACGGAAGCTTCGCCCATCGCCTGCCTAATATCCGGAGTGATTGCCGGAGACGGTGTTTCCTCAACCAATTTTTGCAACCGTCGTTGAATGGTGCAATCCCTTTCTCCTAAATGGATGACATTTCCATGTTCATCCGCAAGAATTTGTATTTCAACATGCCTGAAATCTTCGATATATTTTTCCAAATACACTCCTGGATTTCCGAATGCTGTTTCCGCTTCCTTTTGAGTGATGCGAAAGCCATTGATGAATTCTTCTTCATCATATGCGACGCGTATTCCCTTGCCGCCGCCTCCTGCAGTTGCTTTGATAATCACAGGGTATCCGATTTCTTTTGCGACTTTGATTGCTTCTTCCTCGCTATCCAATACACCTTCCGAACCTGGAACAATCGGGACGCCCGCTTCTTTCATCGTGCGCCGGGCAACATCTTTGATGCCCATTTTCTGTATCGCTTCGGGAGTTGGACCTACAAATTTCACATTGCATTCTTTGCAAATTTCAGCGAAATCGACATTTTCGGCCAAAAATCCATATCCCGGATGGATTGCATCTGCACCAGTCGAAGTGGCTACAGTCATGATGTTCGTAATGTTCAAATAGCTTTCTGTTCCAGCAGCAGGCCCGATGCAATAAGCCTCATCCGCAAGCTCGACGTGAAGCGCATCGGAGTCAGCTTCCGAATATACAGCAACCGTCTCGATGCCTAATTCTTTGCATGCACGGATAATTCGGACAGCTATCTCACCTCTGTTAGCGATTAATAATTTTTTAATCACTTCTATCGTCCCCTTACTTTACTGTGTTTTCACCTTAAACAAGGATTGTCCATATTCAACCAATTCGCCGTCCCCGACGAGCACTTCTACAATTTCTCCAGTTGTTTCTGCTTCAATTTCATTGAACAATTTCATCGCTTCAACGATACATACTATCGTGCTGTCTTCAATTTTGTCTCCGACTTGCACATATGGATCGCTCTCAGGCGAAGGTTTGCGATAGAACGTTCCGACCATCGGAGAAGTGATTTCCACAATATTTTCATCATCTTCTGATTCAGTGGACGCTTCGACAGCCGCTTCTTCTTTCGGTGCTTGTTTCGGCGCTTCTTGTTTTTTCTCCTCTTGAACAACTGGCGCCTCTACCTTCGGCTTCGTATGTAAGACTTCCTCGACCACTGCCGGTTGTTTCACCTCGCCAGGCTTTTTAATAGTAAGTGTGGATCCGTCATTTTCATAGACGAATTCACTAATGGATGATTGATCAATAAGTCTAATAATTTCTCGCATTTCTTGAACTTTCAACATATTTCGACTCTCCTTTTAGCATAATTAACATACTCATTACTATTTTAACATAATTAAGACAAAACTACCCAATTTTTTTCAGATTGTCTATTTCACCAGATGGTTGGGCAAAAATTATTTGTAAACAACAAAAATCCAGATGCTTTAAATGGCATCTGGAGGTTTTTAAAACGTATTTACGGAAATCAGCTGTTATTCGCTTGAAAATTTATATCGACTGTCATTTCGCCCAGCTCGTCTTTCACCATTTGTATGATCTGGACTGCTTCTTCCCGAGGAAGTTCATCTGTGATGACGTGAACGTGCACTTTACTATCTTCGGCGCGAACTAAGACATCTTCATACTTTTCATTTGCCGATAATATCGTCTCTTGCAAAATTGTTTCTTTTGTCGCCACTTTTTCCATTTCATCGATTTCATTCAATGCTTCATTTATTTCGGTTGCTGTGGCACTGCTCGAGGCAACGATTTCATTTAAGCGATCTTTTTTGATATTGCGTTCATCTTCAAGTTCCATCCGTATAGTGGTAAACAATTCATTGCTCTCCACATGGCTGATTCCTTCAATCTCGACATCGCTATCCGGATTGTCTTGGTTGACCGGATGTTCCATTTCTTCTTGTCCAGTATCGATATAAGCCAAATCTTCTTTATCGGACATCATATAGTAGACACTTAGCACAATCATCAGACTCAACATCGTCAAAAGCCATACCGTTTGTTTTTTTAACATCTCATTTTCCCCTTTCACTTAGGCATTACTGAAATACGATACGTTGGCACATCGAGCACTTTTGATACGGATTCGACTATCCACTTTTTGACCGTAGCATTTTCTGCACCTTTAGCAATGATGAAAACACCTCTTACATCTGGCTTTTTCGTCTGCACCAATACAGGCGCCTCTTGATCTCCTTTTCTTACATAGACCAATTTTGTTTCTTTCGTTTCATCCTCGACTTGCCTCATGCCCCCGTTTCTATCTTCTTCATCTGTCGCCTGCGACCCCAAAATCAGATCTTTTTCATAAACGTTGACATTGGTCGAATCGACATTGACCATGACCTCCACTTCAGAGACTCCTTGAATTTGATTAAGCATCGCCTGCAAATCCTTTTCATAATTCGCCTCTATCTCGCCCACATTCTGAATCAGGGACACTTCTTCAATATCCTCTTCTTCCTTGACTGATGCGTCTGTTTCCTGATTGATACCCCCTTTGATTTCGTCATTATTAGGACTGAGCAAATTGCCGACAACGATGAGCAAGATTGCGATCAAGGCAATGCCCAGCACATATTTTCTTCTCTTGTTTTCAGTTCCTTTTTGGAAATACCTTTCTATGAAATGCTTCAGTTTTTCAATCAAGTCGTCCCTCCCTCCCACATAATATGGATTTTGGTTCTATCTAAGCCCCATAGCTCTTCCAATGTTTCGCCAAGTTTTCGGTCATTTCGGTCTTGTCGATCGGTTTCTTTTCCCTCATCAGTTTCAATGATGATTGGTTCAATCGTTTCGGTTTCCCCGTTGTTTTCGTCCGTGCTTCTTTTCAACGTGACGAGCACCTGTTCGAGGTTGTCATAGTTGTCCGCAAATGGCCCATCAAATGAAAATGCCAAATCAGCAATCTGCACGGAGAACCTTTCTTCAAGTATGGGGTTCGCTTCTTTCATCAGTTGCAACTTGACCTCATTCCATATATATGCATCTTGTTCGGCTTGTATTTCTCTTTTTTGATTTTCCATTAAAGTTTCTGTCTCGGATAACATCTGTTCTTCTTGAAAAATATTTCGTTCGATTCGGTTCAATTGGGAAGCGACATCGATGGAAAACAAATAAAGAATCGGTTTTGCCAATACGAGTAACAAAAGCAAGCCAATGACGATATTGACATATTTTTTCATTGCATTATTCGGAATCAATAGTTCCACTATCGTCCCGAGCAATATAAATACAATAATTTGCATAACCCATTCCGAAACAAAGCTCATATACGTCACCTATCTCAATAACAATGGAATATTGCTTGCGATGATAATGATTACGATCGACAAAAAGAACATGAATGTCACGGTGATTAAACAAGCTAAAATATATAAAATATATTTGCTTATAATATTCAGGCTCGCGATGATCGGGCTATTGCCAAGCGGCTGAAGCAAAGCCGCGGCAAGTTTGTATACAAAAGAAATAGCAACGATTTTAATTGCCGGAAAAACGGCAATGACGACGATGATGGTAAGACCGATGATTCCGACTGCATTTTTCAAGAGTTGCGCTGCTGCCAGCGCCGTATCAGCCGCATCTGTAAATGTTCTGCCGACAACGGGGATGAAATTTCCGGTAATGAATTTCGTCGTCTTCAGAGCGACGCCATCCTGGATGGCAGTTGCCGTTCCTTGAACCGACATGACGCCCAAGAAAATCGTCAAAAACAAACCGACCGTGCCGATGCTTATCGACCTGAACAGTTCTGCAAGATGAGTCGCTTGAAAGTTTTTGTTCAGATGGCTGACAATGATCAATAAAGCAGATAAATACAATAATGGGAAAACAAAGGAAGTCATCAATATTCCGCTCACATGGATGAGAAATATGATAATCGGATGAAAAAAAGAAACGGTGATAACTTGTCCGAATGTAGCGATAAGGCCTAGCATGAGCGGCAAAAGCGCAATCATAAAACTGCTCATCAGCTCAATCGTATCTTTCGCGTACGTGAAAACGAGATAAAAACTGTTCAACGTGATATAAATGAGCACGATATAGACGATGAAGTAGGCGATGTTGCTGACGGTGCTTTTTTCAAAAGCGGTATGCATGGACTGCAAGACGACGGAAAAAAGCGTCAAGATGATCAGCGTTCCAAGCAGTTTCCCGTTTGCGATCAATTCATAAAATAAATAAGTGAAGACGCCTTTTAAGATTGACTTAAATGAAATGGTGCCGTTTTCCTTGATTAGTTCGGCAAGGTTTTTATTCTTTATATCTGGTATGAATTCGCCATATTCACTGCCAATCCGGCCCCAAAATTCATTTATTTCTTCTATCGACAACTTGTCCAACAGTTTTTCTTCTATTTCTTCTTCCGGAACAGGATCTGCCAGTTCGTCATTCAGTTCATCATTTGCTGCGGCACCAATCGGCATACAGAACAGAAATGCAAACAACAAGAGCGGAACAGCTATTTTATTCATTTTCATCCATACGGCACTGCCCCTTTCCGATTTTGCTTCGTCCATTTCAAATAAGATTTCCTGTGGCCGGGATGAAGTTGAGAATCACTTCAACAACAGCGCTTATAATCGGTATTGCCAACAAGAGAATGAATATTTTTCCGGCGAGCTCGATTTTCGAGGCGACGGAACTAAGACCGGCATCCCTTGTTATGTTCGCGCCCAGTTCCGTAATATAGGCAATACCTATGATTTTCAGAATCGTCTCTACATAAAAAGGGTTGACAGATGCTTGTTGTCCTAACGATTGCAATAATTGGATGATGACGCCTATTTGCTTGATGACAATCGTTATAATCAGGATGCTTGTGATCAGCAAGATGAAGAAGGCGTAGGACGGATTGATATCCTTCAAAATAATATATAAAAGCGTTGCAACTATGCCGATCAACACAATTTGAACAATGTCCATCTTTTACTGACCTTTTAGCAGAAATACTGATTTTATTTGTTGAAACAGATCAGCCAAATGATGGATCACGATGACAAGGACGATAATAAAGCCAACCAAAGAGACAAATTGGGCAATATCCTCTTTGCCTACTTGCTTTAAAACCGTGTGAATCAATGCGGTGATGATTCCGATACCGGCTATTTGGAATAGTATGGTAGCATCAATTAGCATGAGGATACTCCTTTCTAAAACAATATTAAAACGATGAATAATCCGAATAAAATTCCAAGACTTCTCATCATTTTCTCGTATTTCCCGCGTTGTTCGATTGCTTCATTCAATTCGCTCTCTAGATGATGAATCGTCAATGCGATATGTTTCTGTTGCTCTATAAACGTATGTTTGCCTAAATTTCGTCCAAATTGTTTGATGATTTCATATTCATTATTTTTTAGGGAGGATATTTCCATCAAATGATCCAATTCCTCATCCCATATCGCTAAGAAGTCCGTTACAACCATCGTCAGCCGATTAGAAAGCTGTCCATAAAACGTATCGATTGGATAGGCGGTCTTTTTGCTGATAGATTCAAAGATTTGCTGCAATGTCGCCTGGCTATACGTCATTTCCGCCTCCAACATTTGCAGCGACAAAATGATTTGCCTGATTTGTTTCGCCCTATCCCCGAGTCGATTGCTCATATCAAATCCGACCCATGATGTTGCAGAGACAAGCAACAAAGCCCCAATCCATTTCATTGTTTTTTCACCAAACTGGAAGTCAATGTTTTTCCGTCGGTTGCGAATATATCTATTTTGAAACTTTCTGCAGAATCCTTTTCCAAAACAATAAATCGCTCAAAAACTTGATTATCGAATAATGTCCGCATAGAAGGGCGCTTCTTCAACTCCTCTATCGAAGAGCCATGTGCGGTGCAAATGATTGTGACGCCAGCAAAAACAGCTTCAAGCAACGCATCCACATCGTCTTTTTTTCCGATTTCATCCACTACCAATACATCTGGAGACATCGAGCGAATCATCATCATCATACCTGAGACTTTCGGACAAGCATCCATCACATCTGTCCGAAGACCGACGCGATGCTGCGGCACTCCGTTTTTGGCGGCCGCTATCTCTGAACGCTCATCCACGATACCTACTTTTTTTGGATGACGGCCAGCTACTCCATTGCCGATAAGCCTGGCCAAATCTCTGATGAATGTCGTCTTCCCCGTTTGCGGCGGTCCGATGATCAATGTGTTACAGTATTCCGTGCCGTTTGCTAGCGAAAAAATGAATGGCGCTGCGATATTTTTGATGTCTCTTGCGATGCGGATGTTGAAAAAAGTGATATGTTGGAGCTGTTTCATTTCACCATTCACTGTATTTACTTCTCCGGCCAATCCGACCCTATGCCCCCCTGCCACTGTTATATATCCTTCGCGCAGTTCATCTTCCAATCGGTAAAGCGAATGGTCGCTCAGCTGATTCAATAAATAAATGCTATCTGCTTCAGTAAATATAATATGTTCGAGCCACTTCACTTGATGATGGAAATTGAGTTCTATCGGTCTATTCAATCGCAGTCTGATTTCTTCCAACTGCCCAAGCGTCGATGCGGCATCGGACAAAATGGCTTGTTTAATTTTTTCAGGCAATAACCGCAAGATTTCCTCCATATTTTCACTACCTTATGATGGTTGTATATACTTTAAATTTATGCCGTGCATTTCAATTTATGCATGAAGAAATAGCATATATCCATCGATTCGGGCAACCTTGAACACTCCTTAAACTTGTGCAATCGAGTAGGAGGGAGTGATTAGCTCCCGACCTCTCACACCACCGTACGTACGGATCCGTATACGGCGGTTTAATTTTATTCTATACATGTACTTTGTTATAATGTTCAATACAAGATATTA
>Ga0079226_10001164_pt1 | contig 19977 bp, 26 predicted proteins | sample Poulit2014_FD_76345 | JGI IMG/M metagenome (GOLD analysis project Ga0079226, IMG submission 76345) | Agricultural soil microbial communities from Georgia to study Nitrogen management - Poultry litter 2014 | ecosystem: Environmental > Terrestrial > Soil > Agricultural land | place: USA: Georgia... | reverse complement strand
CGGTCCTCCTTGCTATATTTCTTCTACAATTATAAGATATTTTTCGTCAATTGAAAACATTTATTGACATTGGTGCCACTCTGGAAGAGTGGATTTTTTGTATTCGTTTACTTTAGCGAATATTTGAATGACTTTTTCCAACACATCTAATACGATGATCGTTTTCACCAGTTGCGTATACCGGTTGTATTCTCTGTCATTTAACATCGTTATCACCGAGTCTATTTTATCATGGTTCTACACAGTAACAGCCCCAGAGAATTGGATTCTGAGGCTGTTTTATTTTGTTCCAAGGGGTGTAGGTACCCCCTACCTTTTATTTAGAGGACGAGTGTATTTCCAATTAATCACCAATGCTGTTGTTAGCTGAATCAATTACACTCCATAGAGATGCTGTATCTAGTGAGTTGATCCAACTGTTCCTGAAAGAGCGTCCCGAGCTAAATGAAGAAATAGAAAAGAGCGATGATGGTTGGGGATTTGAATAAAAGGCGACATCAAATGAAAATGCCCCATTGGGGGCTTTTTCTAATTTCCTATATGTTATATATATATATAACATATAGGAATCAAGGAGAGTGTCTATTATTGCTCCGTATATGATATACAGGGCTAACAGTTTGTGAAATTCATATAACGTTACATAATGTGTGAGATGTAACGTTATTTCCTCCACTAAAAAACCGCCATATCCCCTACTATCACAAGGGTTTGAGGCGGTTTTCACAAGCTACCTTCAATTTTACGCTACTAGCCAATTTCCTATACAAATTTTATGCATTCGTGGTCTGATCCCTTTATTTGTGCGGGTTTTCCCCGCTTTTTCCGTTTCACCCTCTCCCCCACTCTCCGATGGGAGTTTTGTATAAAAACGAGGGAATTTATTCAGTGGGTAAGTGTTCCCTCACCTCAAGATACACACGATAAAGTTGGCTTTTTCCCCGGTCTGGATATGGATCGGACACCGACATAACATGAAAGACCGACCGTATTTTCTTTGTCGCTATTTCCACTTCTTCTAGGCTGCCGTGAAGTCTGATCTTCATGTAGATTCAACTCGAATGCTTGAGTGTATTTGAATGATCCCGCAATGGTAACAATAACAGACGTGAACGAGTTCGTTTTGGTTTATGTGGTTTTTACTGGTGGTCATATCCTCATATGGTTCATTACACCGTGAGCAACGGAGACTATTTTCAATCTCAACTATCGTGCGACCGTTTTGCTTCAAAACGATACCCCCTTCATTTCACTCAGAACAATCGATAAAAAGCATACGCAATGGGAAGGGCCATTCCCAATATGAAAACCATTATGAAAAAACACCCCAAGCATCCTGCAAACCCAATAAACTCGTCTACGTGATCTTCTATTCCATTGCCCTTTCGGTTCACAATTTCTGTCATCCCCCCTTCTCACTACTTTTTGAGATACTTGACCGGATTGGTGGGTTTGTTATTTTTTCTAACTTCAAAATGCAAGTGAGAACCCGTCGAGTTACCATAGTTTCCGATCAATGCGATTTTTTGTCCTTGTTTGACTTGATCTCCAACCTTGACCAGAATATCCTTAGGATTCATATGAGCATATAGAGTCGTCATCTTGTCGCCGTGAGATATAACGATATACGAACCGTAACTTTTTTTGAGGCCAAGCTTGGTGTTGGTTTCAGGTGTTTCTACTTTTTCAACCACACCACTTCCCGCCGCCAGGATCGGGGTTCCTTTTGGGGCTGGAAAATCCAGTCCTGTATGCCCTTCATAGCATCCAACAAAACCACATCCTGGAGAGACAACCCCAAGAGTAGGCCAACTGAGTGTCCCTTCAAACTCAGCAGATACTAATTTTCCATCCTTGATTTGCTTCTTGTACTCCTGTTGATATTCCAGTACTGAAGGAACATATGCCCTTGTTTCAGCATTATTGGGGATTCCCATTGTCACGTTGCCCGGCCCCGCGTTGTAGGCGGCCAGTGCCAAGGCTACATCCCCATTATACCGATCTAGCATCATCTTCAAGTATTTCGTTCCGCCCAAAATGTTTTGCCGCGGATCGGTCGGATCAGATACTCCCATTTGTTTCGCCGTTCCTGGCATGAGTTGCATCAGGCCAACGGCTCCTGTGGTAGACACTGCATTCGTGTTGAAGTTTGACTCCTGTCGGATGACGGCTGCAATCAGATGAGCAGGCACATCATATTTCTGTGCAGCTTCGTTAATATATTTAGAGTAGTTGACCTCCTCGGCGATTCGATTGTGTGTTGTTGTTGATTGTTCCACCTGCTGGGATGGTGGTGATATGAACGACATTATGGCAAATAATAAACCAATCATCGCTAAACCGCTAAGGAGTAAAAAACCCCCTCCAATCAGGAGGGGTTTTCGGATAGCTCCCATACCTTCCACTTACCATCGCCCCCTTTTTTAAGTGTCATGTATAAGGTGGTCGGTTGTTGGTTGATCTGTGCAACTGTTTGAACTTTCCAAAGCCCTTTTTCTTTTTTGATTGCTCCGACCAGAATCGTATCCCATATTTGTTCTTCGTTTTCCACGGTGTATTCTTCGCGTAGCACTTCCATGATTTCCGGACGGCTAATTTTCTCAAGTTCTTGAAGAACGGCTTGGGTTTTCATCGGGCCGCTTAAATGGATGAGCCAATGAAAGCGGCCAGCGGTTTCTACCACTTGTGCAGGTGGTTTTAGCTTTCCACCCGTCACATCTTGTATTTTGGGAGGTGTGAGATTGAGTTTTTCTGATCGTTTTTCTGATGCTTCCTCTTGCTCGGATGGATCATGTTTCGGTGCTTTTTGTGTTTGTTTTTCCTCTTCTTTCGGTATGGTCGGTTGGTTTTCACTTTTCTGCGGCGTCCAAATTTGATACCAAACAAATATACCAATCAGCAACCCGATCAAAATCACTATTCGTTTCATTTTTTCCCCCACGCTCGTTGTCTCATTGAATGAATCGAGCGGCGGATCATTGAATTCTTCTTCTGCTTGGAGTTTTCAGCTTCTCTTTGTTTCTGAGCCTGAGCCATTTGGTCAAGCTGGGACACGACTTCAGATCGACGACGAATGCGTTCCTGCTTTTGTTGTCGGTTAGAAAACTCTCTAGAGTGATCTTTAAGATTGTTGAAAGCTTGCATCGTTTCTTTGGACGGATTGTTTTTCTTGAGATGGTTTTTTTCATATACACGCTGGTCTTGAGATGCGTAGGGATTGTATCCTTTTTCTTTCATGTCGTTGAAAAGCATCGCTTCTGGACTGTCGTCTTGATAAGGATTGTTTAGATTGGGTGCAATCTCTTTCGCAAAATTAGGTGTTTGACTAGATTTGTGCGAAAATCCCTCCGGAACAAATTGCGGTTCTTTGCTTTTCAGTGAAGCATTTTGGTTAGACGACTTCTTGTTTTGCCCCTTATTTTGGCGGAAAAGAGAGGCCATAAATGCTCCCTTCGAGCCAGCCAAGAAAGCCGGATTTCCTGTTACTGCGGCTGCGGCTGCTCGTGTTGCAGTTACGACAGACCCAAGGCCGATACTGGCTCCTTTTTTAGCACCTTCACGCAGTATGGCCCCCGCTTCATTGATGATTCGCGCCGGAATCAGGAGGATATCCCACAGCCACTTGATCGACAGAAAGAGCGCAATGCCGAAGCAAAGATGCCCAAACAGGTATAGACCCAGGCCCAGTGTATTTTTCGGAATCATGGAATTGATCAGCCCGGAGATGAACAGCATGACGATCAGGATGATACTGAGCAGCACCTTATAAAGCGCTGTTGTCAGGAAGTATTGAGTCCATCTCGTTATGACACTCCATCCCCATTGTGGCACAAACATGGAAAACAAAAGGATAGATACGACGACCGCTAGTATGACGTTGGCAAATTTCATAATTAGCCCAATGCCAGCGAAGAAAAGAATCGCACATCCGTAAACAGTACCAACAAGGAAAGTTACAGCAACGGTAATCATCCGCATCAGCGAATTTCCCGCAGTCATGGAAGGGTATCGAACCTCATTGTTTTCTTTTTCTTGCCCCTTATCAACCCGTTTCTGAATCGCATCAATCAATGATCCCACAGCAGATACACCATCACTAACCACAGCCATTCCTGGCGTCAGTTTCGCCAAATTGTTCACGTAACTTCCCCACACACTGTTGTTCGTCCACTCGTTGATTATTTTTTCCCGTTCTACAAATTCTTCTGGGTCTAGTGGATTCAAGTTGAGTATTCGTTTCGTATCTTCTTGGATTTGTTTGTCTTTTCCGCTATACACTAGATTTCCATCGTCATCTTTACCGTCTGGGATTGGGAACGAACCAAATTCCGCCATTTGCCAAGGAATCAACCGGAAATTTGTCCAGAATTGAGATGCCACTTTCACCAATACCTTGTTTCGTGCTTGCCCATAGCTGGCCATGGCTTCGTCATCATCGGGTACCGGCTTTGCTACTTCCTCGGTACTGGGATCAGCCGCCAGGTACACCCAAAAAATCGTATCGGAAACCATCCGTTCCGTTCGATCCAGGAAGTTCAATAATGGAGTCATAAATGATAGAAGCAGTGTGGCTACCAGGAACAATTTTAGAAATCGCCCTACATTTTCGGCTACATTGTTGGGTTTACCCATGTTTAGTACTAGGATGATGGCCAACACGACCAACCCAACACCCATAAACTCTCCAATGAATAAGTGGTCGCGAATGCTAAGCGTCCACTCACCTACTTTTTGGTTCATCGATCCGCCAAACGCTTCCGTATACAGAAAGTGAAGCGCATAGATGGTCAGCAGTCCTCCAATGTTGCCTACTGCTGTGAATCCATTTGAAATGGCATCCCAGACACCACTAACCGAAAACATACCTGCTCCTGGTTCTGAGTCCAATTTATAAGCCGGCAATGCAAACCGTTCATAAATCGGTGTTTCATTGTTCTCAATGGGAGGTTGTTTCGGTATAAAGTTTTCGGCTGATCCCTGCGGTCCCACATCCTCCGCGTATGCTCCTGAGGGCAACACCACAGTGATTAAAGCCAAAAAGAGCCAAAATATTTGGCGGACTCGGCGACTAGTCAATGAATCGTGGCCTCCTTCCAGTCTTGATCTGTGTTTGGATATTCATGGTTCAGTTGATCTTGCAAAGCGTCCCAGGCAATTTCCATTTCTTCAAATCCTCGAATCTTTTTCTCTTTGACCAGCAGAATTACTGTCTTTTCCGGGTGGTAAAGTACAATGACATTCCCTGTATGTTTCTCATCTACCGTTTCAATCTGTACAGGCTCCGAATTGATCGGGTTTTCCCGGGCAAATTCCGCCCCAACCTTGATTCCAGCCTTTACAAAAGGATCTTCCCGACTCTCAGATGCCACCATTTGTTGGGCTTCCTGAACATCAGGCTCTACATAAACCGTTTTAAAGAACTGGAGGGCTACCTCTTCATCGTCCGTGAGCGAAGTATGTTTTTGGCATGTAGCCACTCCAACCACAAGTAATAGAAGGAAGATGGCAACAATGCCGGTATATATGATCTTTCGGTTCCACTTGATGAAGGGCAACTTCGACAACTTGATGGGAGGCAACCTCATATCAGATCGCCCCCACTTTTTTTTGAAGTAAATGCTCATATTTTTGCTTTCTCTCTCTGGTTGCAGTTTCATCTGTTCGGAATGCTTCGTAAAGCACCGTATCCAACTCCTCCAGCGGGAATCGAACCAATCCCACATGTCCGTCTGCGTCTCGCATGAGAAATGATCCGGACGGCATCCCGCTTTTGATATTGGTCATGTATTCCACCAGTTCTTCGTCTGGTTGAATCCCTAAAAGCTGAAGTGCCTTTCTTGCTTCTCCTCGATCCGGAACACGATATATAAAACGAGTTCCCAGGTTGGACCGGACTTCACTTTCTCCATCTTCCTCATCTAAGTTTCGATCCAAGTCGATGTCGCGGTGATTATGAACGATCAATTGAACCACGTTGCTCGTGCTACGACCCTTTCTCAGCAACTGTCGAACTTGCCTTCGAAGCGTCTCTTTCTCACCAAATTCGTGAAGTTCTTCGAAAACCACCATGCGGCCCGCGGCCTCTTGGCTAATAAACCATTGCAATAAATCACAAATAGCCATGACACAAGCGGTATTAACAACCTGGTTTGGATCTTCCTCATCGTCTGATTTGATTAGACCCTCGACTTGTAGTAACGTGATGGGTTTTGATACATCGATGAAGTCTTCATGCCCTTGGGCAAAAAGCAACTGCGTTAGTGTAGAGTCTTTCAAATACTCCAATTTCGCTAGTGCTTCGGCTACCTGAACAAATGCTTTTTCATGTATCGCGTCTCCGCCGGGAAACTCAAACACTTGTTTTCCGTCCACATAGTCACGTAGGATATCCAATACTTGATACATCGACGGTCGTTTTCCCGTATAGTTCTTCTCTGCAAAGTTTTCAACCACGCGGTCAACGGCATACCCAATAGCCAGTTGAGCATAGGTTTGGTTTTTTGTTTCTGCCAAATAGTTCAAAACGTCTTCTGCACACTGAATGGCGACCCGGTCTTCTTTTCCTCCATAAACTCGTAGTAACGGATCTAACTTTCCTTTATCGTCTTCGCTATTTAACGTCACGAGGTTAATCATATCTCGAAGGGCCGGGATCTCGAACATCCATGCCCACCGTTCGTTTTTCGGGTCGAAAACTAATGCTTTGGCCCCCCTTAGAATGTCAACGTATAGGAGATAGTTTGCCAGTGTTGATTTTCCTCCTCCAGGTCCACCGTAGTGGATGATAGCGGGACTAAAGCTATATTGACGGTTTCGCGCCCCTTCACGAATATTGAATAAAACGGGCAGCCCCTGGTAGTCCGGATCAAAACGGTTTTGAAACGGAATGGCATCTCCAACATAGACTCCTTCTCGATCCCCAAGGACCATTCCATCCAACGGCCCCAGCGCAGCTAACCATTCAGAGGTGGCTCGGGTATGGTATTGATGCCCTACCCTCCTCGGAAAACCAGGAAGAGTATTGTAGAAGAAAGGTAGCTGACGGGCCGGAATGACCACATCGTAATTCAATCCTTTCAGTTCCTCAGCCACTTTTTTTCGCCTTTCAAGCAATTCTTCTTCGGTCTTAGCCCACACCCGTATCACGAATTGTGTTCTAAACAGGGGGGCTTCTTGGTTTTCCAAAATCTTGGCTAGGGTTTTGGAATCATCTTCTGTTTGTTGATTTTTTTCATCCGCTTCTCGTCCTTTGCTCTCTTTACTTCGATTTCGTGCTTCTCCGATCCAGCTCGTCGTCTTCAGTGCGTATTTTAAGTACGACCAACTATGCGGAACAAATTCAACAATTAACTCGACAGGAAAGGAGAATCTCTGTTGAAGGATAGAAAAAAGGGCTGTGACATCGGGATATTGGCTATACCCTCGGGGAAGGCGATTGATAAGCAGGTGCGAAAGTCGTCCTTCACGGATTTCTCCAGGATACACCTTTTGAAATTGGATTTCTCCGTTTTTTCCGTTGAATTCGGTGTCTTCAAATACGGGGACGGCCGCCGCCGAATCCTGTACGACCACGGAACCTTGTTCCGGCCCTATTTCGGTCAAATCGTCATGGGGGGATCGATGGGGAGGTTCTTCTCCCGGACATGCCCACCGCTCCAGCATGTAGTCCACTTCCGAAAAGCTGAGTCGACGCGCCCCCAAAGCTCCTTGCAGAATTCGGTATGTTTCTCGCTCATCTTTCCGAAAACGTTCCCACTGTGATTTCGGCAGTTGAAAGGGACGCCCACCCAATTTCCATTCCAACCTTCGAAGGGGATCTTGAATGGCTTCTTTCGCTAAATTAAACATGTCTCGAAAAGGATTCCCCGATGTTTCTTGCACATTCAAAGCGAGAATCACTCGATATTCTTTCGGGTTTTTTCTCAGTAAAGACAACATTTTTTCAAGGTTTTCTTCATATGCTGCATAGAGCGGCTGGGGCATGTCTTTAGGGATGTATTCTTGATCTGCTTCCAACCGGCTGCGTGGATCGGGTGGAAAAGGCGACAAAAAAATCATTCCGGATCGCATAAGCATAGCCAATGAAGCGTCCACCCAATAGAAGCGACTCTGAATGTCATCTGTTTTTTGGAATTCCGCATGCTGTGCAAACAACTCATACAACCCGAATGTTTTATATTCTCCGATCTGAGTATTCTTAGCCACAATCATATTTCCATGTCGGAGTACGAACGCGTTCTTCATCTTCTTCCTCCTTTCAGCCATACAAGTTTTTCGGCTCATCAAAAGGAATCCTTGGTTTCTTTTCCTGTTGTAACTTGATCAAGTTGAATAACCACATCCAAACACTTAGGCCTTTTTCTTTTAAGGCCAACATCAACACAGTCATTACGAGCGGAGCAAATATTAAGTTCAAAAACCACCATCCGTGAATCCACAGAAATCTGTAAAGATCCTCTATTACCGGGATTTCTCCGATCCCAACGAAGAACAAAAACCATACCAAACCAAGAGTCAACGAATCGGAAATCCAATCAGACAACGTTTGTCCACCAATATAGATTGCAAACGCATTTTCATAGCTTCGGACCATGATGACCTTTTCCTGATCCTGATCCTGATCTTCCTTCACTTTTCCACCACCTTTTCGAAAAGAGAGGGTGTTGAACCCTCTCTTTTTAGGCTTGCTCAGCATCTTCCGCAATAGCTTTCAATACAGTAGCCATAAAGTTACCAAGAGCATCTCGGACACCACCCAGATCTTGGATCATGGCAAAAGCCGCAAATCCACCTAAGAAACAGGCCACCGCCCATCCAATTTGTTGTCTATTTAAAAATGTGAATCCGTATATAGCCGCTGAAATAGCAATGACAAACGAAAACAAATTTTGAACTGTTTGCATCCATATCCCCCTTAAATTTTTGGCGTGGTTTTACGGATTTTCCAATCCGAAGATTTGATCATATGGAATTCAAACCTTTGCACCGATTCAACACCTCCAACCTTGAGCTTGACCAATACGCGGACAATCGCTTGATTGTCCCCTTTTCCGAACGCTTTCATTTCTTGAATCCCTTGATATACGCCCGGGAGAGAACCTTTTGGAGCCTGATCCTCAAACAGAAGTTGCATATCATTACTCCGACCCTCTGTGTATGCACGGAAGAAGCTCTCCAAACGGCGTTTGATCACTTGCTCATCCGACTGAGATACCGTCGAACCACTATACATCTTTTCTTCTGCAGGTGCTTTCGGTCGGTCCGGTGCAGGCACCATCGCCGGATAGTCCATCACACCATACTCACCATTTTTTTCGAAAACAGGCACCGATAAATACAGACTATACGTATCCCCCTTTGGTGGCTTGACATAGCATTCAACCACCACTTCTTCCCTTCCATCTCCCGAAGAGTAGGTGTCTACCACTTCCCAATACTGAACTTTTAATCCCTTCGGCACATTTAAATCCGATTTCTTGATTTCAAACCCTTTGACTGTGTAGTAATTTGCCCCTTTTACGTCTCCTTCGAGCCAGGATGTCGCAAATTTTTTTGCGATAGAACTGGCTCCAATACTTTCTGTTTGAACCTTGATTTCTGGCTTTTCTTTAGATGTTGTTGCAACTGGACGCGGATAAAAGATTACTACCAAAATCAAACTCAACAACGCAAGAAAGATTAAACTCAAGAGGGTCCAGTAGAAAAAACGGGATCGTTTTGAGTTAACATAACGGACTTTCATCTCCAACCTCCCTTATCCCAATGACTTGGTTCACTCCCTCCTTATTGATTGCCGTAACTTGTAACGTTTGTTCCCTGGAACAGTTTGTATGGTGCGATGATGTGTAAATCTTGTTGGAAGTTACTAATGCTACTCCAATACAAGACCGTCCCTACCGTCACAACGATCGCGACCAAAAAGACTCTTTGCACTGTTCAACCTCCTTGTTCCGTGGAAACATAACCAATTTTTTCTTCGCTATGTATAGAATACAGCAGTCAATCACGCTAATCAACCACTTTATTTATTTTTTTTTCGCTTCCAGGCTCGAAGGGATCTCATATTTGCAATTCGCTTCCATTCTTCAATGGGTGCTAACCAATAGCGACCAATTTTCTTTGGCCACTCACCGCCCCGTCTTTTATTTCTCTTTCCCAGTTCGGCAATCCAATTTGAGTTGCGTTGAAGTCTCCGGGATGCCTCAGATGCAGTAATAAGCTCTTTTTCTTTTTCATTGGACTGGGAAGGCTTACGGCGACGATGTTTCGGAATTAAAATTTGCTCCCAAGCTTGCTCTGGTGCCATCCACTGCCGTCCGACTTTTACAGGCCACTCATGCCCTTCCTCATAGTGATCCCGGGCAAGCTTAGCTGCACGAGAAGGACTTTTACCAAATAACTCACCCGCTCTTTTGGCGTTGATATACTCTTGTGACAAACGGTCCCACACCTTTCTGTATCCAGTTACACTGTCTATTCATCCTTTAGCGTTTTCCTCCCTTGTAAAAAAAAGTCCCACCCCTGCGGGTGGGACAAACATCGGTCGAGGGGTTTCAAAGATTGAATTCCAAAATAGACTCAGGGTTTACTCTTGATCATGTCTGCATAAAAGACCAACCTTTCTTCAGTTGGGGCACCAAACTGCAACGGCCAACATGTGTATATCACCGCTTCTGATCGGTCGGTTTCAACGACAACCGAACGATCATCGGCATCGACAATACGGCGTTTTTTGATCTGATAAGTAAAGGTTCCCTGTTCTGTTTCAAGCTCGAATATGTCTCCATTTTTCAACTGATCGGCTTTTTGAAATGCTGTCTCACGGTGGCCAGCAAGTGCGACACGGCCTTTCTCACCAGGTAGAGCAGTATCGTGTAGACCTACTCCTTTATCAAGTTCGCGGTCAGATACGCCCATGTGTACCGGAATCGAAGCGCTAATGGAAGGAATGTTCAATTGAGCAACTTTAGATCCTTTTTTTGGCTTTTTCGCCCAGTTCACTGTTTCCAGTTGGTGTTGTGGTTCCTTTTGTTTTAAATTTGGTTCTGGCTCCCGCGTCTTTTCAGTAAACGTTTGGGCTTGACCGTAATTTTCAGCCATGGTCACTCCCAGATGGAAAACCAATCCACCAGCGGCTACCAGGCAGAAAAAACCGAACCCAAAAAGCAATTGATGTTTCACTGACCCAAAGCCTTCCGCCCATGCCTTAACATCAATGTTCCGCCAAGACCTGCAAGTCCGAAGGCGAGAGCTGCCTGCCCCATCGGGTTATCCCCCGTTTTGGCCATCTCTTCCCCTTCTTGATCCTTCTCCTCCTTTTCTTCATTTACCGACTTTGCTTGGTCTGTTTCAGTCACGCGCTCTTTTGTAGTGTCGGGCTTTGCTGAAGAAGGGGATTCCGAAACGGTTCCATCAGATGGGTCCGGCTGCTTAGGATGTTCCGGTTGCTCCGGTTGCTCCGGTTGCTCCGGCTGATCCGGCTGCTCGGGCCGCTCCGGCTGTTCCGGTTGTCCAGGAAGACCAGGTAAGCCAGGTTGCGGGCGATCTGGTTCCGGCTGTTCCGGACGTTCAGGCGGACCCGGTGGATTCCCCGGATCAATTGGAAATTCAGGTGGCTGAATTGAGGGTTCGGCTGAAACCAACGAAACAGGCATCATTCCAATAGCAACAATCACAGAAAAAGAAGCAATCTTTCTTTTCAGAAGCAATTCCTCCTATTTTTTATCCCCTCGCCTTTGTCAAATTTATCTATTCTTACCTAGCAGTATAAGACATTCATTCACGCTAATCAATACCCCTATTGTATTATTTTGCGAAAATAGAAAACGGCGGCTGATAATTAGCCACCGTTTTACTTTCATTTTCCCTTTGGATGTGTTGGATGTGGGATTTTTTCACTTTTCGGATCAACGATAATCACCTTTGTCCCTTCCTTTTTCATCTTCTCAAACCATGCCTTTTGTGCTTGGAAAAGTAGTTTCCCAGTATAAATTAGTGCTGAATCCCATTGAGCAATGTTTATTCGTGTGATTAATAGTGGTCTCTAATGCCACTCAGAGTGATGATGTTTCGCCTCTTAAGCAAAGGGATCATTAAATTCCTCATCGTCGTCGTCCCCATCCATATCCGAACTAGAGACAACACCGTCGTTTAGCGAAACATTTGCCATAATATCGGGATCCTCTTCAGGAGATTTTTCCACGGTCTCTTCTCTTGGCTGATAGGAGTTGTCAGAAACGTTCGGAGGCAAATATGGTTGTTCTGGAACCGTTCCTTGGGCTGGAATGTAGCCTCCGGGTGTAATGTTGACATTGATGTTTGGTCTGTACTCAAGTAGGAAGTGTGCAAGCCGGAGAGCATCCATAATGGCAGCATTCATGTTGATATGCCCTCCGCGTTCCTCCTTCAGCCAGTCCAAAAGCAATTTTTCTGTCGGATTGTACAGTCTAAATTCCACATTGTGTTTGACAACTTCCCTTTTACCTCCCTTCATTGTGCAACCCCTGCCGATTGTTCAAGCTGTTGTTTCTTCTCCCGATAAATCTGATTCTTCCCCCGTACATACATCCCTTCAACATTTGTATAGGTTCCGTGCTTGGGCAAAATCACTTCTACGTTATTTCCGCCTTTTCCAAAAAGCTCTTTAAGCGGAGCTTCCAGCGATTTATAAGCCCTTCCCATCGGGATGATAACCAAGTCTTCCCTTAACATGTTTTTGTTTTGCTGATTTACTCTTTGATATATTGTTTGGCACACCTGTTTGAGGGAATCACCTTTTTCATGGTCATAACCACCATCAAGACAAAAGGACTGTTCAGGAATGAGGGTATGTACCCCTTCTCCCCATGCATAGAAAGCAGCTTGCTTTGTTGCGGCACCAACATCCACGAACAAAAGATTCTTTCCACTCATGCGATCTTGTTCATATCGAATAAGATCAAAATAACCACTTGCACATTCATACGGAAAGATCACTTCTTTGATAGTAAAAATGTGCTTTTCCCCTGCCACTTCGACAGTATGTTTTCCTTGCAGAAGCTTAGTTAAGTTCTTACATGTTTTCCGATACGACCTCGGATCAAAGTTCATCGGCAGCCCAAAAACCAACCGAATTTCTTGATTTCCCTCCAGACCCGCCAACCACAGGGATGCCAGGGTCAGAAGAACGGAATCCCTCGAAATTTTTGAGTCAAAGTTGGTGCGGAGATCTCCTGCTGCATGTTGCGCTCGGGTTCCAATGTGCCAATACTTCCCCCGATATCCCATCGTTAAATTTACTGTCTTTCTTTGGCCATCGTCCCCGCCATAACTTACTGCTGTATCTCCTGCCGCCGCTTCAACAACTCTTGAAGGAAAAGCATACGGTTGTCCACTTGGATAACGTACTTTTGTCTCATTGCGTCCACAATCAACCACGATAATCGGACTCCGCTTCATAAAATCATTCAATTGGTCTTGAATGTTTCGCATCATGCCGTATTTTGATTGGGTGCCCAAATTTCCATTTTTTTGATTCAATTGTACCCCTCCGATTTCTCCTAAATTTTAGTGGATTTTCAATCCGGGATATCCCGTGTTGGTTTTTTACATTTTATTCAAAACGGTAGAAAGTAAGTATTATCAAGTCTTCGAATCAATCCGGGATATCCCGTGTTGTTATTTACATGGTACCATTGTACATAGGTACATTCAAGGCCTTTTTCGAAAAAAATAAAATGTCTTCCTCCGAAAGAAGGAAGACTCAAACGATCCATCAACCGATATGTTTTTAACTTCATTGTTCGTTCTTCATCCATTTGTAAAGCTGTTGAACGGCCATATTTACAACTTCATACTTATCCAAACCTGAATGCCTTGCTATCTCATCAACACGATCAAGGTTTTCGTTATAAATCCAGTAGGTACGGCGTTGTGCAATATCTTCGAGAGTCGGTTTCTGTTTCGCACCTTGTTTGATACGAAGTGCCCATTCATATTCTCGATTGTCAATATCGGTAGGTTTAGGAGGAGAAACTTGATATTGAACTCGAATCGTTTCTTCATCATCATTCTGCTTTAATTCTGATTTATGTTTCGGTGTTGGCTCTTGTTGGAATTTCGATTTCGCATTGTCATTTTGATGCTCTATATCTTGTTCTTTGGATTGCGTATGTGATGTCTCGTATGATTGTGAAAGCTCTTGCTCTTTATCTTCATGTTCGTGTTTCTGTTCGTGTTCTTTAGTTGCATGCTCTTCATCTTCTTTACCTTGTTCTGGTTTCTTTTTTACTAACCCGGGAGATACTTCAGGGATGTCATCATCCTGAGCAAACATCGTATTGAATAGATCTTCCTTTGATCTAGACTGTTTCTTTTTTTTCGACACGATTTAACAACTCCCTCACAAATAGAGTATAGGGATGCAAGACAGCTCGATCCTGAACGGTATTGTCACGAATACCTATTCTAGCGAACTCTTTCAGCCGATTTCGACGGTTAATCACAGTCTCAAAAACTAAATCTTTATACTTAGCCCTGGCTTGGGTCGAAATTGACTCATCAATAGCTCCTCTGGCCGGAACCATTGTGATCAAGATACCAAGAAGCCGAAGGTCCGGATGAATCTCCCCTTGAGCATATTCCAATGTTTCAATGAATCGGGGAAGCGCATCATAACAAAAGGGCTCTGATTGAAGGATAGCCACAACGTAATCCGCCGCGATAAAACCGTTCGCTGTCAATTCACCCAAGTTGGGAGGAAGATCGATGATAATGAAATCATATCGACCTTCAACCCCTCCCAGCGTGTTTCGAAGTGCTTTCACTGGTCCATCCCGATATTCTCGATACAGCCAACGGGGAAGGGTTGCGAGATAATCATCCGCGGGGAGAATATCGAGATTTTTTTCAATGGAGTATATATAGGATTCTGGATCGCCTTCCTGAATCGCTTCCAGAACAGTTTTATCTTTAAACTTCGATAATTTTTTCTGCGTCAACAACTGAGTAAGGTTTCCTTGACTGTCAAAATCGATAGCCAGTACCCTATACTTTTTCGAGAGAAGCCAAGCTACCATACCGGCCGTAGTGGTCTTTCCCACGCCTCCTTTTTGAACACCAAAAGCAATTTTAATCGCCATCATCGGACCTCCTCCAAACGAATGTTAAAGACTTTTTCTTGATTTCCCGTTGCTCACCCTTTTTTCCACCATATTTTAAGGCATTGCATAGAAACCCTGATCAAGTAATACTAGTACTACAGTACATTTGTCCAAGGAGGCACAAGGTGAAAAAACAAGAAAAACAAGAAAAACAAGAAAAAGTACAGGTAAAGGTGTTCTTACCCAAAGATCTTCATAGAAAACTAAAAATCAAAGCTACTATGGAAGAGACCACGATTACAGAAATCTTTCATAAGGCAGCAGAAGACTATATTAACGAGAAAGATCAGTAATAATAAGGAAGACCCCGAAACCGTCGGAGTAAGCGGTATTTCGGGGTCTTCCTTATTTGGTATTTTCGTCTTCACTTATGAATTCCCGTATCCAAGTTCGGATCAACTCATTCCGACTTTCAGGTACATATTTCAACGCTCGATCCAACCGTTCTTTTAATCGGGCATCCAAACGCAGAGAAAGTTCCACCCATACCTCATTTGGGTCCCGACGTTCCCGCCGACTTGGTTGTTCCTCTGCCTCCCCCGACCGGATCCGTGTTTCTATATCGTTACAAAAGTCATGGATTCGATACCGAAGATAAGTGGGTATATCCAATCCTCTTTCGGCCAACGCTTCTTTAAAATCCTCTTTCTCAGACTTTGAAATCCACGCCATAATTCGACTATCCCGAATAACAATCCCCCCCTTCTCCACTTCAATTTTTCCATTATACTATATCAATTATCTCTCTAGTAACGTTGACAGAGCTGAGCCGCATTTAAAACCCCGGTCAATGCCGGGGCGTAATCAAAATGATAACTCTTCCTCCTTCAATTCATCTAGAAAACGGGATCGAGGATTTACTTTTTGCAACAGATTTGCGGCAACTTCAGCTTCATATTCAACAAACCCAGCACCAAGATTGAAGTCACCTCCAAAGGCCTCCATAAACTTTTTGTAATGGTCTAATGCCGACCGCAATGTCGACATTTCATTGTGATCCAACTCGATGATCTGTTGTCCGTCCTTACGTGCGATGCTAATATTTTCCACTCTAGAACCTCCCATAACGTGCGTTTTGGCAAGGTAACATCACAATTCTCCCGAAACCCCGGCGATATCTCCTTCTTCATCAAAGATTTGGATTAAGTCGCGTTGATTTCCGCAAGTGCAAGAAGGAATAGGATCATCAAAATCAGAAACACGGATATAGTCCATTTTTTCGCATTGGTCGCAAAAAACTTCTGCTCGCATCATATACTTCCTCTCCTTTCCGGCTGGCTCATCAGCAACGGGGAGCCACCCCGCCGGACGGCGACCAGCGGCCGCCGTTTCGCCTTATCTACCCTACCCCTTATTGTACCGTTTCATTTTCCTGCTTTTTAGCAGAGTCTAAGAATCGAACATTGTCCGCCACCACTTCGGCGATCCGTATCCTCCGGCCATCCTTGTTTTCAAAACTGCGCACCTGCAGCCGTCCCTCCACGGCCACCAACCGCCCTTTTTTCATGTGTTTGGCAACCGTTTCTCCGGTTCCTCGCCACGCAACGATATCGATAAAATCTGTTTCCTTCTCTCCCTGCTGGTTGGTGAACGGTCGGTCTACCGCCAGCCGAAACTTTGCGACAGCAACACCGTTCGGAGTATAACGCAACTCCGGATCTTTGGTCAGACGGCCAATCAGCACCACTCGATTCAGCATAAAATTCAATCCTTTCATTCTTTTAATAAGCCGAACTTTCCTCCAACATCGACCGGTGATACTCTTCCAGTACCTTCAGCGATCCCCGCACCATCTTTTCCACTCGGGCCGCGCGCCAATCGAATTCCACGACATAGCCACTCCGCCCACTATCAAGATGGAGGAAAAACCCAGTGTATCCCTCGCCGTTCGGGATGATGTATCCTTCATAGTGCTGTCCTTCATAAACTTTCTTTACATTCATGTGACTCCCTCCGATTTTGAGCCCCCGGCCTATTCAGGCCGGGAACTTGGTTCAGATTTTTTTACCGGCTCGCTGGTCCCACCCAGCTTCTTTTTAAAGACTCAAATTCCGCATCCTTTTTCTTCCGGATTTCTTCTGATCCCATGTAGGCTTGAAGATCCTCTTTCGTCCATCCCTTCCATTGTCTCACCTTCTCCGTCAAGAAGTACTTAGCACCGGCCTCGTCACAGTGCTTCATGTACTTTGACATGCTTTCACCTCCTCCCCCTCGACTAATTACATTATACCATTGTTATGTACATTTGTACATAACAAATTTGTTTTTTGGGAAGATAAATTGAAAAAATCCGCCTCCTTACAGGAGACGGATATGTTTACAATAGTCTGGTCTCACCCGGTGAGCCATAATTGTTTCAAGGCTCTCAAAAACTCCTTCTTTTCAGGAAAATATTGAACAGGCTGTTGGTCATACTCTTTCAAAAACCATTCCCTATACGGATTCCAAACCGTCTCGTAGTAAGAATTTATGTTATAGGAAGCAATCGACAGAAAGTCTTCCCATCGCGTGAATCCAACTTCTTTTAAAAGTTGAACAGCGTACCGCCATGCTGACTGTTCTCGTAGCATTACGCTATGAGCACCATTAAAGTAATTTAAATTCATATGGTTTAACCAAGTTTCGTGATCACGCTTGTAATCGTTTTGAAAATTTGCCGCATGTCCCATTTCATGTGACAAAATAATGATTCGATCCATTTCGTCAGCAGAACCATCAATCAAGATCAACGATTGTCCATTCTTTTTTGTCACAAATCCTCCTCGCTGCCCTTTTTCGAAGCCTATCTTTTTTTGCTGCTCGCGATTTAAATGAACCACATCTGTGTTATATCGAGCGCGAGAAATTTCAATCAGCTTATCCAAAAAAATACTGGCCTTTCTTTCAATTATTATGTCATCGTCGTCCCGAAACTCGTCCCATTCTTGATAATAAATAAATGTTTGGTTACACCAATCACAAGTCATCAGCTCGTCATCATCCCATGAAGCTGTGCGCAAGCAACGGGGACAATATCCACCTTTTTTTATAATTAGTTCCATTTTTCGACAACCTTCCTTTCATCTTCGGAGTCCCTATCTGGTGTCTTTTTTTGTTTGTACAAATGCCTGAGGACTTTAGCGCAAGTCCTTAGGCATTTGTACACGGTATTCAAAGTCGATGGTGTGGAGGATTTCGTATTTACTCAGTATATCTTGCTTAACGTAATTGTCGTCTTGTGCGTATTCCACAGGCATCAGATAGGAGTCTTTGAATCTTCCGCCAGCTCCTTCAATAATGATGTACGCCTTGCGACCAGAAAGAGCGATTTCCCTACCTCGTTTGACGGATTCCTTTTGGAAGTTGATAATTTTCATTTGGTATTGCCCCTTTCTATGAAATAGTTTGTGTCACTTCTCTCCCCCTCGACTAATTACATTATACCATTGTTATGTACATTTGTACATAACAAATTTGTTTTTTGGGAAGATAAATTGAAAAAATCCGCCTCCTTACAGGAGACGGATATGTTATAATTGTATCGGTTCAGATTTTTTACCGGCTCGCTGGTCCCACCCGGCGAGCCGTTTCCATTTCATCGATGATCCGGCTAGCTACCTGTTGAACTTCCGTTCCTATTCGCTGAATAATCTCCGTTTCTTGTGACCAAACCGCTACATAAGAAAAAGAATAGTCCTGGGTATCGATTCCAAAGTGACGCGCCACAACGTAAGCGATACTTTCCGCTTGAGCTTCCTTGATCTGAAGGGACTCTTTTTCGTATTCTGCCCCTTTTCGATGCAAGAGATAATGAACATACTCATGTAAAAGTGTTTTTAACTGATGATGGCGATCATTCCGATCGCTAACAACAATCTTGTCATTCTTCAAATCATAGTATCCATTAGCACTACCAGTATCTCCTTCGTAAACCGGAATCGGAATCATTTCTTTAAGATACTGATAAAGCTGCTCCCCTTCTTCGCTGGTCCCCCGGATCTCCTCCGCAACTTTAGGTATCTCCTTCCCCTCTGTCTGGCTGACATCGAACACTGAAACCGTCTTATATACCTGCACTTTCACCTTTTCTGTTACCGGTTTCCCCTCTTCATCAAGGATTGGGTTTCCGTTAGAGTCCCGTTTTTTCTTTGTCACGTTGATCTGAATCGGAGCCAGAATCCGGATTCCCTTTTCTCCCTTTTTCACCCACCTTCCGTGCTGCTTCCATTGTTTAAAGCCTTTGACTAAAGTAGCATCTGGTTTTTGCAGAAAGATCAAAAGCGAATTGTTGAAGCTATAACGGTGAAAGGTTGCTAAAAAATCGAGGTATTCCCGAAACTTTCCCGAGCGGATCACATCTTGAATCCCCTTCTCAAGTTCCTCCATACACTGCTGCACTTTGGCCTGTCGGGATTGTTGTTTCATCAAAAAGATTCCTCCTTGATAAGTGTTGTGTCAGGAAGTTCAACCCCTCCGGACTAATTACATTATAACATAGTTATGTACATATGTACATAACTATTAGGGAAAGAAAGAACCCCACTGGATGGAAAAGAAAACCGAAGATACATCCCGGTTTCCTTTTCCTCAGACATCTTTCTAGATTCCCTGAGGCCCGCCGGAGGCAAAGGAAGAAGCACGAAGCGGACGGGGACGAAGTCGGGCGGTTATAATGTAAAGCCGACGGGAAAAGTTAGGTGGACATCTTTCTGAGTTCCCGTCGGCAAGCCCGACAGAACCAGCCCGACTTCAGTCCCGTCAAGGGTGAAGGGGATAAGAGTGCCCTACAGCCCGACAGGAGGACGGAGGACGACTGATCGGGCTGTTGGACACTGTTTTCCCCGTAAAGCGTTAGCGG
>Ga0079226_10001163_pt1 | contig 19980 bp, 16 predicted proteins | sample Poulit2014_FD_76345 | JGI IMG/M metagenome (GOLD analysis project Ga0079226, IMG submission 76345) | Agricultural soil microbial communities from Georgia to study Nitrogen management - Poultry litter 2014 | ecosystem: Environmental > Terrestrial > Soil > Agricultural land | place: USA: Georgia... | reverse complement strand
CAGTCGGTAATGTCTTGGTTGCTTTTAACTTCTCGTACTTCAAAGCGTTGCTTGATTTTCTCCAGATCATGTTTGAACCAATAAGCAATCAATACTGGTTTACCGTTGGTAGCTTCAATCAAGTCTTCCAGCGCATCAAGTTTTCGTTCATGAATTACAACCTGATTTTTATCACTGTCATAAACAACTCCGTTAGCCATTTGCGAAAGTTTGTTAGAAAGGGAGGCTGCATTTAAAGCATCGATTTGTTTGCCTTGGGTAGCGACGACTAACTGTTCGCGCAAGGTATTGTAGACGACAGCTTCTTTATCAGAAAGTTGAACTTTGACGGTGTTTAACGTGAGCGGTGGCAACTTTAGGTAATCTTTGGACTTCATAGAGATGGTGATGTCACTAATTTGTTGGTAGATTTGTTGTTCTGCTCCAAGTTTAGGCTTGTAGGTAAAAATCATATGCTGGTTACGTTTGTCGGGGTCAAAGTAGGTAGTGCGATAGTGACTGATGTAGCGCCCTAAACGTTGCCCCATATCAAGGACCCGGAATTCAGCCCAGAGGTCCATCAAGCCATTTGATGATGGGGTTCCAGTTAAACCAACGATTCGTTTTACCCGAGGGCGAACTTTCTTGAGACATTTAAACCGTTGGGACTGATAGGATTTAAAACTAGATAGCTCATCAATGACAATCATATCGTAGCAAAAGGGAAAGCCAGACTCTTCAACTAACCACTTTAAGTTTTCACGATTAATGATGTGGAGATTGGCGTCTTTTTGGAGGGCAGCTAAACGTTGTTGCTTAGTTCCCGTTACTACTGAATAGGTAAGCTGTTTTAAGTGGTCCCATTTCTTAATTTCAGCGGGCCAAGTATTTTTAGCCACTCGCAACGGGGCGACGACTAAAACCCGGTTAACTTCAAAACGGTTATAGATGAGGTCGTTGATGGCGGTCAGGGTAATTACGCTCTTACCCAGACCCATATCAAGTAAAATTGCTGCAACAGGGTGGTCAATGATAAAGTTGGTCGCATATTGCTGATATTCATGAGGATTGTATTTCATCCAGGATTCCTCCAATTTGATTTAAGTTGTCACAGCAATAGACTAGAAAACCTAGTTGCTGGAGTTGGTTGATTCGGTTGATTTGTAAAGGGCGGGGATGCTTGCCGGGTGCTTTCATCTCAACAAAGGCCAAGTGACCACCGGGTAAAAGGACAAGCCGGTCAGGGACACCAGCCATTGAAGGGGAGACAAATTTCAAGCATAGGCCGCCCCGTTTTTTACAGGCTTTCACGAAGGAAGCTTCGATTTTGTTTTCACGCATGATTTGCTCCAAGTCAGGGAGGTGACATTAGGGCGACTGCCAGTAGTGGTTATCACATCAAGGCTTTAGCGGTGATTATGACACCCCTGTCAGTTGTTTACCTATCCTTCCCTATACTGTTTTTCTACTTTTTTCTCTTTATATACTTATTAGTAAAGAGGTGACAGAGGTGTCATATAAAGTAAGAAAGACCGTTGTTATAGGATTTTTCTCATCTGATGAATGACACCCCAATGACGCCTCCTTAGTCTAGAAAATCAAAATCGGTGTTTTTCAAACGGACGCCAGTGATGAATCGTCCGTTGGTGGAACGCTTCCGCCCAAAGCCAGCGAACTTTAAGGCCGTGTAAAAATCGGCACTATTTCGGATGTATTCACCCTGGCGTTGGCAATAAAGACGGTATTCGTTGTAAAACTCGCCTGATTTTTCAGAATAGCTTGGGTCAATCTCGCAACATTCTTCAAGAAAATTTCCCAGCCAGTCGTTTTCTGCATGGTAAGCCTTAATAGCATCTTTGACGACTGGAGGCACGGTAGGTTGGAAGTTGGCGGCAATAATCTTTTGGGCGCCTTCAATGATCCATTGCATGACTGCCTCCCCGGCATTTTTAATCAGGTAATCGGTGTAGTTCTTAATGTCACTCTTACCCGAAATTTTGGCCTTAAAGGGGATGACAATCAGCCGGCGCCAGATACCATCGTCGTTGCCTCCAACCTTGGGCAGGTAATTGGTGTAAAGGACCAGAGTGTGGCTGGGGACAAAGGAGAAGGGTTTCATGTATTTCTTTTCCGCATAAATTTCATCAGTTGAGCAGAGTTGTTTAATGGTTGAGGTATTAAGCCGCTTGCCTTCTTCTAGTTCGGCTGAAATGATGAGTCGCTTACCCTTAACTTCGGCCATTTCGGGTTTAACATTACGGCGGACACCAACGGTTAAGGCATCAGCGGAAAGGTGGCCGGTATAAGAACCCATGACGTTAGCGATGGTATTCCAAAATGTGGACTTCCCGTTGCGCCCATCTCCATAAGCGATAATCAGGGCTTCTAAGAAAACTTGCCCAATCGCCACTAGACCAACGATTTCTTGGACATAATCAATCAATGCTTGGTCATTACAAAAAAAGGTTTGTAAGGCCTCTTGCCAAAGTTCGGCACCCTGGTTACTTGGGGAGAAGTCAGTCATCTTAGTAATCAGTTCCGATGATTTGATGTCTTGTTTACCGGTGAGACCTTTTTTCAAGTTGTAGGGTCCAGCCGGGGTATTGAGTAGGAAAGGATCGGCGTCAAAGTCATTAATCTCACGGACGAGTTTAGGGCGCGAGTTACTCAAACAGCCGGCGATACCGCGCACGCTACGTTCCTTAATCACAAAGTCACGAAATTGCTTAGCTGCTTCGTATTCTTCATAGCTTTTGGTCTGTTCATCACTAAATGCCTGGTAGGCTTTGGCTTTACTCATGACCTTTAGCATTTGGGCGACACCATTCTTTTTGATTTGGGTAGAAGCAGTGGCAACCAAACTATCCGCATAGGCTAGTTGTTTATCGGTGAATCGTTGGACTTCGCCTAGGGCTAGTGCTTCCGATTCTTGCCATACTTTGCCGTCAAACCACATGAAACCAGTTTGGTTGGTGTAAGTTACCCGATCCTGGCAGTAATTAGCAAAAGCATAGGTTTGACCAGTATCGGAGTAATCAGTCGGTTTGAGTTTTTCATCTTGTTGTCCGTATTGGGCGGGTGGCACATAGCCAGGTTGCTTGGCCATGCGTGCCCCAAACTTAATGGCGCTTTGCCAAATGGTACTGAGTTCCTGGTCAGCTAAAGGAGGATCACACTTAGCGGCTTCATCCATAAAAGCCTGGTAAGCTTCATCAGTATTTCCAAGTCGCATGATGACCCGTCCGGCAAAATGGGAAAGAGTTGAGTTTCGGTTACCTTGGTTGATTGTAGTAGCGTGGTTAGTTTGATTAAAGAAGCGTTGGCTCATAATAAATTGGTCGACAGTTTCACTTCCTTCAACCCAGACAATTTCTTGTTTTGTTACGCCAAAGACAAAGCGGGCAGCGTCTAAAGCATTCCCGTCAAAGTAGGGGAAGAAGCTTTGGATTTCGTGCTTAAGGTCGGCATAACTTTGAGCATTGTTCATTTCCTTAATTGGAAAGTAAACATGGAATTTTGGTCGCGGTGTTTTGCCATGTTTGGCTTTCATATGATTGCGACTAAAGGTAATCGCGTGGGCGACACCATCAAAGTACTTTTGGATATCTTCCGGTTTAATCCAAGCAGTCGGGTCGTCAGAGTGGTCGTTGTCACAATCCATGACGAGGCAGTCAGCTTTGATAAAGTTAGCAATGTTACGTTTGTGATCTTTAAATTCAGCACAGGTATTGTCGGCTTTAATGGCAGCCAGTAAATCATGCTTTGATGAAATTAAGACTTGATTTGGGTAGAGGGTGTTGGCTTGGTTACCAGTAGTGTTAGCAGTAAATAGAGTGAACTTCATTTAATAACCTCCAAAGATTCAGTAAAATAGCGGACTGGTTGATTTTTCTTTTGGGCTTTTTTGATTTCCCACTTCATATCACCAGTTAGCTTACCAAAGGCCCAGATTTCAGAGCATTTACGCATCCAGACAATATCCATAAAAACGGCAGCGTTTAATTCATCGCAGTTACGCAAATTTAAGAAACGGGGAAGGTAAAGTTGCGGGCAAATGGGGATGCCACCACACTCATAAACAAAGCGGCAGTATCTTTCTACTTGTCGGATAACCTTACGATTGTTCATCACAACGGTAGTATAGGGAGCACAGATGTAAATCATAGGGCGGTAATTTGGGTTAGCTTGACCTAGGCGTAGTTTCTCAATCACTTCTTTTGCATGCAATAAGTTAGGCTGTTGCATTTGAATCAAGTCCTTTCATTCCGTAAGTTTTGGCATAGTACCATTCAAGCTTTTGTTTTCGTTCCTGGTAATTGGGAATTCCGACCATTAAACCAATATCAATTTTTTGAAGAGCATCAATTTGTTTTAATTGGTCAGAACTTAAATAGGGCCTAATACTGGTACCTTTTTCAAGCCCATGCTCTTCACGGAACTTTTTTGCCGACATACCTAAAACAATACGGTTAATTAAATCGCATTCGTTTGAGTAATGGTAAGCTTTTGGATTTTCATGAATGAATTGAATCTGTTGAGTTAACATAGGAAACTCAATTCTTGCCGAACGTAGAATTTTAATTTGTTCCTCCATTTCATTGAACTGGTGAATGTATAATTCTTTGAAACGATTAGCTTTGGCACCGTTATACCCCATGATGAGCATTACAAAACCATCTCGTGTGAGTTGGTAACAGGGACGCCTTTTCCCCTGGCTATCAACATAAGAGGTGAGCGCAAAATTGCGCTGGCTAAAATTAGCTGAAAGGCCGTTGTTTGGATCAAGTAAGTTTCTTATATCACGGAGTACATCGCGGTGACGTTTATTGAATGTTTGGGCAATAAAACGGCTATCAACTCTTGCTGTTTCGTCGGTGTCTGCAAATAAGCCGTAACTATTCATTGGGATTAACTTCTTCATGGTTAATTCCTCCTAACTAAAATTTTCTGGAGGTAAAAAACCTCCTCACTGTTAGGACAGCCAGGAGGGAAAAATAAAGTACTTTTGAAAAAAATTTCTTAATCTTTTTTGTAAAAGTCAGAGACAAAACCGGCAGCATTTAGTTTTAGACCTGTAGCCCAGCCGGGAACGGTGGCCATTGTTTTCTCGATTTTTTCAAGTGAGGTGCCTTTGGGAGCTTCAATTACGACTTCATCATGAATGTGCATGACAATCTGATAGCCGGCTTGAGTTAGATTTTGCATGGCATTGGCTAGCAGGTCACGACTGGTGGCTTGAACGATATTTTCGACAAGCTTGGCGCCGTAAGTTTCTAGGCGCTCCCACTTTTTAGTGGCGTCGATTCCTTCATAGGTAATTGATTCATTCCCAAAACGATTAGTGCCAATTTTTGGTTTGATATAGCAAATCCGGCGACCGGATGGCAGGAAGATAAAGAAGCATCCCGACCGGTATTTAAACTTAATGCCATGGGTTTCAGTATCCAATCTTTGCTTGATACAAGTCATCGCTGCTTTGTCAACGTCCCACCAAAACTGGACAATGTTTGGGCTAGCCTGACGCCACATATTAACTAGGGGTTGGAGTTCATCTTCTCTAATTCCCATTCGTAAAGCACCCATTGCCTTTAACGCACCAACCGAGCCCCCGTAACCTAGGGCGAGTTCAGCAATCTTGCCTTTTTGACGAAGATGACCATTTATCCCATGTTTAACCACCGGAACATGGAACATTTGAGTAGCCGATTCACAATAAATATCACCATTCTTGGCAAAGACTTCTTGGCGCCATTGTTCTTGGGCTAACCAAGCAATTACGCGGGCTTCGACGGCTGAAAAGTCAGCAACATAAAATTGACATCCCAGTTTAGGAATAAAGGCGGTGCGGATCAGTTGGGATAAGACATCCGGAACTGAATCGTAAAGTATTCCTAGTGCTGTTTGATTATTGGAACGGACAAGTTCGCGAGCTTCTTTTAAGTCGGGCATGGAATTACGGGGGAGATTTTGAACTTGGACCAAGCGACCTGCCCAACGTCCGGTGCGGTTAGCACCATAGAACTGTAGTAGTCCATGAACCCGACCGTCGGGACAGAGAGCTGTTTGCATGGCTGTGTATTTCTTGACGCTTGACTTGGAAAGTTGCTGGCGGAGTAACAGAACCTTACGGACGTCACCAGTCGCCTCTTTTAGGGCGGAAGCAACATCAGCCTTAGATAGTGAAGGAATATCTATCCCTTTCTCTTGAAGCCAAGCCTTTAGTTGGGTCGGCGAATTAGGATTATCAAGGTCGGTTAGTTTTTGCGCTTCATCTAGGTATTGTTTGCGGAAACTTTGGTCACAAGCAATTGCATTTTTGATAAGTGTCTGGTCTAACATAATCCCGCAGTCATTGATTTCCTGGTCGAGCCAGTAATTATGCCATTCTGATTCTTGGACCGGGAAGCGGGCGAGTTTTTGATTAATCTCAACTTCAACCTCAACGTCGCGTTGGTTATATTGCTTGAATTGTTGCCACTTAGCCGGATCGTGATAGGGCAAATTTCGCGTTCGTTGATGGTTAGCTTGCGTTGGTTTACAGGGAGTGCAGAAGTAGCGGACGAGATCTTTACCAGCTTCAAGTTTTTGCTTTTCCAAGCCTAGGACAGCTCCGACGCCTTTTAGCGAAAGGGGCAGCCCCAAAGTAGCAGCCCAGACCATAGAACAGTGCCAACCTTTTGGCTTTAGTCGTTTCCCAAGAAAGGAGGACAAGCAAACCCGTTCAAACTGGGCATTAAAGGCTGACTTGATGATTTCGGGCTTGGACAAGGCAGCGATAATTTCTTGGGGGATAGTTTCACCCTGGGTAAGGTCGACCACCTTAACCGGACCTTCATCGATGGCGTAGGAAAACAGGAGAAGCTGAAAGTCATCGCTAGTGGCGTACCGATAAACGCCAGCTTTGGCGAGGTTGACCGATGAGTAGGTTTCAATATCAATGGAGATTAATTGCATAAGTGCTCCTTTCAAAAAATGGGCAGGGTTAAAGAACCCCACCCATTAAAGTCTTAGGCTAAGAAATCATTATCGTCGTCTAAAGAGGTAAAGTCGTCACTGGCTGAAGACTTACCACCAAAACGTTCACCATCGCGGACCTTTTGGACATTGCCCAGACCACAAGCAACGCCTCGGTTACCGTTGACGTTGAAGGCATAGAGGTTCAAAGATACCCGAGCGTACATGCCACTGTAAATTTCTTCAGGATCAAGAATTGGTTGCAGGTGGCGGTCGACAATTTGTGGCTTGGAGATGGAGTTGGCGTTCAAGAAGTAGCTGTCTTGGTAGGCGGCGTCATCACGTTCAACATCACCATCGCGTAAAGGAGTCTTGATAGCTTTCATATTTGGTATCTTGCCACCAAACTTTTCTAGGTTGTTCTTTACAGCATTTTGGATAGCTGCTTCAATTTGAGCGAGGGTCTTGGTGTCGGACTTGGGAATAATAATACTTGCCGAGTACTTTTCCTTACCGCCGCCAAGCGGAGCAGCTGGTTCTAGTAGGTGGACATAAGAAAGGCGGGTGTTTAAACCAGTAACAACCTTAGTTCCGTTAAAATTAGTATTTGCCATAATGCTATACCTCCGTAAATTCATCTTGTGCATTAGTTGTGTCAACCGCTGGCCGCTTGTCGGAATTAGGGACAAGGGTTAGTTTGCCAGCCGGTTTGTAAATGTAGGGTCCCAGTAGTTCATCAAATTTCTTCTTCCCCATAACTTTTTCAAGTTTAGTAATGGGAAGTAGGGACCGTTGGTAAATATCAGTGAAGCCATTAGCTTTTGCAACTTGAGCCACTTTAACTTCATCTTTGTACTTTCGAATCGAACGACCTTCGACGACTTTAAAACCAGCCCATTGTTTACCGTGATTGATTGTTAGATCCTGAGCGTAGGCTTTAACTTGGTTGGCCCATTTGATTAGGTCGTCAACGTTAGCGAGAACTTCTTCAATTTCTTCGTTGCTCATCAAGTGGGGGGATTTGAGTTGCAGGGCTTGAAGTTTTTTATATTGGTCATAGCGAACCCGTAAGACCGCATTGCAATTTGAGAACTGGAGCCAAGGACCATATTTGATGACGCCTTGACCATTAATGGCCAGTTCTGCTTTTTCTTTGAGTTCGGTCTTGGCCCAGCGAAGCAAGGTATCCGTTTCAAGTGACCAGGTCGATACGTTACCAATTCGAGGCTGAAAGATGGTCATCTCAATTGTGTCGGGACGGTTATAGAGCATGGAATAGTTGTTTAATGCTCCCAACGCGTAAAGCTTCATTTGCGGATTGTTTTCCGATGCTACTCGGACACCTTTACCATACTTAAAGTCGATGATGTGCATTAGTCCATCGGCAATGATGATACAGTCACCGGTCCCAAAACCATCGGGTACATATTTAGAGAAATCTAACCGCTGTTCAATTAGGACGGTTACGCCAGGGTGGCTTAACTTGGCTTTTTGGAATTCCTCCATTACATAAGAACAGTAGTCGTCGGTATAGGCTTCCATGTCGTCATTATCAAAATCAGACGCCGGTCGTTTAACCTTTTGTCCCAGGGCCTTACGGAGTTTGTACTCACCTAAGGCATGGGCTGCGGTTCCTTCCGCTGCCATGGGACTAGCATCTTTAGGAAAGAACTTTTCTAACTGCGGTAGTGGTGGAGCACTCAACCACCGGTGGGCACTAGAAGCTGAAAGAGTCGCATGAACGTTAGGGGATGCCATTATTGACCGACCCCCTGTGCTTCTAAGAAGAGGTCTTCATAATCTTTAGGGTCAACATCAGACAGCTTTTCAGCACCATAAGTCTTGAGTAATTTGCGGATTTCATCTGAGTGACCCTCACTAGCCTTTTTGGCTAATTCCTTACGAACATCTTCAAGCTTGATTTCTGGCTTTGCTGGGAGTTCGAAGTCAGGTTCTTCATTCTGAGCAGATTGTCCTTGTTCTAAAGCGATAACTAGCTCTTCGATAGTGTTGTTCAAGTTTTCTAAGTCATCTTTGAGATTGACTAGTAGTTTAGTTAGACTCATGGTCGGGTTCCTCCTTTAAAGGTTGAATTTGTAGTCGCTTTACGCTGTCATCGGGGGCAATAACCAACAAATGAGCTGGTGCACCTAACAACCAACGCAGCAGGCGTTCCCGGATAGTCACGCGTTTTAAGTTGACCGTCCCAGCTTGCGGGCGTTTGGAAACGGAGATGGAAACTTGGTGTTCCATTTAAATCAGTCCTTTCAAATAAAATTAGTGGTAAGGTTTCAGACCTTCCACTGATAGGCCACTAGCGTCTAAAAATTAAACGAGTTTTTACCAAAATTTTTTGATTTTTTTGAAGAGAGCTTGTTTGTGGTTGCTAAAGTTTTGAACTGACATATTGAGTTGAGCTGCTAGTTCCTTATCCTTAAGCCGTTCTTCATTATTAGTGAGGGCATCGTAAACAAGCTGTTGAGGCTTAGTTAGTTTTGGATAGATGGCCATTAACTTTTGGTGATCCACCTCCCGCTTTGATAACCGTTCTTGTTCGTCAAATTTATCTAAGTAGATAGTTTCTGGAGTTTTCACTTCAGCCGTCAGTTGTTGAAGTGGGTCCCCACCAGCAGAAATTAGCTTGTTGTCAGGATCATAAGCATCCAGGGATACCTTGTGTCGGGTATTTTTGTGGTCGGCATTGTATTGGTCATGGTTAAGGTCAAGGACAACCTCGGCTTGATCTGCCGTCAGGGTTACGATTTGCTTGCCCATATTTTCGAGACAGACCTCTACCGAACCGTCTTGGTGCTTAGAAACGAATTTGACACCTGTATTACCGAATAAATTATTGAACATTTAAAATTCCTCCTCTTGGATCTCCCAAGCGAAGGAATGTTTAATGGCATAATAAAAACCACCGGTGGTACGACAAAACAGACCTAAACGATTTCTCGCTTGGGTACTGTAGCCGTCCTTCCGATGGTTGGTTACAGGAATAATTATTATTTTATTAAAGTAAATACGTCGGAAAAGTTACACGTCTGAAACTTCGTTTTACTTTACAAGTACATAATAGAGAAATGCATGATGAAAAAATATGACGAAAATATTCCAAAGTATTCCAATTTTTATTCCAATTAAAAAGCTTCACATACATTAATGTATGTGAAGCAAAAGTTCAGATAGGCGAATTTTTATGATATAATGACAATAAATACACTGGAGATGAAAACATGAAATTTAGCTACGATCCTCTTTGGAAGTTGTTAATTGATAAGCATATGAAAAAGAAAGATCTTAAAAATCTTACTCATTTAGCGCCAGCCACTATTGCTAAATTAAGTAAGAATGAACCCGTAAGTATGGAAGTTCTAGGTAAAATTTGTGTTGTTCTTGAATGTAATATAGGAGACATTGTATCTATAGAGTAGGAGATTTCTTAGATGGTTTATCGATTAAAATTTGGTGTCTTACTTACCGTCATATGGGGAGCCACACATTTGAAGCAACAAGTAATATGTGAAACTCTATTTCGTCCTTTTAATGCAAACTATTCGGTTGATAGTACTTGTGCTAGTCGTTCAAAGGGATGTTTACGAAATTTACCTGGCGAGATAGTGGAAGGAACTAGCAAAATTAAAGCTGATTTAATAAGAAATGAGTTGGAGAAGAACTTATCTAGCTCTATTCTCTATCCCAAAGGATTAATCGAATACCTCCTGGAGTGGCTTAGAAAAGATGACTCGATTACGAGTGATATGAAAATTGGTTTTCAAGAATCACCAACAAAGGGTGAATATTTGAGAAAGACTGTTTTTGATGTGAACGAAGTGCTTGCTGATTTTTTAGTATTTACCGTAATTAGGAATGAGAATCAGGATAATGATGTGCATGAGGTAATATCGGGGCTGAAAAAAATAGATATTTCCGAAACGATAAAAAATTATCAATCAAAATCAAGATTTAGAATTATTGATAAGGTCAAGGATAATATTAGTAATTTACCCATAACAATTGAATCGGGAAGTATTGATGATGTGTTTACGGAAGTTGCTGTGGGGAACATTAATTTACCAAACCCTAATAATATACATGCTTATATACTAAATACTAATGTTTACATGTTTGACTACAATGATTTAACGGAGTTAGTAATGGATAACATATATAACTACGTATATTCTAGGCAAGAAATTCGAAGTGATGAAAAAGATAACGTGGCAATAAGAAAGTCTGTATTACGTGCTTCTCGGAAATTACGTAGCCAGTCAAATGAAGATCAATTAGGACAAATTCTTATCTATATCTTTTTAGAAAAAGTTCTCGGCGCCCCTAAGTTAATGAGTAAAGTGGAGATGGGAAACAATTATATAAATGGAGATGGGGTATTTCTAAACAGCGTTGGCCCGGATAAGTATCAAATAGTAATAGGTTCATCTAAACTTTATGATGATGCACTTGTAGCGATAGATAAAATCATGGATCAAATATTCTCTATAACTAAGAATGGTGATTTAAATACCAGTAATTTATTGCTAGACATTAGTTTTCAATCTCGTTTTTCAACGAATGAATTACAAAATTTAAGAGGTATTTTAGTACCTCGAAAAGGTCATCGTTTAAGAACAAATGCTTTTGGAGTATTTATCGGATATAGCTTAAATATAGATGAAACACGCTTAAACTATCTTAACGAAGAGGACGCTGTGAAATATATGGAAGGTTGTGTACATAGAGATTTAGATCAGGTTATTAACCGCCTTAACGAAAAAATATATGAAGCGAACTTACAGAAATACTCTTTCTATGTTTATATGATGCCATTTACTGATGTAATGGTAGATAGCGATCGTATTATGTATGAGGTAATAGGAGGAACAAAATAAATGGTAAAAAGTAAGTTATCGACATTCATATTTAATGGACTTGAGAAGGATGCATATTTAAATGAACTTTATAAAAGACTCTTAAAGCATTACGGATTGAAAATATTTAATCTCCGAAATACTGAAGAGTATAATATTAATGATCTTTTGAGATTTTCGGATTTGTTGTCACACTCTGTAGACAGCAAAAAGTCTGATTTGCATAAGAATATTGCGCAGTCTATTGTTTCTATATTGGCACTTCTTTATCCAAATGATAAGAAAATAGCATTTTATAGAAAGAGAGTGCTTAAAAATGTTAAGAATTATGCAGCCTTAAATAACACATCCTCTGAAAACTTCGAAATAAAAAGTTCAGGGGATTATTTAATGAATTATTTTTTTGAAGAATACCAAAAAGATTCATTAAGAGTTCCAGGTTCGGAGAATCTTAATTTTATAGGTTCACAGAAGGAAGTTTTTGACAAGCTAAATAGTGATTTTATTAGTTTTTCAGCCCCAACTTCTATGGGAAAATCATTCTTAATGCGAATTTTTATGAAAAATAAGATAATTAATGGGGAGAATCGAGATTTTGCCTTAGTAGTGCCCACCAAAGCACTGATAAATGAAACATACATCAAAGTGATTAATGATTTTCGAAATGAATTATCTGAACGAAACTACAGGGTAATTAGATCAGTTAACGAAATTCAAAGTAATGATAACCATAGTCATATATTTATTATGACACCAGAACGATTAATATATTTGTTGATGAGTGAAGTAGAGTGTAATTTAGGATATGTCTTTATTGACGAATCGCAACGGATATCAACAAAAGATACTAGGAGCACTTATTATTATCAAGTTATTGATTTGCTGCAGAAAGAGGATCCAGCACCCTTAATATCTTTTGCATCACCCAATATACCTAATCCACAGATCTATTTAGAATTAATTAGTAGAGAAGGTAGGAAATCATCAAGAAGAATTGGTTTTTCTCCGGTAAATCAAATTTATTTCACTATTGATTATCGTGAGATGAAGATTAAGTGTTTTAATAATTTAGAGAATAAATTTTTTGATATTTGTCCGTTTGAAAGTAAAAATATATTAGATGCTATTACTTTTTTAGACAAAGTAGACGATGGTACGCAAAGTCTCATATATTGTAATAAAACCTCCGATGCAATAAGTTATGCTATAGAAATGTATAAAAAAGTTAAATTTAAAATAAATGATTCGGTTCTAGAAAAACTAGCTAGTAAAATTAGTAATGAGATACATGCTGATTATTATCTTGCTGAGTTAGTAAGAAAGGGAATAGCATTTCATGTTGGTTATTTACCTGAAAATATTAGAAATGATATTGAGGAAGCATATCGTTCTAAACATATTAATGTGATTTTTTGTACAAGTACATTAATGGAGGGTGTAAATTTACCAGCAAATAATTTGTTCGTTACAAGTATAAAAAATGGCATGAAAAATTATAACGAAATAGACTTTTATAACTTGAATGGAAGAATTGGGCGTCTGGAATATACAATGATAGGGAATGTATTTCTAGTAATTAGAAATGATAAAGATTATTCCAGGTTTAATTCATTACTAACTGGAAGCATCCCAAAGCAAAAGTTATCAGTTGAAAAAGCTATTAATAGAAGTAATATTGAAAAAATAAAAAAATCTCTGTTACAAGGAGATATAACTTTAAAGAGTATCTATGATACGGAATCATATTCAAATTCTAGTGAGTTAAGAAAGTATACTCTTATTTTTTTAAGTGATTTGCAAAGCAATACCTATGGAATAGTTAGAAAAAATTTCGATAAATATCTGACAGAAGCTGAAGAACAGACTATCCGAAATAAAATAGAAGAAAAGTACCCAAAACAAAAAATTGATGAAGATATTAACGTATCACTGGATCAAAGTGTAACAATAAGGGGAATGATTTCCGCTGGTGAAATATTCCCTACTGTAACGGCTAATGGCCCAAAGTATACCGAAACCTTGGAATTTTTGGAAAAATTAGCCGTTGCATATAATTGGGATCAATATGAACGTAATGATTTAGGTAAAAAAACTAATGGTGAGTATAGGCAGTTAAGATGGTATACGGTGATTTTAATTCAGTGGATAGCGGGATATGGTCTTAGCAATATTTTGAAGAAGTCTATAGATTACAGAAAGAACAATCCCCATAATTCTTTATGGATTAATGGCAATTATGAAGATTACGAGGGAACAAAGAGACAAAATAATATTATTATCAATGATACATTGAAAGTTCTACAAAGGCAGGTATTATTTAAACTTTCAAATTATTTTTTGAAGTATATAAAGGAGTATAAATTATACTACCACACAGATTTAATACAAAATGATTGGTATGAGTTTGTTGAATATGGGACATCAAATAGATTCAGAATATGGTTACAGAAAAATGGTTTCTCTAGAGAAGTATCAAGCTTTATAGATAATCATCCTGAATACTATTTTCATGAAGATGGTAAATATTTAGTAAGTACCGAGTTAAGAAAAGTCAAGGGTGACGTAGGTACTCAAACAAGAAGAATTTACTTCAATAGACCTGAAATATTTTATGATGAGTAATTATTTTAATGTAATTTTGTAGCTTACATCAACATAACAGTGTATGGCGGTATTAAAAAGCAATCATAATTCAGCTTCTGGGAGTATAAAATAGTTTGTGTAAATTGAATATCTTCAAGTATTGAAAAAGGGAAAACTTCCCCGTATGATTGAAATCGCTAAACACCAATCAGAATACGGAGGCTTTCCCCATGAACCAGCTTAACAAATAAATCATCGCAGCGCTATCCTCAGATGAAGATATTACATTGAAAGAAATTTTTCGGCGCCAAATTGAAAATGCCGCAAATCAATTTCTTCAAGTAGAATTAACGGCCGTTTTAGGTTATGAAACCTACGCTCGTTCAACTCAAAATGAGGATAATAAAAATTACTACAATGGTTCTTATGAACGAATCATCGATACTGAATATGGTGAAATTCACCTAACCGTTCCTCGTGATCGACTTAATCAATTTAAAAATGCACTATTTCCGCCTTACAGTCGGCGCACCGATGGTTTGGAAGAAATGGTCATTAAAATGTATTCCAAAGGAATTACGACCCGCGAAATCGCCGAAATGGTTGAGAAAATGTACGGACATCATTATTCACCGACAACCGTTTCAAATATCACCAAACAAACAGAAATTCTGGTAGAGGAATTTCATAAACGACAATTCCAACACTCACAATATATTTGTGTCTTTTTAGATGCGACTTATATTCCGCTCCGCCGTGGGACAGTTGCGAGAGAAACGGTTAATATTGCGATTGGTATTCGCAGTGATGGCGGGAAAGAAGTTTTAGATTACAGTATTGCGCCTACTGAAAATGGCACTGCCTGGTCAGAATTACTTCACGGATTACGTTCACGGGGCATTGAAGAAATTCAATTATTTGTCGCCGATGGTATGGTTGGCCTTCAATCTGCGATTGAAGCCAACTATCCAACGGCTAAATTTCAACGTTGTTGGGTTCATGTCGAACGTAATCTTTTAGGGTACGTCCGTAAAGCTGACCGCCAGGAAATCATTGCGGACTTTAAGAAAGTTCGCCAAGCGCCAAATTTGGGAGAAGCTCAAAAGCTTTTAAAGGAGTTAGGTGATAAATGGAGCTCATCTTACAAAAAGCGAATTGAGGGCATCAATGAAATGAGTGATTTATTCACCTTCTTTAGTTTTCCACCCGCAATTCGGCAATCCATTTACTCAACCAATTTGATTGAGTCATTTAACAAATCTCTCAAGCGAAAAATCCGTCAAAAGGAACAATTTCCAAATGAAGAGTCTCTGGATCGCTTCATTTTGACCCAAGTGATGAATTACAACGATAAGTTTGAACATCGAACGCATCGTGGCTTTAAGAATTGTCGCGACACTTTAGACTCAATGTTTTAAAACTCTAGATTTCATTCAGGGGATACTTTTCGTTATTTACACAAAATTGTTGACACACTCCAGCTTCTAAACCAAAAATAAAAAATTTAAACTGATAATTATATGTAGACAGCAACTTACAGTATGCGGATATACAGAATTTTAATGATAAAGGGATTAGTAAAAAATGTATAAGTTAAAGAGCATAGTTAATAATATTATTAAAGGCGATACAATTGAAATAATGAAAAAAATACCAGATAACTCTATAGATATGGTATTAGTTGATTTACCTTATGGTACTACGCAAAATAAATGGGATAGCATAATTCCTCTTGATAAATTATGGAAACAATATCATAGAATTGTGAAGGCAAATGGTGCAATGGTTTTCACTGCTTCTGGTTTATTTACTGCTCAATTAATGCTATCAAATCCTAAAGAATATAAGTATAAATATGTTTGGGTTAAATCGAAGGCAACAAATTTTCTCAACGCGAAAAAACAACCGTTAAGAAAACACGAAGATATTCTTGTTTTTTATCGTAAGCAACCCACCTATAATCCACAGATGACTGAAGGATCATCGTACTCAAAGGGAATTCGTAAGAATCAACTTACAGGAGTATATGGTGACTTTCAACCTGTTTTAGTAAAGAGTGAGGGTAAGAGATATCCAGTTGATGTTATCTATACTAAAACGGCAGAGTCCGAGGGGAAAGTTGTTCACCCTACTCAAAAACCTGTAGCTCTAGGGCAGTATTTGATTAGAACATTTAGTAACCCAGGAGACATAATATTGGATAACACATCCGGGTCCGGATCTTTTCTAGTATCAGCTATAAAAGAGGGAAGAAACTTTATCGGCATTGAAAAGAATGAAGATGTAGCCTTATTTAAAAATGAACCGGTTGACTATATAGAGATAACGAAGCAGAGGATAAAAAAAGAAGTAGAAGATATTAGAATGGAGAAACCAGAGATATTAAATGATTTAGAATTGGTTAATTTGTTAAGTAGAGACTGTTAAGGAGAATTTTTATGAGTGAATTTGTTAAGAGCAGGATATACTCTAATGAAAGGAGTGAAGGTGGCGAACTAATAACATATATGAATAAACTCTTTGATCAAAATCAATGGCATTTCAAGAATGCAGTTGGGGAACTATCTTTAAGTTCTAATGGTGTTAGCGATAGCAGAAGTAAAACATTGTTTCCTGATATAATTATATTTAATGATAACTTAAAGTTACGTCCTTTAATGGGATGGGAGTTAAAAATGCCCGACGTTTCAATTAGTGATCAAGAATTTTATGAAAATGCTAGAGATAAGGCAGAACGAATGGGTACAAGGGCTTTTGTATTATGGAATTTTCAATATTGTAGAGTATTTTATAAAAAAGAAAATGAATGGTCCAAAGTCCCAGATAGAGAATACGAAGATTTTTCAGATATTTTAATAAATCGTAAACTTGTCCATGAAAATAAAAATCTATGGCAAGAAAAGTTAATTAAGGTTCTTACTGACCTAAATGAGGATTTAGTTAATAAATTCTATAGTGTAGCACCAATTGAATTTAACATCGATGTTTATGTAGAGACGATATCTGATGAATTAGTTCCGATAACAGCAGAATATTTATTAGAAATTAAGGATCCTTTATTAAGAAGTAAAATGAAGGATTTCGTTAAAGAAGAACAAGCAGAATTAACAACTGTAAATATTTCAGCATTATCAAATAGTAATGGGGCTAGGTTAGCAGCGGAAGCATTTGCAAAAAATATAATTATTCGTTGGATAAATAGAATTATATTTTGTAACATAATTAGAAGAAATCATAATATTTTATCTGATGTACTTTATAAATTCATAAAAGAACAGAATATTACCGATTTTAAAGATGGAATTAATGAATCTATCTTTAAAACGGATTTCTATTCGGTTCTACATGTAGATGATGATGAAATATTACTGCCTGATAGCGTAATTTATAATTTATCTGAATTTTGTAATTACCTATGGTCAGTTGACTTACAAAATGTTAGTGGGAATTTTATTTCTAAAGTACTAGAATCAATTATTCAATCTACAAAACGACAACTAATGGGATTGTATACGACACCAGTGCAATTAGCTAAACTGTTAGTTAAGTTATCTATGAGAACTGTAGATGGAAATTTTGCAGATTTTACAGTTGGGTCCGGTACTATAGTAAAAGAGATAATAAATGAGTTAAAAGAATTTAATTCTATTAAAGATGTCCACAATCATGTTTGGGCTTCGGATAAGTATCTGTATCCTTTACAAGTTGCTAATTTAAATATGACAACAAGTGATTCGTTAGATTTAAAAAATATTATATTTAGACATAATGCACTAACCCTAGAATATGATGAATCTGTAGATATAACCAATCCATCGACAGGTACAATAGAACACTTAAAAATCCCCAAATTTTCAGCTATTATGTCTAATTTACCATTTATAAGTAGTAATAATATGTCAATAGATGACAAAGAAATACTTAGTAAGCGTAATTTAAATGGTAAATATGATTTGTACCAAGGAATAATTTTACATTATAAAAATCTGTTGAAAAATAGTAGTAATTCGAGAATAGGTGTTATAACTTCAAATTCTTGGTTTAAAAACCAGAAGAAATCATCTTTTTTTGAAAAATTATCTGATAATTTTGATATAAAGCAAATTATCTATTCTAACGAAGCAAGATGGTTCAATAATGCTAAAGTAGTGGCTACTATTTTGATACTAGCTCCTAAAACTGATCAACCATATGAAATCCAATTCATTGGATTAAATGTGGACATAAGAGAAAAGGATCTAAACTATATTTCAGACTTGGCAGATAAAATTCTTATTGGTAGACAATCCAAAGACTATGAAATTAATAGTTACAAGCCTAATGAAGTGATTAACTTTCTAAATACGGGATTGTGTTTAGAAGCTTTGTTTGATGACTTATCCTGGTTTAAGGAGATTCTTTGCAAAAATATTTTAATTCCATTAAAGAATATTTGTGATATTCGTCGGGGCTCTCGCACTGGTGCAGATAAGATATTTATTACTGATGGATTACAAACGGATCCAAAGGACTCACATCCTTATATTAAAACATTAAAAAATATTTCTTCATATGAAGTTGAGACAACAAATCAATTCTTTTTCTACACTGATTTGTCTATTAAACAACTAGAAGATATAGGTCATACCAAAACAATCAATTATATTGATAGTATATCACAATCAGATGCAGCGAAGCGTATGAAAGAAAAGCATGGGGAAGGATGGTATATTGCAGAGGATACCCCTAAATACGGAGACTTTGTAACATCCATTAATCCTGATAGGAGACTATTTTGGTCTGGATTCAAGAATAAAACGGCTTTAAATCAAAGAGTTATTGCAGCTTCAATTAAAGACAAATATGTTGATGAAAAAGAATTAATCCAAGCACTACTGAATTCTGTAATTCCACTCTTTATTCTTTGTGGTTCAGGATTTGCGAGAGCAGAAGGTGTTACGGATATTACTAAAGATGGCCTGGAAAAATTGAAGATTTTGAATCCAGAGTTACTAGATGATAAAGACAAGACTGTTATTTTATCTTTATGGAAAAATGTAAAAGACAAGAAAATAACTGATATACAAAAACAATTGAAAGATTCTGACTGGACTCATTTTAATAAGAACATTTTAAAAACGTTTGGATTAAATGGCAGTTTATATAATGAAATTTCAAATGCAATAATTACATTAGTGAATAGGAGAAGTAAAATTTCAAAAAGTTAGATAGTGGTTTAATTCTAGTGCTTAAAATGCTATTGTTATAGAGTTAACGTGTGAAATAATAAAGATTTTGTGGAGTTTAATTGTTCTTTTGTCAGAATGAAGAGACCATTTCCCTTAAACTAACATAAACCAAATTGGCCCATCAGACACAAGTGTGTTCGTGATGGGCCAATTGTAGATATTAGTAGTAAAAAGTCGAGTGATGGTAGGAACGTTGATTTGGTGGCTTTCGACTATGTCTTAGGCTAGACAGAAAGGGTGCCGGGACATGTGGAGACAGTAGTATTGATGTCAAAAGTCAAAGAATAAGATAGCGAAAAAGTGTAGAAAACAAGGGATTTCCGGGAGTCGGGGCTTGTCAGAGGACAGGTTCGGGTTTCCGGATTTTT
>Ga0079226_10001162_pt1 | contig 19984 bp, 16 predicted proteins | sample Poulit2014_FD_76345 | JGI IMG/M metagenome (GOLD analysis project Ga0079226, IMG submission 76345) | Agricultural soil microbial communities from Georgia to study Nitrogen management - Poultry litter 2014 | ecosystem: Environmental > Terrestrial > Soil > Agricultural land | place: USA: Georgia... | reverse complement strand
CTGCATTACTATGTACTTTTATATTGCCATAAACAACTTTTTTCTTCATCACATATTTCGCACATTTTTTCTATGTTTCTTCTAACTATTTTTAAAATTGGTCTTTAATATGGATGTAGTAATACAATACAACAATCGAAAGTTATTAACCGGTATGTTGCAAATATTTAGTGTTGAGACGGAGAAACTGAATCAGGTTGTTTTAGTTTTGGACAAGCTTGAAAAGTTGGCGTGGAATCGGTAATGTGTGAACTTGAAAATCGGGGATTGTCTAAAGAAACAAATTGGTCTTTACGGAGATTTTTAATGGATTTTCACTTTTTAGTAATTATTCACTTTTGTATATTTATCTAAAAACATAAAGGGGATTATAAACAAATCATTATAAATTAGTTTACGTTTACATAAACGTAACAGTAAAAATAAATATATCGACTTATGTATAAGTTTTTGTTTCTATTTATATAAATTTTTATTTGTTTCACTTATTCATATATAATGGTATAATATAAAGAAATAATTTGTTTTTAGGAGGGGTGTTTTTTGACGAAGGTAATAACATTAGGGTTGCAAAAGGGCGGTGTTTCTAAAACTACTACTACTGGGGTTTTGTCTTATCTTTTATCTAAAGACGGGTATAAAACATTAGCAATTGATATGGACTCACAAGGGAATTTGACAGAGTTATTGACAAATCAGTCTGCAAATAATTTCTTGAATCAATCAGTGTTTGAGGCTATCGTTTATAAACAACCGGAAAAATATATATACACAATTAATGATTCATTAGATATGTTGCCCGCAAATAATTTCTTCGCATCTTTTTCAAGATGGTTGTACAGGGGCAAGGTTCCCCATACAAAAAAAACAGAAGTAAGTGTTCCGTATGATGGTTCTCATATAGAACAATTAAATTTGATGTTGCAACCAATTAAAAACCAATACGATTATATTTTAATTGATACTCCACCCGCGCTATCAGAGCAAACCACCAATGCTTTAGTTGCTAGTAATGCTGTTATTGTATTATTCGAATCCTCAAAATTCTGTTATTCAGCTATACCTAACTTCATGGATACTATAGAACATATACAAGGAATGGCGAGATTAAATATATTAGGTATATTGAGAAACTTGAATGACGCAAGAAGAAAGGACGCTCAATTTTTCAACAATTTAATTGCCAAGGAATATCCTGAATTAGTTTTCGATACAGTGATTTCAAGAAAAGCAGCAACAGGCAGATTGCCCTTAAGCGGATTTGAAAATAATGATGAGTTAAATAATGCATTAAGACAATACAAAGGCTTTTATCAGGAATTTTTAATGAGAATTAAAGAAGGTAGGTGAAGATAATGGTTAGGCCAAGGAAAAAAAGCATGCAAAATCTTGAGGATAAGTTAAATGAATTCAAAAGTAATAAGCCAACTCCAACATCCGCAATTATGAATCCGATGGATGAAAGGGAAAAGAAAAGTGGTATTGGAATACCAAATGAACTTATCGATATGTTTAAAGAAAAAAGAAAAGTAGAAGACACCCATACTAGAAGAACATTTTTAGTTAAAAATGATTTACTGAAGAGACTAGATACGATAGCAAATGGTGTTAAAAGTAAAGGATTTAAAACGGAATTTATTAATTATGTTATTGAACAAGGATTGGAGGATTTAGAAAAGGTGAGAAAATAAAGTTAATCATCATGATTGTACCAATAGATGTATTTTTCAATTATTGCTTTCATTCTATATAAATTACCAGTTCCTCTCATAATAATCATACATCGTGGGATATATATTGACTTAAGAAATATGATGTTTAGCAGTATAAGTTTGGGATATAAAAATAAAGTGATGAAAGCAATCTTTGACTGCCAGTAATTTAACGATATAAATCATTTTTGATTTTTCTTTTCAAAAAAATTAAAAAAAGAACAAATTGTTAAGCTTCATGCTTCTGGAAAATATATCATCAGAATTGTCAATAATACGATATGACGCCTTTTGTCTTTGACAATAGGTGCGCCGACACAAGGTTTCTGGTTGGTTTGAAGAAAAGGATAATCGAACTCCCAAAAATCAGGCTTCATAAAGAAAATCAACTTCTAAGTTTTCTTTTGTTGATCATAAGGATCTCTCCTTTGGTGAATCAAGTTTATATGACCCTAACGAATATCTCTAATTAAGTGTAACCTATCCAATGTATAATGATAAAAAGGACTTTTAGCAACCTCTTATATATTTACCATAACCAAAAGCGCCTTTAATTTTGCAAACTTTTGAAGAAAAGCATGCTCCTTCTTTCATTGAATGTTTTATATATAATGCTAATTTATTTAGGTTTACATCAAAAAGTGTGTCCTGATTTTTAGCTAATTGTTCAAATAAGCCAATAAGAAACGCTGTAATGTAAGCATCGCCTGCTCCCATCGTGTCTAGTGTATCTCCATTTATAAAAGCTGGATGATAGAGGATCTTGTTATCAACTAATGCGTAAGAACCACTTTCTCCCACTGTGCCTATTGCAATTGCAGAACCATAATGTTGTGCTTTTTTCAATTCCTCTATTATTTCACTTTTGTTTAAATGACTACATGAAAAAAAAGCGATATCAATGTTAGGGCAAACTTTTTTCAGATACTTATTATTCCACCTACAAGAAAAGTCAAATGAAATTGGGACGTTTGTCTTTTTTAGTAGTACTAAATCATTTTCGATATAGCTGTTTACACTTGTGTGAATAATGGAATACTTACTAATATATTTTAAGTCGTCATCTGTAAAATCCCATGGAGTCTCTTTAGATATGCCGCCTTTATTAGAATCCATAAAGACACGATCATTGTTTTTCAATTTGACTTTTGTGTATCCACTTTCCCCTGTGAGAAATCTGGAAAAGGAAATGTCAATATTTAAATCAAACAAAGCACTTTTAATACATCTGGATATACAATCATTCCCAAATTTGCCAATATAGGCAGTATCTAATTTTTTTAAACCTGCATAAGCACAGAAGTTTAAAGCGTTACCTCCAGGATACATAATTCCTTCCTCAACATACTTATCTATAACATTATCGCCTATTCCTATAACTCTAATATTTGGCATAGAACAACCTCATTTATATTTGGTAAACTATTACTTTTCTTTAATAATTTTTCTGTTTTTATTCGAAACCTTATATTATCAATAATTAATATTTACTTTCATTTATTGAGTGTCGCCTGAGCAGAAATAGCGATCTTTTATCTTCTGTTCATCCGAGAGTTATATAGCCAACAAGTGCAAATGTTTGAGGAGGAAGGTTCAACGAAAATATCATAATCAACATTAGTCAACCACATACAAGACAAATACCTGTGTGGAATTTGGTGTTGTATGTGTAGTAAACGGATATTCCTGTTTATTTAGACACCCTTTCATGGGATGCCCCTACCACGAAGGCAAGACTGCTACGAGAATCGGTTGAAAAATATAAGAATCGCTATGGATACTATACAGAAGTGTATTGGAATGACACAACTACCGAACACGTAAAAATTGCGCCTATTGCAAAATTCGGATACGTCCTAAAACACGGTAGACCGTCAATGATGAATGGATAAACGCAACCCATAAACGAATTGAACAACAAGATGATTCTGAAAGAAATGCGATAGAAGGAAAGTTTGGAGAAGGCAAGCGCCGATATGGGTAGACCTTATTTCAGCATGCCTTCAACAAAATGACATATCGCTCAGTTTCCCTTTGTTGAACATCAGAAATATCCCCTAGGGTACTTTTTTTACATTTTTATTTGTGTTTCATTCGATATTTTCGAAAGAAAATCATCATGCCTCCGTTATTTAATGAAATTTAGTCCTTTAAAGACACAACCTTAACATCTTTTCCTGTCCTGGTTTCATTACAACAAACTTATTTGTTTAATTTTTTCAATACTATCTCGTATTCCTTTTTCAGGGTCCCAATTGTATTTTGGAGAAATTAATTCCAATGTTAAATAACCATTGTAATTTAGTTCATTCAACACTTTCATATAATGATCTAAATTAAAGACTCCTTCCCCCCAAGCCAAGTGAGCAGTAGTTTTTACGTTGCCATCAATGAAATGTATATGAGACAAATCATCACCAAATTCTCTGTAATCCTCCAAACGGTCTCCTACAAATTCTAATAAAACTGTATCGGCCATCACCTTTAAATTAGGAGAATTTACTTCTTCATACATTTTTTTTAATGTTTTTACATCGGTAATTACATTCGATCCAATTGTTGACATTTGTTCTAAAAGAAGGACCACACCCTTCATTTCTGCTTCTTTTGATAGCATTTGGAGTGAATCAGAAGCTCTTTTCCATGCCTCTTCATCTGGTTCATTATAAAATCCATAACCAACAGAAACTATTAATTGCTCACACTCTAGGGTATTTGCAACATCTATACATTTTTTGAAATACTTAATACTTCGATCGCGAGTAATCTCATCTTTTGCAGAAAGATTAATTGGATATATACACTGTTCAGGGGTAAAGCAAACTAGCTCTAATTTTCTTTCTCTAATATCTGCCCCGATTTTCTTAATGTCTTTATGAGTGGAGTCATTAACATAAAGGTGAGGGATACCTCCCCATAATTCTATGGCTTCCAGTCCCAATCTCATAGTGGATTCCAAAAAGTAATTAAAAGGATACCTATGATAGTGTTGATTCATATTAGCTAATTTCAAAGAATCACATCCTCAGATTTTTTATTCACCAATTACCTCTATATAAATTTTTCTGCGTTTAGGCCCATCGTAATCTGCAAAATAAATATCCTGAGCACCTCCAGATATTAAATTTCCATTCATCACAACAAACATACAATTATTACCGGTTAACATTGACTTCAAATGTGATGGAGAATTACTTCCTGTTGCTCCATACGTTGGTAAAAAATGAGCGTGAGTATATGGAGCATCGTCAGGGAATAAGTTTTCCAAATTTTCTTCAATATCTGCTTCTACGCATTCCAATCCCTCATTTACAAGGATACCAGTAGTTGTATGCATTGAAATAACTACAACTATCCCATTACTAATACCTGATTCATTAACAAAATTTCTTACTTTTTCAGTAATTTTAATCATCTGAAACTGTTTTTCTGTCTGAATAATGAATGGTGAAATTTTAATCATTTATTACCTCTCTCCTCCAATCCCAAAAACCTTTCCGCATTTTCACTAAGTATCTTATTTAATGTTTTTTCTTTGAATCCAATTTTATATAATGCTGGAAGCAGGCGCTTCGCTCTAAAACGAGGGGCATTTGTACCAAACATAACCTTATTTTGCAAATTCCTATCTATCCACAGTGGTCCCATATTTTCAGTAAATAATTGTTTAAAAAAGCTATATGCATCATCCATATGTAACAGTGATGTATCGGTATATACATTAGGGTATTTTAAAAGTAACATAATTGTCTCATGCATCCAAGGCCAACCAAAATGGGCTAAACAGAATCTAAGGTCTGGATAATTGATTGCAACTTCTTCAAAGTTAATCGGTCTTGAGTACTTGGCCGGTGCATCAGATTGCCATGTCATCCCTGAATGAAACATAATAGGTTTGTTATAAGCAATACAAAGGTCATAAATATTTTTAAGCTTGTCTTCATTAGGATAAAACTTCTGCTTTGACGGGTGTAACTTTAACCCCTTTAAATTTAAATTTTTAAAAGCATAATCTAAGGTCTCTAATGCATCTTCTCTTGCAGGATCCACACTAGCAAAGCCAATAAACTTATCAGGATTCATATCAACGAGTTTTTTAATTTGTTCATTTGAGATTATATATCCGTTTTTAACAGTCGATATATCTTCTGGTAATAGTACTAGTTTATTGACTTTTGTATAGTTCATTTCTATAAAAACTTGCTCCAATGGGTGAGGAGATTGCTTGAAAGTTCCAAACTCTTTTTTTCTAAAATCCAATTCCTCGTTACTTTCAATTATTTCTTCAAAATATATAGGATGATGATGAACATCAATAATCATTTATAATACACACCCTTTTACATAGTAAATTAATAAGGTTCAAATTTCTTGACCACTCTATAAGCAAATTTTGACCCAATTTCTAAGCATCTTTGAATTGATTCATTCTGCATTATTCCAAACATAAAACCTGCACAAAAGGAATCTCCAGCACCAACAGTGTTTACTGCGGTTACAGGGATAATATCTCCCTTATAAAATTGTTTACCATTATAAGCAATAGATCCTTTTTCACCTAAAGTAACAACAATTAACCTAGGTCCTTTTGATTGTGCCTCTTTCATAAATTCTCTTATATGAGCGTCATCTCTTTCATAAGAAAAAAAGGCATAATCTACATACCTCAAAGTATCAAAAAAACCCTTGTTAACCTTGGTAGAAAAATCGAATATAACTTTCGCCCCTTTCTTCTTGAATTCATGTAAATACTTCGTTGTTCTCCCCGAAAAGTTTGTGTGAATGTAGTCATATTCTGAAAGTGTTTTGATATCCTTTTCAGATAATGAAAATTCTTTCATCACACCTTCAATTTTTTCTTTATGAATCCGATCATTATTTTCTAGTCCCATTTTAAAAACTGCAGTAGTTCCTTCTTTAATCTCTACATTGAAAGTATCAATTTTCTCTTTATTCAAAAAGTCAATCATTATTTCACCATATTTATCTGTTCCTACAACAGTGTACATCGTGGTATTAATACCTTTTCTACTCAAATGCACTAAAAAATCTACGCTATTTCCCGTTGGATAAAATTTATTTAAATCTTCATAAACGTCAATAATGCTTAATCCAACGCCTGCAACCCTCACCAAACACCCTCCTCTATATTTAACAGTTATCTTAAACTACCATCTGCTAAAGCAGGTGGGTTTTTTGACATAAATGTCGACGACTTTAATGTCTTCAACTTTCAAGTAATAGGTTAGATAACCAAGTGTGATTGTTTGGCTCCATACCTCTGTCATAAACGTGTTTCGCAACATCTCACCTTATTAAAGTTTGTTCCGTGATTTGGATTCTTCGATTACTTTTTATATAAACCATAATAGAGTCCTCCCCTAGTACTTAATTAGAAGTCATCAAAGAAAACTCTCTATCTTCCAAGGGGACTCTTTTATGATTCCGTCATGTTTCTTTAGTCCTTGCGCTAAAACAGCAATGTAAATATAAAATTATACATAAACAATTTAATTAATATTCTACTTTGTGCATATATCTTCTTGTTTCCAAAGGATGATCACGAACCTTAGAAAATTCTCTTGAAAGCGACCGTAATACATAAAGCTGAATAACAGGGGATATCTCTCCATGAATAGACCTATCAATTCTAGATAAATTAAAGTCTTTAGCATCTAACACATATGTTTTTTCACCGTACTCATTTAGAAAGTTCAGAGCTCTTTCTTCCATATATCTTGTTTCATCTAATCCCAACAATAAAATAAATGGAGTACTTTTATCAGTTATTTCAAATGGGCCATGGAAAAATTCACCTGCATGAATTGCGTGCGAATTAATCCATAATGCCTCCATTAATATACAAATGGCGAAAGTATATGCTACACCATAATTACTTCCACTGGCCATTGTATAAAACATTGTTTCATCCCGATGTTTGTTAGCAAAGTAAATGGACTTTTCAGTATAGTCTTCTATAGCCTTTTCTGTCACCTGTTGTAACATTGGTAAGCTAGATACTAAAGAATCATATTTGTGATGGTAATTTTCCTTTATTTTTAATAAACCTAGTGTCAATTGAATTATAAGAATGTTTCTTGAATCTGCTGGGTCTACTTGCGGTCCATATTGATAGTCTATTCTATAATCCGAACTTTTAGCAAGTGGAGATTCACTTTCATATGTAAATGCTATGACGGTGGCTCCTTTTCCTTTGGCAAACTTTGCGGCCTCTGTTGTTTCTGGTGTATTTCCTAAATGTGAAATCGCTATCACTAATGAGTTTTCATCTAGTTTTGTTGGAGATCGATATATGAATTCATTAGAGTTGTAAGTTTCGGCTGACATCGTTTTTGAATCACGATCGATTATATACTTGCTCGAATAAGTTAGTGCAGAAGAACCCCCACACGCTACATAAAATATATTTTTAATATTTTTAGACCTTAGAGCATCTAGAGTTTCAGAAATTTCTTTTTGCCCAGTATAATTTTTCGACATTTTATTCCTCCTAGTTATATAACGCTATCAAATATATGATAACGTTATATAATGTATTAGTCAATATCATATATAATTATAAAATAATGTTTTCCTTTACGTCACATTGCGTTTTGAATAAATTTCAATAAAATATAACAATATAAATGACAATAAGAACTACAATGTTACTGATTCCACGTCATCACTTATTTACAGTGAATGTGAAAGTAACCTTTGACCCAAGAATCATAGAGTGAGAAATATGGACAATATCATTGTCCATTGAATATGCTGTCTTTTTTAACAAATACATAACAGAATTTGGATCGCAATTAAATAAAGAAGACTGTTCTGTATTCGATAATGTTATATCCAATGTCTTGTCCGCTTTATAAATGTCAGTATTATAATGATCTTGTAATATGTTATAAACTGAGACATTTCCATCAATATAGTTTTCTAAGTTCGGAAAGCGAATGATTGGATAATATGATGTTTCAATAATAAACGGTTCTCCATTAATACTTAATAGTCGTTTTAGTTCTAGAACATCATCATTGAGGTTAATTTTAAATAATTTAGCTAAATCCTTACTAGATTTCTTGATTTTGTTGCTTAAAATTTGAGAACTTGGATCTTTCCCCGATTGCGTTGCGATATCCGAAAAGCTTCCCAATGAAATTAACTCTCTTCGCATTTTTGTTTCTCTAACAAAAGTGCCTTTGCCCTGGCGTTTACAAAGAACTTTTTCTTCAACGAGATCAGAAATGGCTTTTCTTACAGTTATTCTACTGACATTGTACTTTTCACATAATTTTATTTCCGTAGGTAATTGCTCACCAGATTTATATTTACCTTTTCTAATATCTTCCGTTATAACTTGTTTTAATTGATGATATAATGGAACTTGGCTTGAATTTTTTAACAAGACTTCAACATCCTTTCTAAGAGTTGTATATAAGTCAATATTCTAACATATACTATCATTGATTTCTTACAGTTATTATATTCAATAAAGTTTTTTACCATCTTTATTGGAAATATAGTTATACTCAAAGACATACTGACATTCTATTCTATAGTACAACTCTTTTTTACGCCAAAGTCTTCACAACAGATTAAGACTTTATTACTTTTCTTAATTTGGCTGTTTTTTCTTTATCTATCTTCATAGATTGATTTATATTTACACCATATTCATCTTGCGCTTGCTGAGCATTTATGTATCCATTCTTCACGTCGGATAAAACAAGATTTTCATCCCGTTTAAACGAATCCATATAACCTCCCCCACCAGGTGTTTTCATGATAACAGTATCTTTTTTGTGCACATTCATTGTCACCTTAGGAGGCAATTTTTTAATTTCTTTTTCTGAAGTTATATGCACACATTCAGAAGTCGCACCTTTACCACCCCCAAATAATCCCCAAGGATGTGTTTTTTGTCTTTCAGATGTAATAGTAACAACCATATTATCTATCAAACTTTCAAACTCTCTAATTATTCCTGTTCCACCTCTATATAAACCTTTACCACCACTACCTTCATAAAGGGAATACTGTTTCACCAAAATAGGATACAACTGTTCTATAACCTCCGTTGGAGTGTTGCGAGTATTTGTCATATTAGTGTGCACTCCGTTCATTCCATCTAAACCATTAACAGCCCCTTGTCCCCCTCCACAGGTTTCAATATAAGAAAAGTATTCTTTAGTATTAGAATTAAATCCGCCAAAGTTTATGCCATTCATAGATCCTGAGCATGCAGCCATAGCTTGTTCGGGATTCACAGGAGCAAGTGCTCCCAAAATTGTATCTGCAATCCTTTGTGATGTATTACCATTAGCATTTGAAACAGCAGCTGGAAATTCTGCATTAACTACGGTTCCTTTCTTTGCGTGTACATAAACTGGCCGATAGGCTCCATCATTTGGGGGGACTTCAGGATCCAATAGTGATTTTATAACATAATAAGCGCACGCTCTCGTAACACCTATCGTTGAATTAACAGGGCCTTTAACTTGAAGAGATGTTTCATCAAAATAAAGATGCACCTTGTCTTTTGTTATATTTACCTGAACTGCTATCTTTATGAGTTCTTTTGAAATACCATCTCCCTCTAGATAATCTTCAAAATAGTATGTGCCATCTTTAACTTTTTCTATAGCACTTCTCATTCTACGTTCTGAATAATTCATTAGTTCTTCCATACAATTTTCTACATAATCAATAGAATACTTAGAAAACAATTCTTGTAATCTAGTCTCACCTATTCTATTCGCAGCTATTTGTGCATATATATCTCCTAGCATCTCATCTCCGGTACGAGAATTCCTAACTATTAAACGAAGAGTTTCTTCATCTATTTCCCCTTTTTTTCTTATTCGTATTGCGGGAATTCTTAATCCTTCCTGAAAAATTTCAGTTGTGTCAACGGAACAACTTCCCGGTGACATTCCCCCAACATCTATATGGTGAGCCACATTACCTGTAATAGCTACTAATTGACCTTTGAAAAAAACAGGTGAAATCATAAATATATCTGGCAAATGAGAGCCACTTATATAAGGGTCATTTATTAGAATGGTATCACCATCGTTAAGATTTTCCGGCGGGAAAACTTTTAAAACATCTTCAACAACAGAGGGCATTATTCCTAAATGTAGTGGAATATGTTCTGCTTGCGCCACAAGCTTTCCCTCTTTTGTATAAATTGCTGTTGAGCAATCCATTCTATCTTTGATATTAGTAGATAGTGCTGTCCTAATTAAAGCAATTCCCATTTCCTCCGCAATAGTATGAAAAGCATTTTTCATTACTTCAATTGATATAGCATCAACTTTATTATTCAACTTTAACATCCCCTTACAATGAACTTGTAAATTTAATAATTAAATTTCCATAGCTATCAACTTCACCAAATTGATTTGGACCAATAATTATAGTAGAATCTAATTGTTCTATAATTGAAGGACCCTCTATAATATTGTTGCTATACAAATCTGATCTTTTATAAATATCTGTATTATGAAATTCCCCATTAAAAAACACCTTTCTTTTATCTAAAGGATAAGGATAGGAAGAATCATTAACGTTATTAACAGATTTATAGTTAATTTTAGGCATTACACCGATAGCCTTCATCCTTATATTCACTAGTTCTATTATCTCATCTTGTCTGTTAAAACCATAGACTTTATTGTGCAATTTGTTAAAAACTTCAATAACTTCATTTATTTCTTTACTAGTAATATTCATATTGTTGATTGGAACTTCAATTTCATATGCTTGGTTTACATATCGTAAATCAAAAGAAACTAGCAATCTTATTTCGTGTTCATGAAATCCTTCTTTACTAAGTTGGGTTAACGCTTCCTTCTTCAAATTATCGATAGTATCATTTAAATCATGTAAGTCTAAATTCAATGTGTTTGACAATATCGTTTGTACAAAATCTTGTTTGACATCTGCCATAAGCATCCCTGTTGCACATGCAATACCTGGATTAGGAGGGATTATAATTTCTTTAGACCCAATCTCTTTACCTATGTCCATGGCATGTAATGGACCCGCACCACCAAAAGCAACTAATGAAAAGTCACGTGAATCATGACCTTTTTCAATTGATATGACACGGATGCCTCTAACAATATTTGCATTGATCACTTTCAATATTCCTTCTGCAGCTTCTTCAACTGTTATGCCAAGTGGATTTGCTATTTTTTCTTTCATTACTTTTTTCGCTAATTCTAAGTTCACTTCCATTTTTCCGTTTAAAATGTAGCTTGGATTAATTCTTCCCAATATAACATTAGCGTCAGTGACAGTGGGTTGCAATCCCCCTTTGTCATAACTTACAGGTCCCGGATCTGCTCCAGCACTATGTGGCCCAACACGTAATGCACCTCCAGAATCTATCCAAGCAATACTCCCTCCTCCTGATCCTATCGTATGCATTTCAATCATTGGGAGTTTTATGGGAACACCACCTACTTCACTCGTAGTAGTATATTGAATGTCGCCATTGTCTATTAGTGCAGTATCTAGGCTTGTTCCACCCATGTCTATTGTAATAAGGTTTTTATATGGAGTTGTATCCACAATAAACTTTCCTGAAACTATCCCTCCAGAGGGACCAGACAAAACAGTTCGGGCTGGAGTTTGTATTGCACTCTTATAAGTTATTACACCTCCATTTGATTGCATAACATATAAATCTGATGGTACTTTTTTCTCAATTAATTTTTGATTTAATTCATTTAAATAGTTCTTCATTTTTGGCATTACATATCCATTAGCTATTACTGTACTAGTTCTTTCATATTCTTTAAATTCTGGTAGCACTTCATTGGAGATAGTAACAAACACTTCAGGATAAACTTCTTTAATTACTTTTTGTATTTCCTTTTCATGTTTTGGATTGATAAATGAATTAATCAGACATACAGCAATGGATTGAATATTATCTTTTTTTAATTCATTTGCTATTTTAATAATTTGTTTTTTATTTATAGGTTTTATGACCTTACCATTTCCTGTTATTCGTTCAGACACTTCAATTCTTAATTTCCTAGGAACAAGCGGTTCTGATCTCCTAGCTTTAAAATCATACAATTTGGGTCTGGATTGACGACCAATCTCTAATACATCCCTAAATCCTTCCGTTGTAATAAGAGCTGTTTTTGCTCCTTTTTGTTCTAAAAGCGCATTAGTTGCAACAGTTGAACCATGAATGAAAAAGGAAATATCTTCTGTACTTATACCTGATTTTTCAGTTATTTCTTCTAATCCGTTAACAACTGCTACTGAAGGATTGTTGGGAGTCGAAGGAACTTTTGTTATTAAAACTTCCCCACTGGATTCATTTATTAAAGAAATGTCTGTAAAAGTCCCTCCTGTATCTACACCTAAACGATATTTCATATTATGGACACTCCTTATTATATAAAATTGATTAATCTTTTACTGAACCACTTGCTAAGCCAGAAACAATGAACTTTTGTAAGGAGATAAAAACTAAAATAATTGGTATAGCAGTAATCACTGCAACTGCCATAAGATTATTCCACTGTGTACCAAATTCCCCAGAAAACTTAGTTAAACCCATTGTTAAAGGCCAAACACTTTCATTTGTTGTCAACGTTAGTGCAAAAACGAAGTCTCCCCAACCCCATAAAAAGCTTATTGCTCCAACAGTCATTAAACCGGGAACTACTAAAGGCATTATTATTTTCCAAAAAGCTCCGAATTTATTACTCCCATCTATCAAGGCTGCCTCTTCTAGTGAATTTGGTAATGATAGAAAATAAGGCCTCAACACTAAAATAGCAAAAGGTAAGGAGTGAGTAGTGTTAGCAATAATTAGTCCTATAAAACTGTTTATTAGGCTTATTTTATTAAACATAATAAACAAAGGCAAAGCTAACATAATATTCGGAATCATCTGCATACACAATAATACAATCATCATTAATCCTTTACCTCTAATTTTCAATCTTGCCAATGCATATGAAGTGGGTGCGGCTAAAATTAAAGTTAACAAGCAAGTGCCAAGGGCAATAATTACACTATTGAATATATATTTGAAAAGATCCGGGTTTTCAGTGAAGTTATTTATATAAGCTTCAAAAGTGGGGTTTTCCGGATAAAATAAAGGAGGATATGCAAAAATTTCATTTGTTGGTTTAATTGACGTAACAAACATCCAGTATACTGGAAATAAGTAAATTATTGTAACAAGTAAAGCGATTACTGTTGCAAAATATTTTGATTGAATAAGATTATTTATTTTAGTCAATTGCTATCCTCCTTTCTTGATAAATAAAGATAAAGCATGGCAAATACAGACAAAAATACAAACATTACGATAGATATTGTCGCACCAATACTTAGGTCATAGTGAGTAAAAGCTTCTTGGTAGGCGTATAAAGGAAATATCATTGTAGAATTTACTGGCCCACCACCTGTCATGATGTACACTAAATCAAATGCTTTGAATGTGTATATCATGGTTAGCATTAATAGTATTAGAATACTTGGTCTCATTAGCGGTAATGTAATGAAAATAAACTGTTTTAATTTACTGGCCCCATCAATTTTTGCTGCTTCATATAACTGTTTCGGTAGTCCTTGTAGCCCTGCAAGTAAAATCAGCATATTGAATGGTATACCTATCCAAATATTAGCTATTGTTACTCCTAATAAAGCGAAGCTTTCGCTTGTAAGCCAATAGATGGAGGAATCTATTAATCCTAAATATTCTAAAATAAAATTAAAAACTCCTGTATCACCAGAAAACATCCATTTATAAATAGTACCTGTAATTATAATTGGAATCATCCAACCAAGCAACAAGAGGGCTCTAAAAACATTTCTACCAGGAAAGTTCTTATTTAAACCAAGCGCTAAGGCAAAACCTATTACAAATTGAAAAAATATACTAGCAACTGTAAAAATAGCAGTGTTTTTTAAGGAAATATAAAATACAGGGTCACTAAAAATCTCAATATAATTACTTATTCCCACAAATTTTGACCCACTTTTTAAGTTTAATAAAGTTACATCTTTAAAGCTCAATACTAAATTGTAAAGAAGGGGGAATATCAAGAAAGCGAGTATAAATACTACCCCTGGTAGAATAAAAAAATGGTTTGCCAGTGTGGTTTTATTCTTTTCTGGGTTTATGTTTTTATAGCTAATGTTATTTTTAATTTTATTATCCATACTATCCTCCTTTTTTATAGGTATATATTTCTATATTCTTTGAATTAAGAAGGGGGGAATTCTAGGATATTTATTTTCCCCTTCTTATTAGGAGGACTATTGAAAAGGTCTTAACTGAGAGTAAAATTAATCCGATACAGAAGATATACCTTTTTATAAAAACAAGTTACTCCTTTTCAAAAACAATCTACTCTTTCACAACAAAGTTAGATATTCTTGGATTACCCTTAATGAATTAGTGAAAATCTGTTTACTTTTTTTATTCATTTAATAACTCATCAATTTCTTTCTCAGCATCTTTTATTGCCTGTTCTGGAGTTTTAGAGTCTGTATAAATTTCTTGCATCATTTCTTGAAATTCTTCAGATATAGAGGGATAGTTTTCCCCATAATCTCTTGCCTTCGCATTTTCTGTTTGGTCAGCAAACGTTTTCATATTTTCGTCTTCTTTCCAAAATGGATCATCTGATATATCCTCTCTTGTTGGCAAACGTCCACCAGATTGCAATAATGATATTAAGTTATCATCTTCTTGTGAAAACTTAATTATATCCCACGCAATATCTTTATTTTCAGAATTGGAAGTTATTGCCCAGTCAGACCCTCCTACACTTGTATATTCACTTTTTCCTGATGGTAGAGGCTCCAATCCCCAATCAAAATCAACTTCTTCTTCAACAACGGGGAGTTGCCAAGGACCACTCATAATCATAGCTACTTTTCCAGCCATAAATTGGTCAAATCCCGCCTGTTGATCTTGACTCAAAATATCTTTAGACATATAACCTTCATCTAAAAAACTTTTTAAATAGTTAGCCATTTCTATAGTTCCATCACTATCCAAATTAGTTAAATCAGCTCCTGATTGCCATAAGAATGGTAAATGTTGATATGTTAGTTGTTCACTTTTTTCTGCTGCAATTGCAAAACCAAAAACATTATCATTTTCGTTTGTTAGGATTTTAGCAGCTTCTTTTAATTCCTCCCACGATGTTGGAGGATCAACACCAGCATCACTTAACATATCAGCGTTATAAAAAAGACCGATATTATTAGTTCCAGCGGGTATACCGTAATACTTATCATCATATATAACATGTGACAAAGGAGCATCATAGTATTGATCTATTTCGCCCCAATCATTAACTTCATCTGTTATGTCTTGTAAAACCCCAGATGCTGCAAACGATTGATGATCTGGTCCGTCAAGCATTACAATGTCAGGTAATTCATCTGACGCTGATCCTAATAATAGTTTATCTTTGATATCAGAAAATGGAACGTAAGACCTTTCAATCTCAACATCTGGGTTAGCGCTTTCATATTTATCAATTATTTCTTCAATTGCATCTACCATTGGTTCTAGAGCTTGTGAATCCCATAGAGTTATTGTAGTTTTATCGTCGGATTTGGAATTTGTATCTACTCCTGAAGCGTTTGTGTTTTCTCCGTTAGATGAGCAACCTGTTATTATAACTATTAAAAATAAAGCAATCGATATAAATTTTATTTTTTTAAACATACTACATCCTTCCTCCTTATTATTTTGCTTTTAAATTCAAGTATATAAGATATTGCTATCAATCCTTTTGATAATCGAGAGAATAGAGATCCATATAAAGGAAGGTTAATGTGTTGTCTTCAAAACAATAGTGTTCAAAATTTATCACCCCTTTTATCATCTATGTATATAAGGTTATATGTTATTCTATAACATGACATACAAACATGTCAATGATAAATTAAAAGCTGTTTCTGGTTTTTAAGCACTCCCGTCTATTGCAATATTTTGCTTTTGAAAGGTCTTAAAAAGTCTGATATAAACTTTATTTGGTAGATTAATAGATTAGATTATACACAGAGAAGAAGCTTATTTAGGTTTTTAGAGTTATGAGGGGGCTGAAAATACTTTATGATTCATAAATTTATGAAAATAGAAATGAATAATACTCTGATAATCATAGATTCTTTGTTGTGGATTCATTGTATGCGCGTGTTATTTATATTTAAAATTATTTAATACCTTAGTTATATTGTCATCATTTTAAAAGCTTTTATATAAGAGTTTTACGCCTTTTATTATAACTTTTTTATCCCTTTATTGTAACTTTTTTATCCCTTTATTGTAACTTTTTTATCCTTATAATTGAAACTTTAAATTACTGAGGTTATAATAAAAGAACTATTGAAACTTGATGAGTATTAAGTAATATTAAAAGGAATATATTTGTTTCAATACACTTAAGGATGGAGATTATGACTAAAACCAATACTAAAAATCAAGCAATTTCTTATGAAAATAGCATTAAAAAGAGTAATGAATTATCGATGGCAAAGTTAAATCAGGGATTAACGTTAAACCAGATGCAGCTCTTGGCTTATGCAATTTATTCTACTCAACAAGATGGAAAAACGGAATTTATCAAGGCAGATTTTGAGAAAAGATTTGAAATTGAAAAATATCAAACTAGCCATGCTAAAGAAGATGCGCAACGGATTTTAGATTTAAAGTTTAGCATTGAGGATCTCGAGAATGATTACTTTGAATACTGGAATGTATTTCAGTCAATTAAATATGATGGAGGATCATTTTATTTTAGGTGGACAGAAGATATGATTCCGCATATTTTAGAATTAAAACACAAATATGTTATAACTGACCTTAAGGTTACTTCTCAATTTAACAGTGGATTTTCGTGGACTTTATATGAATATTTAAAAGCTCATTATGGTTATTGGTATAAGGAGGTTTCTAAGGATGCTTTGATGAAGTTATGTGGCGTACAAAATGTTAAAAGTTATCAAAAAAATACCGGCTTATTTAAAACTAAAGTCCTTGATTTAGCAATAAGAGAAATTAATCAATATACAGAACTTGAAGTATGGTATACAGAAGTGAAAAAAGGTCGCTCTATTTTGGGTTTTGAACTACAGTGGTCCACCGGTAAACGAAAAGCTAGCGCAACAAAAAAACAGGTAACATTACTGAGAAAAATTCATAATGAAGTTGATAAAAAGATGTTTGATTATATTTCATTAGAAAATACAAGTAGTTTGCAAGTAGCAAGAACAAATATTATGAAGATCAAAGAAATCAATCAGCAAGTTGATGAATCATTAACCTCCGATAAAGCCAAAAATCTTATCTCGGAAGCGAAGATTTTATACAACCAGCTAGAGGGATTACTGGAAATAGATAGTGAAGAAAGAGACAAATCAGTTTATTTTAATTGGTTAGAGAAAAACGAGGAGTAAAGATATTTTTATTCGGTTTGCAACATACACAACTATGTATATTGCGAACATAATATGAAACATTTGTACACTAGTTTACGTATATGTACACATTAATGTAAACATATACTTAAATGATTATTTGACACGTTTGTTCTTATCTACATAAAAGGATTTAGTATGTTTATATAAATATAAAATCACATAATGTCTCAAAGTAATTAGCCCACATGAAGGAAGGCCAGTCAATCATTATATCTGACAATATGCTGCAGCTGTTTATGGCAAATCTAACCTTGATTTGATTAAAAGAGAGTAGCTTGATAAAAAATCCAACTAGGATTTTTTATCAAAACTGAAAGAGAATCATAATACAAAGCGATTAATTAGTTTATTTTATAGTTGATGTTATGAAACAATTTCTCTTATCTGATATTTCATTTACATTCATTTGTACCTTTTTAAGCCTTTTAACTATTAAGTTGAAGTTGTTATTCGCTAATTCAACACCTATATATTGTCGATTTAGCTTATGAGCAACAGCAAGTGTAGTTCCAGAGCCTGCAAAGAAATCCAAAACAAGATCATTTTCATTAGTAGCTAATTCAATAATATGCTTCAAAAGTTTTTCTGGCTTAGGATAAGAGAAGTAATTATCTTCTACCGTAGATTGTAATTCAGAAGTCGCTTCTTGGATAGTTCCATATTTCTCAGTAATCCATAAGTCATTAGCTATTCTCGCAGTACTCTCTTTTAAATAAACCTTTTTAGATGGAATACCATTTTTGCTCCAATAAATTAAATTAGCCTCTTTCAATGCATTAAAAGTGCATAATGAGTAGTTCCATTTATGGAAAAGTTTTTTACCAGAAGGAGAAGTAACTTCATATTCGTAATATCCGTGTTTTTTATTTAATATTTTATCAAGACGGAACTTTCCTTTAGAATCATGAAAACTATAGGATTTTAATTGCTGAGACGTGATAGGAAATTTATTTAACTTTAATCGCTTTTTGTTTTTTGCAAAGACTAAAAGGTAGTCCTTTGTATTCGCTATTTGACCCCTGTTTTGCTGACCACTCGTTCTTTTCCATACAATTTGGCTTATAAAGTTTTCTTCGCCAAATATTTCATCACATAATACTTTAATATATGAATGTTCATTGTCATCACAATGAATAAAAATAACGCCGTTAATTTGCAACAAATACTTTGCGATATCCAATCGATTTTTTAGAAATAATAAATAATCAGAGCGGGAGTATCTGTCACGATAACTCAAATCGTTTCTTTCTGTATTATAAGGGGGATCAATATAAATAAGTCTTACTTTACGCTTAAACAGTGCTTTTAATTTATGTAATGCATATATATTATCTCCATGTATTAAAAGATTGTCTTTATCTGTAAAGTTTCTTACATCGGTTACTTGATTTTTTTCATAACGTTTAAGATTAATAAAAGAAAATTTATCTAATAGTGTCCTAATTTCATGGTATGCAAGTTGTTCATGATAGTATTTATTATGAACAATATCCATCACCGTATCTTTATTATGAAAATGTAGTACAACATCTTTATTATCATGAAACTTAGAGTAGTTGGTATTCCAGTCTTTTTTATGTTCTTTTAATATTCTTGCAACTGTTGCTTGAGATGTTATGACCTGGTTATCATTTAAAATATTTGTAATTTTAGGGCTTCCGATATTGGGTGTTTTTGCCCAACCCCTCGAAAAGGTATATTTCAGAATAGTCAAACATATATAGTGCTCAATATGATTCAAGGATTAAAAATTAGTTTCGTATTCCTTGACCCTTCTGTAAAACGTG
>Ga0079226_10001161_pt1 | contig 19989 bp, 13 predicted proteins | sample Poulit2014_FD_76345 | JGI IMG/M metagenome (GOLD analysis project Ga0079226, IMG submission 76345) | Agricultural soil microbial communities from Georgia to study Nitrogen management - Poultry litter 2014 | ecosystem: Environmental > Terrestrial > Soil > Agricultural land | place: USA: Georgia... | reverse complement strand
GGTTATTATTTTTGGATATTATCTGGATAACATATCCAAATAAAGTCTCTGAATAATAATTTATCTGTAAGGGTCGGCCTGCTCAGCGATCTTACTTTAAAAGGCTAAACCACAGGGAAAATGGCTGAGCAAAAATTATTGGATAAAATGAGAACTGAAATACGGCGGCGAAACTATAGCTATTGGACGGAAAAAGCATATGTCAATTGGGTTAAACGCTATGTTAAATTTCATGGATTCACGCATCCGAAAGAATTAAAAGAGAAGGATGTGGTAGCCTTTTTAAATTGGCTGGCCGTTGACCGGAATGTTGCAGCCTCTACCCAAAATCAGGCCTTGTGCGCTGTCATATTTTTATATGACCATATTCTTAAATTTTCGTTAGATCAGCTGCATAATGTACAAAGAGCTAAAAAAACTCAACACCTTCCGGTGGTATTATCTGACAGTGAGGCCATTCAAATCATTGGACAAATGACGGGCTATAAAAGATTGGTCGTTTCACTGCTTTACGGCTCCGGCATGCGTTTATCTGAGTGCTTGCGGCTACGGGTTAAGGATATCGACTTTTCGTATAATCAGGTTTGGATTAGAAATAGCAAAGGTGCAAAGGACAGAGTTTCTATTTTGCCGGATGTTTTACGTAAAAATTTAAAGCAGCATTTAATGAAGGTTGGGAACCTCCATAACAGGGATTTAGCTCGTGGTTGGGGAGCGGTAATCCTGCCTAAAGCATTAGAGCGCAAGTATCCCAATGCCGAGAGGGAGTTGCGGTGGCAATATGTTTTTCCATCACCTAAAAGGGGCAAAGATCCCAGATCGGGCAAAAAGCAGCGTTATCATATTTCAGGTTCTACTATTCATAAAGCCATTAAGCGAGCAGTTGCTCAAACAAATATAACGAAGAAAGTATCCAGCCATACTTTTAGGCATTCATTTGCTAATCATCTGTTAGAAGATGGGTATGATATTCGAACAATTCAGGAATTATTAGGACATAAAAATGTAAAGACTACCATGATCTATACCCATGTGCTCAATAAAGGAGGAAAGGGCGTACAGAGCCCGTTGGATAGGTAGTTTAGCCCGTTAGCAGCTTGCGTAATACTTTTATATATATTATCAAAGTAGGAGGGGTACAGTTAAAAGCAGCGCAATCTTCGGTAAAGAACCTATCTTCAATGAAATTGTCCAAAGATTACGCTGCCGACGCAAAATTGGTAAACTTAATAACTGAGCCCGGTATTAACCATCTATTCCACGTGCTTCCAGCATAGGCTCTATATTTGGTTTGTGACCAACGAAGTTGCGATACATCTTAGCAAGATCCTCGGTATTTCCTTTGGAAAGGATCATTTTACGGAATCGCTTACCGTTTTCACGGGTCATGCCACCATGTTTCTGGAACCAGCGAAAGGCATCCTCCGACAGCATTTCGGTCCATAGATAGGCGTAATAGCCGGCAGAGTAGGCATTTCCCCAGATATGCTGAAAATAGGAGGATCGATAACGCGGAGGTACATTCTCGAGATATAAGCTCGTTTGTTTTAAGGCTTCTTTCTCGAACTGGTCTACATCATCAATGGTGGTATCTGCGCCGAGGGTGTGCCACTGCATATCCAGTGCGGCTGCGGCCAGCAGTTCCGTCAGCATATAGCCCTGGTTGAAGTCAGAAGACTTTTTAATTTTCTTTGCTAACTCCTGGGGCATCGGTTCGCCGGTTTTATAGTGTACGGCATAGTGCTCGAATACAGTTGAATTTAGGGCCCAGTGTTCATTAAACTGGGAGGGAAATTCAACAAAATCCCGGGCGACTGAGGTACCCGAAAGGCTGGGGTACTTCTGATTGGCAAAGAAGCCATGCAGTGCATGCCCAAATTCATGGAACATTGTGGTAACATTATCCCAGGTTAATAGTGCTGGCTGTCCGCTGGAAGGTTTGTTGAAGTTGGCCACATTATAGATGACCGGCTTGGTGTTCAATAATTTGGATTGGCCTACAATATTACTCATCCAGGCGCCGCCGTTTTTATTGTCCCGCTTAAAATAGTCGCAGTAAAAGAGCCCTATATTTTCGCCGTTTTTATCGTAAACCTCGAATACACGCACGTCCTTGTGATAGACGGGGAGATCCTCTCGCTCCTTAAAAGTCAGCCCGTAAAGTTGATTAGCTGCATAAAAGACTCCGTTTTCTAAGACATTATCAAGCTCAAAGTAGGGCTTTATGTTGTCCTCATCGAGTTCATATTTAGCTTTACGGAGCTTTTCGGCGTAATAATTCCAGTCCCAGGGTTCCAGTTCAATGTCTTTGCCTTCCTCGTTAATAATCTGCTGCAGCTCATCAGCTTCTTTATGAGCCTGATCGGTTGCCGGAGGCACGAGCTTATCCAGAAAATCTTTGACAGTCTCAGGCTTATTGGCCATCTGGTTCTGCAGCTTCCACTCGGCATAGGTGTCGAAACCTAATAGCTGCGCTTTCTGAGCCCGTATTTCAGCCAAGCGGGTAATGGTTTTACGCGTGTCATTTTCTCCGCCTTGTTCTGCACGAGACCATGAATGGTTGAATAATTTTTTTCGAATAGAACGGTTAGATAAATCCTGTAAATAGCTTTGCTGGGTGGTATTATCTAATGAAATACGATACTTGCTCTCCATATCATGGGATTTTGCATTTTGCTTGGCGCTCTCAATTGCGCTTTCGGAGAGTCCCTCCAGTTCTTCCGGATCATCTACCACCAGCGCTGCGTTGGTGGCAGCGTCCATCAGCTTGCTGGTAAACTGTGTTGATAAGCTGGCTTCTTCCTCGTTTAGTTTTTTAAGCTTTTCTTTGGATGCATCGGACAGCTTAGCACCGGCCCGGAGGAACTGGTTATAATAATATTCTGTCAGGCGCTTCGATTCCGGATCCAGCTCCAGTTGGTCTCGTTTGTCATAAATACTTTTAACGCGCTGGAATAGCTTGTCATTTAAAAAGAGCGCATCATGAAGGGAGGCCAACTTGGGAGCGATTGCTTCCTGAGTTTGCTTTAAGGTGTCGTTAGTGTTGGCACTGGTCAGCAGGAAGAATGGTCCTTTAACACGTTCCAGCAGCTGGCCGCTCTTTTCCAGTGCCACCAGCGTATTCTCAAATGTGGCCGGGTCTGGATTATTGGCAATATTTTGGATGCTGTCCAGCTTTCGGTCAATGCCTTCCAGCAAGGCCGGCTTAAAATCAGAAGCTTCAATGTTAGAGAAGTCCGCCGTCTGAAAGTCCAGTCTGCTGGGCTGTAAGAATGGATTATCCTCAGATATTTCAGGGGATTCAGTCCTTTTTTGCTGTCCGCCATCGCTGCACGCGGAAGTAAAGACGAGGAGCAGGAATGAAAGAAAGATCGTGAGTGGTCTCATATTGTTTTGGTTGACTTTCAGATTAATGAGCGTTCCGAGATCAATCAATTAAGAGAATAAGATAATAATTTATAGAGACCGGATTGAAATTTTTTATCCTGTAGCGTTGGTGATTTGTTTACGGCAAATGAATGGTGGTTAAAAGCATAATTGCAGGAAGCAGGATTTTCTGTTGCCGATGGGCTTCGCCTATCTAATTAAGGAGCTCATCTGCTACAGCTTATCTTTTGTACTGGGAAGAATGTTTAGGTTGCGTTCGCTTCGGCTGACGGATGCACGCAGGCAGCGGGCCAGGCCCTTAAAGCAGGACTCAATTTTGTGATGGTCGTTCTTTCCTTTAACGCTGATATGGAGCATAGCCCTCATATTTATAGCCAGTGAATAAAAGAAGTGCTCAACCATATCAGTTGGCATATCGCCAACATATTCGCGCTCCAAGCCACCGTCAAATACCAGGTAGGGACGGCCCGAGAAGTCAAGCGCTACCTGGGATTGGGACTCATCCATGGGCAGCACGAAGCTGTAGCGCGTAATGCCGATCTTGGATCCCAGGGCCTCCAGAATGGTTTTACCCAGCACAATAGCGGTATCTTCAATCGTATGATGTTCATCTACTTCCAGGTCGCCGTTGCACTGCAGGTCAAGGTCAATGAGCCCGTGCTTGGATATTTGATCCAGCATGTGGTCCAGAAACCGGATGCCGGTATCTATATTGCTTTGGCCCGTTCCATCTAAGTTAAGTGCAATGGAGATGTCCGTCTCTGCCGTCGATCGGCTGCCGGAAGCTTTGCGTACCGGAAAGCAGATTTGTTGGCTAAGCGTAATCCAGTCCTGGGCTTCCATCTGGGTTTCCTTTTTATCTGTTGCAGTGAGGTGCTGTTGGCCAGCGCTTATTTCCAGATCGGCAGATTCCGCGTCAAAGGAGTCAGAGGTTATTTGTTCATTATCTAGCAGAACCTGCTGGTAATCGGTAAGCTGCGTGCCATCAAACCGGATAGCATGACCCAGCTGCTGAATGCGCTTTAATCCATAAAGGGCCCCGCTCCACAGCAAAGAATCCGTGCTTCCTTTGAGCGCTTCAGTAGATATTTGGATATTCATAACGAAATGTTTTTTAGCGCTGAAATTAGCTGATCGTTCTCTTCCGGAAGGCCTACGGTAATGCGCAGGCAATCCGTGCAAAGGGGCTCGTTTCCCCGGTAGCGAAGAATAATATCGCGATCGGCCAACTGTTTATATACCGCAGAGGCCATGGCCATTTTAACGAGTAAAAAGTTGGCCTCCGAGGGATAGATCTGATGAACGATAGGAATAGTTTGCAGCATTTGTCGCAGCCGTTTGCGCTCTTTTTTGAGGGCACTGATATGCGCCCGAAAGGTATCAAGATACTCAAAAGCCTCTGATGCTTTTTGAGCCGTTAGCTTATTGATGTTATAAGGGGCCTTAACCTTCATCATATAGCTTATTACAGTTGGGGAGGCGTAGGCAATTCCCAGCCGTATTCCGGCGAGACCGAAGGACTTAGACATTGTTTGCAGCACCACCAGATTAGGATATTGCTGCACTTCGGCCGTCCAGCTTGGTTCTTCGCTGAAATCGATATAAGCCTCGTCAATAACCACTATGCCGGGAAAATTTTCTACTAGCTTGCGCATATCGGCACGGTCGTAGGTATTGCCGGTGGGGTTGTTGGGCGAACAGAGCAGCAGGATTTTGGTATGTTTGGTCACGGCATCCAGAATTTGACTGGTGCGCAGCTGGAAGTCATCTTGGGTGAGCAGGACCTCATCTACAACGAGGTTGTGAATATTGGCTGAAACGTTGTACATGCCGTAGGTGGGCGGCGTGGTGAGGATGCGATCGTGGCCGGGTTCACAGAAGATGCGAAATAGCAGGTCGATGGCTTCGTCACTTCCTACGCCGACAAATATATTTTGAGCTTCTACGCCCCGCCATCGGGCCATCTTTTTCCTCAGTTCCGGATGTGTAGGGGAGGGATATCGATTGAGCTGTTGGTTGCTTTGAGTAGGATCACCCCAGCTGTTTTCATTGGCATCCAGCAGTAGTCCGTCATTAAAATCCTGCCGTGCGCTTTGATAAGGCTTGAGGGCCTGAATGTTGGGGCGGACAAGTTTTTGAAAATCAAAGTGGGTGCTCATATATTATACTTTGGTTGTTAGTGAGTCAGTTCGGATGGAAACCGCTCGTTGGTGGCCATGGAGCTCTTCGAGTCCGGCCAGCGCTTCAATAGTGGGGCCCAGTTGCTGCAGTCCTTGCTTAGTCAGCTGCTGCAGACTGATTTTCTTCAGAAAATCCGTTGTCGATAAACCACTGTACATCCGCGCATAGCCGTAAGTGGGCAGGGTATGGTTCGTGCCGCTGGCATAATCACCGGCACTTTCAGGTGTCCACTGGCCCAGAAAGACAGATCCGGCATTATGAATATGTTCGGTCCAACGCCGGGCATCTGTGCACTGTATAATAAGATGCTCTGGTGCATAGCGATTGGAAAAATGAAAAGCCTGCTTAAGGTCATCAACTGTGAGTACAAAGCTGTTTTCCAGGGCTCTGCGAGCAATATCATTTCGCGGAAGGCGATCCAGCTGTTGCGACAAGGTCTGGCGGAGGTGGTCTTGGTCAAAATTCTTTGTTGCAACCAGGATGGCCTGGCTGTCAGTTCCGTGCTCAGCCTGCGAGAGCAGGTCGGCAGCCACAAAAGGGGGCCTTGCCGAACCGTCGACTATGATGAGTACCTCGGATGGTCCGGCAGGCATGTCAATGGAAATTTGGGCTTTGCTATTCTGCAGCTGCATCTTTGCAGCCGTTACGTACTGGTTGCCGGGACCGGCAATTTTATCTGCTTTGCGAATACTTTCCGTACCGAATGCCAGGCCGGAAATGGCTTGCGCACCACCGGCTTTCAGTATTTGTTGAATACCAATCCTTTGGGCAATATAAATAAGTTCATCCGCTATGGTACCATCCGGAAGCGGTGGCGTAGCGGCTGTAATGTGCTTGCATCCGGCAATGGAGGCCGGAATACCGAGCATCATCAATGTAGAAGGCAGAAGCGCGGTACCGCCGGGCACATAGAGACCGACATTTTGAATAGGGCGGGTCATTTGTCGACACGTGATGCCGGGCGTGGTTTCTACTTCTATCTGCTCGGGCATCTGTGCCTGGTGGAAGCGACATATGTTGTCGAAGGCTATGTCAATCGCCTGTTTGATTTCCGTATCGATGGAAACAGACTGTTCCTGTGGATTGAAGGTTAGGGGATCCGGAGCGATATCGTCAAATTTCTCTGAATAGTAGCGAATGCCGGCATCGCCTTCCTTGCTGACTTTCTCAATAATTGGCTGAACGGTGGTGAAGGCTTCCTCAAAATCAATACTGGGACGCTGACAAAGTTCTTTTCGCTTGGCATTGGATAGGTCCTGATAGGCATAGGTCGGTATATTCATAATATCATGCTTTCAATGGGTAGAATAACGATTCCAGTGGCTCCTTCAGCCTTTAGCTTTTCCATAACAATCCAAAACTCATCGATGGGGATAACCGTATGGATGGCTACCATATCCTGATTTGCCAGCGGCATAACGGTTGGACTGTTTAGCGAAGGAATGATATTCTTAATTTTGGCGACGGCTGTTTCTGGTGCATTCATCATAATATAGCGGCTGCGTTCGGCCTGTTGGTGGCCGTCGATACGCTGCAGGAACTTTTGTATCAGCTGTTTTTTACCGGCAGAAAGTGATTTCTGGGTTTGAATAAGCTGTGTTTCCGATTCAAAAATTGATGTTAGCTCTTTCAGACCGTTTGCCCGGAGGGTATTACCGGTTGAAACCAGATCGCAGATGGCATCTGCTACTTCAAGGCGGGGGGCAATTTCTACCGCTCCTGATATGGTCACCATTTTTGCCTTAATTTTTTCTTCATTCAGGTAGTTTCGCGTCAACCTGGGATAGCTGGTGGCAATGGTCGTTCCCTCGAGGTCTTGAGCCTTTTGTATGGTGCCATTTTTGCGAGCTGCCAGGGAAAGCCGACAGCGCCCGTATCCAAGGTCGCGCAGAATCTGGATATCTGCGCCGGTTTCAGCGGTGACGTTAGCTCCTACAAAGCCAAGATCGCAGATACCATCCTGGACATATTCGGGAATATCATCATCCCGAATGAGCAGCAGCTCAACATCAAAATTACGGCATTTTACCAGTAGATTGCGCTTGTAATCGTCAAAACGCAGCCCGATGCCGTTTAGCAGTTCAATAGTTTTTTCAGTAAGCCGACCGGATTTTTGTATAGCAATACGCAGTGAAGTATTAGAATCTGCAGTCCGTTCCATAAATAATTGATATAAGTATAAAGTAAAAGAACTTAGTAAGGATCGTATGAAAAGGGGATAAGTGACAGCCATAGCTGTCTATAACAATATTATTACCGGCGAGGACCGCCGTGATGATGGAAGGGATGGATATGTAGCGCTGTTTTATTCATTGAAAGGAAATATAATACTTTTTGAACAATCTTCCATAATTAATAGTAAATCTGCTTTTGAACCTTTTTCTATATTATAGTTGAATGTAAAGCTGTGCTTCTTTTTAAAATAATGCCATTTAGAAAATCCCAAGTTGTGCAAACGTAGGAAGCCTGATTGTTTATTGTTGCCTATATCCGGTTAAGTATTCTTATAATATTAAAGGTCCAGAATTTGCAGTATGTTTATATAGCGGTGCCTAAGATATAAACAGAGGACGTTGAAATTATTACTTATAAGTAATTATGAGGCAATTTTTCTGCTCTATAAAACATTAGTGTAGTAGAGGGAAGGTCAATACATAAGTATTTAAAAGCGCTATAAGCAGTTGTAAAAGGATTCCTTTACGGTATAAAAAGCCTTATCTCGGCCTGATCCTGGATCCTCATTTTGGGTCATAAGTCTGTAAGGGTCTCAGACTAAGCCTGGAATAAGGGATGTGAAAAGCTTTCGAAAGCGTCTCTAAAAGTTGATGTGGTGTGCTTCCAACGGGAATTTTATTTGTCGTGAGAAAAATGTTTCCGGAATACAGCAGTATAAATTAGAGGCTCAACAACTAAGCAGATATACTTGCCACGAGGACAATAAGGAGAAGGGTGAAAAGGACCAATTGAATAAATGCGGAGCCGATTAGTTTCTTAAGCATTCGTTGTATTGCTGGTATTTAGTTTTCAGTAATTGAACACAAAGTGATAGAAAATGTTCCCAAAGATAGGAGATTAAAAATAAAATTTCTTCCTAAAATTGATATAAATTTTTGATTGCACTGGCACTGGGATGATCACTTTATAGGCTGTAAATTATTAAACAAATCGGGTCATCCTTATGATTACTACGGCCCAATTTACCTATATACCGCTAACAGAAAACCGTCCGCAAGAAAGCGTCAAGCACAAATATATGCTTGAACTAGTGGCTGTGCATGATAAAGAAGAAATTGTAAACTATTTATCGGCCAGTATTTACGGGGAAACGGATGTGGTTTTTGAGTTCATCCGTGATATGTATGTACCATCACGATTGAAAAGGGAAAGTTTCGTTTATATGTAGAACTGATCAGTCTAACGGGGAAGGAGAGCTGCTAAAAATTTCACATGAATAAAGGTAAGCTTTAGCCGTTTCTAAAGAGCTTTGGGCACTGAAGAGTTCATCAGTTAAACTCTATTTGGTCTTTATCTTAGATTTTCGTTGGTTAGATCTGAAACTCAGCGTAAAAATTGGTATATTAAGCGTCCTTTTTCGCAAGTTAAGCAGGTGCTGACACAAACAATTCTATGACCTCAATTCGCAACTTTTGTATTATAGCCCATATCGATCATGGTAAATCTACGCTCGCTGATCGCCTGCTGGAGCGCACCGGTGCTATAACGGAGCGCGAAATGCAGGAGCAGATTCTGGATGATATGGATCTGGAGCGCGAGCGTGGCATTACGATTAAAAGCCACGCTATCCGGATGGATTATGAGCGTCCATCTGGTGAAGAAGTAATCTTCAACCTTATTGATACGCCCGGCCACGTGGACTTCTCCTATGAAGTCTCGCGGGCGCTTAAGGCTTGTGAGGGAGCACTGCTGGTAGTAGATGCTGCCCAAGGCGTTGAAGCCCAGACGATTTCGACGCTTTATCAGGCCATAGAACAAGATTTAGAAATCGTTCCGGTACTCAATAAAATTGACCTTCCGGGTGCTGATCCCGAAGGGGTGGGACAGCACATTGTGGATCTGATTGGCTGTGAACATGAGGATATTTTGAAGGTATCAGGCAAGACCGGCGAGGGCGTAAATGAGCTGCTGGAAGCAATTGTCGAACAGATTCCGGCCCCCGGACGCGATTCCGAAAAGCCGCTGCGTGCCCTTATTTTTGATTCAGTCTTTAATACCTATCGCGGATCAATAGTCTATGTACGGCTTATGGAGGGAACCCTCCGGAAAGGAGATGGCATTCGCTTTATGGCTACTGATAAGGAGTATGAGGCTGAAGAAATTGGCTTTCTGAAGATGGGGAAGGAAAAGACCGATGAGCTGGAGGCCGGCGATGTGGGGTATGTGATTGGCAGCGTAAAGTCGTTGGATCATGCTCGCGTAGGAGATACGCTGACGACGATTGAGGAGCCGGCAGAAGATCCCATACAGGGTTACAAGGAGCCGCAACCGATGGTATTTAGCGGCATATTTCCGACTCAGTCCGATGATTTTGAGGATCTGCGCTCGGCACTGGATAAGTTGCAGCTGAATGATGCATCGCTCACCTATCAGCCGGAAACGTCTAAAGCACTGGGATTTGGTTTTCGAGCAGGCTTTTTAGGTATGTTGCATATGGAGATTGTGCAGGAACGGCTGGATCGCGAATTCGATATCGATATTATTACCACGGTACCTAATGTGGAATATAAGGTGAATATGACCGAGAAGGGCGAACAGAAACAGATAGAGGTTGACAGTCCCAGCGATATGCCGGATCCAGGTAAAGTAGATGAAGTTTATGAACCATTTGTTAAAGCCAGCATTATTACGCCGTCTGAATATATTGGTCCGGTAATGAAGCTGTGTGAAGAAAAGCGCGGACAATACGTCAACCAGCTCCACATGCAGAGCCAACGGGTTGAAATAACCTACGAACTGCCAATGGCCGAGATTGTATTCGACTTCTATGATCGGCTGAAGAGCGGTACTCGGGGTTATGCCTCACTCGATTATGAGTTTGTGGAGTACAGGAAGGGCGACCTGGTTCGTTTGGATATCTTACTCAATGAAGATCCGGTAGATGCCTTGTCCAGCATTGTTCATCGCGATAAAGCTTATGGAATGGGACGCAAGCTCTGTAAGAAATTGAAGAAGCTGATCTCAAAACACCAGTTTGAGATTCCCGTACAGGCAGCTATCGGATCTAAGGTGATTGCACGCGAGACCATTCGGGCAATACGCAAAGACGTGACGGCCAAATGTTATGGGGGCGACATCTCCAGAAAGCGCAAACTTCTTGAGAAACAAAAAGAAGGTAAAAAGCGTATGAAACAGGTCGGTACGGTTGAGGTGCCTCAGGAGGCATTCCTGGCGGTACTGTCGATGGATGAGGATAATTAAATTGTAATAACTACTTATAGATTACGTTACCTTAACTTTAAAACTATAGTTACCCGATGAAAAATATATTCAAGTCATTGTTATGTGCAACACTACTGCTGTCAATGGTTACGCTGACAGCACAGGCCCAATTTGAGGAACCTGAAATAGAGAAGGTTGGCTTTGAACGCACAAGTTGGTTTATGAATAAGTTTGAGGATATTAAATGGACGGGCGCCGGCTTTTATGATGATGTAAAGCTGAGCGATCGGCAAACCAATGAAATTAGAGCACGGCTCCAAAAGGTGTATGGAGATCCTACCAAAACGATTGACGATCTGATTAAAAGGGAGGATTTTAGAACGAAAGAAGCAATACAGTTCGAGTACTGGTTTATTATTGACGGGCATATTCCAATGATGGTGCTGGATATTGATGGTCCGTTTGGGCGCGGCCTCGTTTATGCGGGGGCCAGCAAATACATTGACCTGATGCCGCAGATAAAGCGTGTGTTTTCGGAACAACTTATGGGATTGGAAGAGAATGAACTGGCTGAATATCAGGATTATTACTATTCAACAGATCGCAGTCAATGGTATCAGGTTTCCTATAAAGATGGAACTTACAGCACTAAAAAAATATCATCTCCTCAGGGAATGTCCATTCATTAAAATACAATATATAACAGGATCACATATAAGGAGACGCTTTGGCAGATCAACTTACGAAGGAGGAGCGAAGGAAACGGCGGGCACGGCGAACAAAAAAACAGAATGAAGAGGCCAAAAGCTGGCTTAAAGAGTGGGCTGATGCGCTTCTTTTTGCCGCAATAGCTGCTCTTATTATACGAACATTCTTTTTTGAAGCCTACCGTATTCCTACGCCGTCAATGGAAAAGACGCTGTTGACCGGTGATTTTCTGATTGTATCTAAAATCCATTACGGTGCCCGAACCCCGATGGTACTCGGAGTTCCCTTTACTAATATTTATTTGCCGGGCGTGGTGCTCCCCTGGATTCGTTTGCCCGGCTTTGAAGATGTTGAGCGCAATGATATTGTCGTGTTCAACTATCCTCCAGATATCGCCCCTGTCGCAGCCAAAACGAACTATATTAAACGTGCTGTTGGGATGCCGGGCGATACCTTGTCCATTGATCATCACCAGCTGATGGTTAATAGTCATAAAGCCCAACCCTTTCCGGGAATCGAACAAATCTATACCGTAAAAACTGAAGATCGGGTACGGCTTAGCCAGGCGAAAGTTAAAAATGCGGGAGGTAAGATATTTCGTAAACAGGATGACAATGGTTATCGTATTAATATGACCAAAGAGGTCGCCGAGACCATAAGCCAATGGCCTGAGGTAACCAACGTCACGCCATTTGTTTTGCCGGAAGACTTCAATGAATATGATCGCCGGAATTTTACGTTCTCTTCTGGTTTTGTCAATCATCATTACCTGCCTACTACAGTTGTGCCCTTTGAAGGGGAAACGATTACACTGACACCTGAAAATTATCACATCTACAAGAGTATCTTAACGCGTTACGAGGATAATACGGTGGAGCGCAATGGCGATCAGTTTATTATTAATGGAGAAAAAACGAATAAATATACCATCAAGCAGGATTACTACTTTATGATGGGGGACAATCGGGATAATAGCCAGGATAGCCGGTTTTGGGGCTTTGTGCCGCAAACACACATAATTGGAAAGGCAATGATCATATATTTTTCATGGGATAAAGATCGTTGGATGCCTCGTTTTAGCCGTATACTTAACCTTATTAACCATAAATAAGGAATATCATTTGATATACAGAGGCCGATACAATAACCTTTTTATAAACTCCATTCCTGCCCTGTTCCGGAATTTATCCGATTTACGGTGCTAAAAAGTTTCTGAATCAGAATCAGCTCTTTCGTTTTGACCTGCCTTTTATTGCACTCACATTTTGTAGGGTTAGTAAATCGATACATGCTAAAGCTATGAGGGTCAATAGCACCAATGTAGCTTTGGCAACGTTGGCTGTACGGCGGCGATCCTCCTAATTGCTTATGAGGAGTTCATAGGCTAGTATCTCAAAGAGCTCTAACAGTAACTAAAAAAATCACTGATTTTTGTTTGCTCCAGGAAAAGATCGTTCATTCGGCGGTAGAGCTGTAGCCAAGCCTGGTAAAGCGGATATTGTGAAAATACCGTTTGAAGCTTATATTTAAGCTTCCGATTTCATGGCTATCGATATATAAAGGCCAACCTCTTTGCTCAGTAGAGCAAAAGTCCATAAATTGGTTTGAATGGTAATGGATGTAGGGCACTAAATGGGTGATGGCTTTTTGTGGATTTTTAAGTTGTATAACAATGGTGGAATCTATGGAAGGGAGGCTCAAAAACAATGATTAGCTGAATGAAATATACTTATTAATGGGAAAACAAATACTACTTCTGTGGGTGGTCCTTTTATTAACTACTGCTTGTAAGAAAGAAGAGGAAAATGAAGCCTCTCCGACCCCGGTAAAGATACAGCAGGTTCAGGCAGATTCAGTGGTTCACGATCGTATCTTTAGCGGCACCCTTGAGGCGTACAAAACGCATCAGATGTCCTTTATGGTGCCTGGAGACGTTGCCACGGTACAGGTTACTGAAGGCGATCGGGTCCAAAAAGGTGAAACGCTTGCAACCATTGGCAGCAATGAATACCGGCAGGCTTATGAGGCTGCCAAAGCCCGCGTAGATCAGGCCTCTGATCAATACCGCAGGCTTAAAAATATGTATGAGTCTAACAGCCTGACGAAGGGGGACCTGTTGGAAATTACCTCCAAAAAGAAGGAAGCGGAAGCCAAGCTTGCTCAGTATCGGCAAAAGCTTCAAAAAACAACGTTGGAAGCCCCGGCACCGGGACTTATTAAGCGCGTTTCTATTGCAGAGGGAGAAGTTGTGGAACAAGGGCTGCCCGTTATTACCCTAATACAGTCTGACCGGCTATATGCGACATTTAATATTCCTGAATCCGATATATCGCTGCTTTCTGTTGGCGATACTTGCCAAGTGACCTTTGGTGGGGTCAATGTGGATGCAATGACACAGACATCCCGGATTGAAAAAATTAAGCCGACAGCGAACCCCCTGTCACGGAGTTTTAAAGCCTATGCCGTTATAGATAATAAAGAAAAGAATCTAAAACCGGGGATGCTTGCCCAAATCCATATTAATGGCTTATCAATGGACTATGGAATAGTCGTCTCACCGGAGCTGCTGGTCCATCGTGATAATACCCTGAATATATGGACTATGACCAACGGACGTGCTACCCTAAATCGGGTGCTAACGGCTCAGCTTACTGATTATAAGATCCAAATAACCCAGGGTTTATAGCCTGATGATACGCTCATCGTCAGTGGCGGAATGAACCTACACGAAGGGGAAAAGGTAGAGGTCGTTGAGTAAGCTATGAATATTATTAAAAGTGCACTGAATAACCATCAGGTCTCGCTTACACTTACCTTTCTTATCATGGTGGTAGGGGTTTATTCATTGCTGAATATGTCACGGCGTGAGGATCCTCAGTTTACCATCCGCCAGGGCTTGGTAGTGGCACCCTATCCGGGAGCCAATAGTTCAGAAGTAGAACAGCAGGTCATTACCAAGATTGAAGATCTGTTGTTTAGCTTTAATGAAGTAAACAAGGCCAAAACCCACTCTACTTCTCGCAATTCAGTAGGCTATATTATCGTAGAGCTGGAGGGTGATGTAGCTGAACCCGATCAGTTTTGGTCCAAATTACAGCTGGAGCTACAAACCTTGAAAAAAAGATCACTGCCCGAAACAGTCCTGGGGCCGCTGGTTCAATCAGACTTTGGCGATACCATTGCATTGCTGCTGGGAATTCATTCAGATAAGCGAGATTTCACCGAGTTGCAGTACTATCAGTCGATTATTGAGGAAGCACTGCGCGGTATTCCAGCGGCTTCTAAGATTAAGGAGATTGGAAAACAGGAGGAAGCGATTTATGTGACGGGAGATACCAAAAAACTTTCGCTTTACGGACTTTCACTCTCGCAGGTATTGCTGGCCATGCAGGGTGAAAATCGTGTATTCCCTAATGGTTCTATTGATATCGGAACGAATAACGTGCCCTTTCATACGCAGGGACAGTATGATGATCTTTCAGATATCCGGAACCAGATTATTTCAGCGACTCCTTCCGGAGATGTTATTCGGCTGAAAGAGGTGGCCACCGTTAAGCGCCAGCTCAAAGAGCGCGAAAACTATATGCGCGTGAACGGTTCGCCGGCCCTCTTTTTATCGGTTGAAATGCATGAGGGCAATAATATTGTATCATTTGGAGAAGAAGTAGACGAAACTCTGAAGAAGGTCCGTCAAAAACTCCCGTCCGACGTATCGGTTGAGCTGCTGGTCGATCAGCCTGAAAATGTGAGTAACAGCATCAATGATTTTATTACGGAATTTTTCACCGCACTAATTTCTGTAATCGTCGTCACTATTCTGCTGCTTCCTTTCCGCGTGGCCCTTATCACGGCCTTAGCTATTCCAGTAACGGTTGCTTTAACTTTTACCTCTCTGAATGGTCTTGGTATTGAGTTGCAGCAGGTATCATTGGCTTCACTTATCGTGGTGCTGGGGCTGCTTGTGGATGATGCCATTGTTATTGCTGATGAATATGTAGTAAAATTGGGTGAGGGGCTAAAGCCTTATGATGCGGCCTGGGAAGCAGCCTCGGAGCTGCATATTCCTATATTGACGGCCAGTTTGACGATTATTGGAGCTTTTCTTCCGCTAGTTATGCTCTCCGGCAATGTAGGGGAGTTTATTGTATCTCTTCCGCTTACCGTATCTATTGCTATCGGGGCTTCCTATGCGATAGCGATGTTATTGACCCCTTATCTGTGTTACTACTTTATTAAAGAATCAATAGAAGAGAAGGAAGACAGCGATTCGTTCAGCTTAATGAACAGCCTTCAGCGGGGTTACGACTGGTCTATCGAGAAGGCGCTGGAATTCCCCTATTGGTCGTTGGGCATAGGCGTAGCCTTTGTACTGATCGGAGTACTATTTTTGACGGGTATTGAGCAAAAATTTTTTCCGGATGCAGAACGTAATCAATTTGTGGTTGAGCTTTATATGCCGGAGGGCACCAGCCTGGAAAAGACGAATCGTGCCGCTCATACGGTGGAGAAGAACCTCCGGGAAGACGATCGGCTGACCGGTTTAACCACTTTTGTAGGAAGTAGCGCTCCACGCTTCTATTATAACTATGCTTCGGTATTTCCGCAGGCCAACTTTGCCCAGTTTCTGATTAATACTACCTCAAATGATGCAACCGAGGAATGGGCGGAAGAGCTTGAAACTAAGATGGATGGCTGGGTGCCAGGCGGGATGCTGATTGCAAAGCGAATGCAGCAGGGCGTTCCCAACGTAGCGCCTATTGAAGTGCGATTGGTAGGACATAACCTGCAGGAGCTGCAGCAAACGAGCCAAAAGATTAAGGAAATTTTCAATAGTTTGCCTGGTAGCTACCGAGTAACGGATGATTTTAAAAATGACTATTACGGACTCGATATTGTGGAAAATAAGGAGGTAGCTAATCGGCTGGGAATTACCAGCGGCACTATTTCACGCTACTTGGCGGTCGGTTTTGAGGGGCTACCGGTATCTACAATGTATGAAGGAGATCGGGCGGTGGATATTATCCTTCGCCGAGATCCTGAAGCACGTAATAGCTTTGACGATATTCGAAATACCTACCTGACTTCCCCTATCACCCAGCAGCCCGTTCAGCTTCAAGAGGTGGCCTCGTTGCAGCCCAGCTGGCACATCTCCAATATTAACCATCGCAATGGTACGCGAACGCTTACCGTATTAGTGTATGCTCACTCAGGACACTATCCCTCGGATCTGCTGAATAATGCCAGGGATCAGGTTGATCAGCTGGATATTCCTGCAGGAGTCGACATTGAATATGGTGGTGAATATGAAAGCCGGAATGAAACTTTTTCCGAAATGACCGTAGCCTTGATCATTAGCCTTATCCTCATCTTCTTAGTAATGCTCTTTCAGTTTCGCGACCTAAAAGAGGTGGTTATTGTATTAACAGCAATTCCGCTATGCCTGCCCGGTGCGCTGTTTGGGCTTTTAGTGATGGGCTATCCCTTTGGCTTTACCGCCTTCGTTGGATTGGCAAGCCTTAGCGGAATTACTGTTCGAAACTCCATTATTCTGGTAGACTATGCTAATCAGCTGCTTCCAAAGGGATATAGTCCGCGAGAGGCGGCAAAATTAGCCGGTGAGCGTCGTATTCGGCCGATCTTTTTGACTACTATGGCTGCCTCAGTAGGAGTAACGCCCATGATTATTTCTGGTTCCGAAATGTGGGCTCCCTTAGCCACAGTATTGGCCTTTGGCCTCATCTTTGCAATGTTTATGACCTTAATTGTAGTGCCGGTACTATACTATCTGTGGATTGACGCTGAAGCCACTCCAACCCAGCCGCCGGCTTCTGCCGTTATTGCTGGATTAATTGTAGTGGGTAGTCTTTTAATGCCATCCCAAAGCCTGGGCCAGGGGATATATAATGGACTGGAACCCCTACCTGAGGATAGCATACTCACAATCAAAGAGGCTACACAGGAGGCCCTACGGCATAATAAGAAGCTGGAGATGGCCCGCATTGAGCTGGAGAATAAAAAGATAGAAGCCAAAGAATCACGTCTGTTGCGGTATCCTCGCCTTCAGGCCAATGCCTCGCTCTTTTATTGGTACCATACTGAGCGTACCACCACTCTGCCGGTTGCTTTAACATCGCTGCCTATTATTAATGATATTCCGCCCATACCGTTTGAGACGCAAGTGATGCTGCCCGAAGATCATTACTTTAGCGGCTATGCGTCAGTAGGCATTTTTCAGCCCATATCTCAGCTTTTTAAAATTGGGAGCGGGGTCAAAGTATCCGAACACGAGGTAAAAGAGGCAGAGCTGGAGTATCACAGCGCCCGGGCTAAAATTCGATTTGGAGTCACTAAGCTGTATCTGGGCATACTGATCCAGGAGGCTAAAATAGAGGAAGCGAAGCTAAGGAAGCGGCTGGCTGAGGAGAAGTTCCAGAGCAGTAGTGAAGCAGTGGAAAATGGAGAACTGCTAAAGGCTTATAAAATGGGTCTTAAAGCAGATAAGCTCAAGAAATCACAGAAAGTAATGAGCACCCAACATAAGCTGAAGAAATATCGAAGAAAGTTAGCTCAGCAGCTGGATGCCCCGCTGGACACGACGCTGAACCTGAAGGAGCCTTCCGCAACTTATTTAGATTCGCTGTATCGGCAAGTGGAGAATAATCCGGAAATAAGTGACTCAGTACGGCTGGCAAAGTCTACTTATCAGAAAGCCCAGATAGGGGTACGGGCCAGCAAACAGGATTATATTCCCGATGTCACTTTATTTGCTTCAGGGGCTTATATGGATGGAGTGCCGCTGCTTCCTCGGTTTAATACGCTGGTAGGTATCAATTTGAATTGGGAGATTACGACATGGGGGAAACGTAACCTTGAGGTTCAAAAGAGCAAGAATAAGAGACGTCAGGCCGCCCTTAAACTGGCCACAGTACGCGACGATCATCAGATTCAACACCGTCTGCTGAAAGATGAAATAAACGAAGACCGGCAGCTGCTGGATGCGGCCAGGCAGGGCTATAAGTTTAGAAAAGAGGAATTTCGTATTAAAAGCAACGCCTTGGAGAATGATCTGATACTAAAAAAGGAGTGGCTGCAGACCAAAGTAAGCCTAAGCGAGTCGAAACGTCAGTACCTTGAGGCCCAAATGAATCTGCTGCTGAAAAAGGCTGAGCTTATTAAAAGACATAGCTAAATAGATAAGATAATTTTTATCTTATGCTATTTTATTCATCTAATCTCGATTGGGCTGGAAGAAGAGGTGGTACAGGCATCCAAAGCTGGTGATAAGGGGGGCGTTGCGACACTCTTTATATATTATTATTCGCTGGTCATCTGGGCCTGTTCTATAGAATGAGCTCTTTAGTGCCGGAGATTGAAGCGGGAGCCTGAGAAGGAGATAGATTTATATCAATAATACCTTGTCATCTCCGAGCTAAGTTCCCGCTTAGGTCCAAACGAATAGGGCAGGTCCCGCCTTCTGCTTAACTGCGTAATGCAGTGAGTTTGAGCTACAGCGATAATATTCCCAGGCTGTAGCTTGGAATGCGATAGGATTTTTGAATACTTCCAGGTCATTTCCTCATAAAACCTGGGTAACCATCTTCATTAATATGGTACAAACCCAGGCACCATAGGTTCCTACCGCATAGCCTAAAACAGCCAGTAGTACGCCAACGGGCGCAAGGGCGGGATGGAAGGCCGAGGCTACAATAGGGGCCGAAGCAGCGCCTCCGATATTCGCCTGGCTCCCTACGGCAATGAAAAAGAAGGGGGCATTGACAAGCTTGGCAACAATAAACAAGATAAAGACATGGATAAGAATCCAAATAAAGCCAATAAGAAAAAAACCGGGATGCTCAAAGATGGCCAAAACATTCATTTTCATCCCTATGGTGGCTACCAATATATATAAAAAGAGGCTGCCTACTTTTGAGGCTCCTGCCCCTTCAAGTTTGCTAACACCAGTAAATGAAAGGCCGATGCCGCCGGCTGTAGCAATCACAATAATCCAAAAGAAAGAAGAATTGAGGCTAAACTGGCTAAGTTCTGGCGCATGCTCGCCAATCCAGGGGCCAATGGAATTTCCACCCAGGTGTCCAATAGCGGTTATTATAAAGGCCACTGCTACAATACTTGTTAGGTCGGTTAGTGAAGGAATACGGGCAATACTACTTTTATAATCCTCAATCTTTTTTCGAAGCTTCATTATTTGAGAAGCGTCTGCATTAAACCATCGGTCGATGCGCTCAGAGATACCCGCACCATAAAGCAAAAAGGCTAACCAAAAGTTGGCGACAATGATATCGACGGTTACCATTG
>Ga0079226_10001160_pt1 | contig 19990 bp, 18 predicted proteins | sample Poulit2014_FD_76345 | JGI IMG/M metagenome (GOLD analysis project Ga0079226, IMG submission 76345) | Agricultural soil microbial communities from Georgia to study Nitrogen management - Poultry litter 2014 | ecosystem: Environmental > Terrestrial > Soil > Agricultural land | place: USA: Georgia... | reverse complement strand
TGGAAATTGAAAAGGAAAAGGGAATTTCTACGGAGATCATATTTGAAGCACTTGAATCTGCACTTGTTTCTAGTTATAGAAAAAATTTTGGTTCATCACAGAATGTAGAAGTTGATATGAATAAGGAGACGGGTAAAGTTATAGTATATGCAATTAAAGAAGCTGTAAAGGTTGTAAATGATGAACATTTAGAAATTAATATTGATAAAGCTAAAGAAATTGATGATGGGTATGAATTAGGGGATATGATAAGAGTGGAAATAACTCCTAAGGATTTTGGAAGAATAGCTGCACAAACAGCAAAACAAGTTGTGATTCAAAGAATTAAAGATGCAGAACGGGATGTAGTATTTGAAGAGTTTGCTGATAGAGAAAATGAAATAATAACAGGAATGATTCAGAGAATATCCAAAAATAATATTTTCATTGATTTGGGAAAAACAGAAGGAATACTTCCACCTATTGAACAAATTCAAGATGAAGTATATGAACAAGGAGATAGATTAAAATTATTAATAGTTGAAGTGAAACAGACTACAAAAGGTCCGCAAGTAATTCTTTCTAGGGCACATTCAGGATTAGTGAAAAGATTATTTGAATTAGAAGTTCCTGAGATTAGTGATGGGACTGTTGAAATATATTCTATATCCAGAGAAGCTGGTTCTAGAACAAAAATTGCTGTTTATTCTAAAGATCCGGATGTGGATCCTTTAGGTGCCTGTGTAGGATCTAAGGGTAGCAGAGTTAAGGCTATAGTAGATGAATTAGATGGAGAAAAAATAGATATTGTTGTTTGGAGTAATAATATTAGTGAATTTATATCTAATAGTTTAAGTCCATCAAAAGTTGTTAGAGTGGAGGTAAATGAGGAAGAGAAGTCTGCTTTAGTAATTGTACCTGATTATCAGCTATCTCTAGCTATTGGAAGAGGTGGGCAAAATGCTAGATTAGCGGCTAAATTAACTAATTGGAAAATTGATATTAAATCAGAGTCTCAATACAAAGAAAGTAAAGAAGGGACAGCAATAATTGATGAAGAGAAGAATGTCTTAGATAGTAGTATATCTTTAAATAGCACTAATTCAGAAGAATGAGAAGAAAAATAAATTTGAAATAACATTTTATGTGGTAAGTAAAGATGTATTAATATTATGTAGGTATTAAGATTTTATATCTTAATAGGGGGTGTATTATATGACAAAAATTAGAATTTATGAATTAGCAAAGAAGTTAGATATGAGTAGTAAAAATCTAATAAAAGAAATTGAAAATTTAGATTTAGATATGGGTATAAAAAGTCATATGAGTTCCGTTGAAGATGAAGAAGCTCAGTTGATTAAAGAATTACTTCTAGGAACAAATGGAGATGATAAAATGTCAGATAAAAATACAGAATTGGAACAAGATAGTTCAAGAGAAGTAAAAGATGAAGAAATCATAAACATAGAAAAAGATGAGACAATAATTGTTAGAGATTTAGCTAAAAAGATGGATAAAAGTCCATCTGAGTTAATAACTAAACTTATGAGCTTAGGTATAATGGTTAATCAAAATCAGAGTATTGATAGTGATACAGCTATAATTTTAGGAGAAGAATTTGATCTTAATATAAAAGTAAATAAAAAAGCAGATAAGGAAGAAGAAAAAATAGTTAAATACAATTTAGATTTTAAAGATAAACCAGAAGATTTAAAACCAAGATCAGCTGTTGTTACTGTAATGGGTCATGTAGATCATGGTAAAACTTCCTTATTAGATGCTATTAGGGAAACTCAGGTAACCATAGGCGAAGCAGGTGGGATTACTCAACATATTGGAGCTTATGAAGTAAATGTTAATGATGAGAAGTTAGTATTTTTAGATACTCCAGGGCATGAAGCCTTTACATCAATGAGAGCTAGAGGGGCACAAGTTACAGATATTGCTATATTAGTTGTAGCTGCAGATGATGGAGTTATGCCACAAACTATTGAAGCTATAAATCATGCTAAAGCAGCTCAAGTACCGATAATAGTAGCTATAAATAAGATTGATAAACCAGAAGCTAATTTAGATAGAATATATCAAGAATTGACAGAGAATAATTTATTACCAGAAACATGGGGTGGAGATATAATAACTGTTCCAGTATCTGCTAAGCAAAGAACAGGAATTGATGATTTACTAGAGATGCTGTTATTAGTTGCAGAAATGCAGGAACTAAAGGCTAACCCTAATAGGACTGTTGTAGGTACTATTATAGAAGCTGAATTAGATAAAGGTAAAGGACCTATAGCTACTGTATTGGTACAGAAAGGGACAATGAAAGTAGGCGATATGGTAGTTTCAGGCACAGCTAGTGGTAGAATTAGAGCTATGATAGATGATAATGGTAACCGTGTAAATAGTGCGGGCCCATCTACACCAGTAGTTATATTAGGATTATCTGAGGTTCCTAACGCTGGTGAGTTATTTTATTCTGTAAAAGACGAAAGAGTAGCACGTAAGTTTGCTGAAAGTAAAAAACAGGAAATACGTGAAGCACAACTTAAATCAACCACAAAAGTTTCTCTAGATTATTTGTTTGAAAAAATTCAAGAAGGAGAAATACAAGATTTGAATATAATTATTAAGGCAGATGGGCGAGGATCTATCGAAGCTTTAAGTCAATCATTACAAAAATTGGATCATGAAGAAGTTAGAATAAATATAATACATGGTGGTGTAGGCGGAATAGCTAAAAGTGATGTCATGTTAGCTTCAGCTTCTAATGCTATAATAATAGGGTTTAATGTGAGACCAAATCTAAATACAATAGAGGCCGCTGAAAGAGAAAATGTTGATATTAGAACTTATAGTGTAATATATGAAGCTATTGAAGACATACAGGCGGCAGTAAAAGGAATGCTTGCTCCGACAATTGTAGAAGAAGTACAGGGAAGAGCGGAAGTTAGGGATACATTTAGATTACCAAATAACACCACTGTAGCAGGAATATATGTATTAGACGGGAAAATTACTCGACAGTCATATGTTAGGCTACTAAGAGATGATATTGTAATATTTGAAGGTAAAGTTGGGTCTTTGCGAAGATTTAAAGATGATGTTAAAGAAGTTACTACAGGATATGAAGCTGGATTAGGATTAGAAGACTATAATGATGTTAAAGAAAATGATATATTTGAAGCTTATATATTAAAGGAAGTAGAAAGATAGTGAGGTTTTATAATGAAGAAGAAAAGAATTAATAGAATATCTGAAGAAGTCAAAAAAGTAGTTTCTCTTTTGTTAGTAAATGGATTAAAAGATCCTAGAATTAATTCGATGACTACGATAACTGATGTTGAAGTAACAAATGATCTAAGCTATGCTAATATATATGTATCAGTATTAGGAGATGAAAAAGATAAAAAAGATTCTATCGAAGGCTTAAGGAATGCTAAAGGATTTATTAGAAATGAAATAGCTAAGAAGGTAGATTTACGACATATTCCAGAACCAGTTTTTCATTTAGATGAATCACTTGAAAGAGCTTTGCATATTACAGAATTAATTGATAAAGTTAACAAAGAAGATAGGGAAAGTAGAGATAGTAAAAATGAATAATCTGATTGGAAAAAATATGGAGAAAGCAATAAAGCTTATCGAATGTAAAGAAAATATTTTTATAGTTTCTCATGTTAATCCTGATGGTGACAACATTGGATCTATGTTGGCTCTTGCTTCTGCATTGAAAAAAGTAGATAAGAAAGCAACAGTATTAAAAGCTGATTTTACTCCAAATGATTTTAAATTTTTAACTGGATATGATGATATAATAGAATATACGGAAGATTTAGGAGCTATAGACTTATTAATAGCAGTAGATTCAAGTGATGAGGATAGATTAGGGAAAAACAAGGTATTGGTAGATATGTCTGAAAGTATTATTAATATAGATCACCATATTAGTAATACTATGTTTGGTGATGTCAATATAGTTGATCCTAAGGCAGCTGCAACTGGTGAATTAATTTATGATCTTATTAAAAGGCTAGGCATTGAGATGGATCCGGAAATTGGAGAAAGTATTTATACTGCAATAAGTACGGATACGGGGAAGTTTTCTTATGAAAGTGTAACTAGTAGGACTCATAAGATCATTGCAGAATTGATTGATTCAGGGACAGATACTTATAATATTAACGTGAAAATTCATGAGAATATAAGTATGCAAAAAATCAACTTATTTTTAGAAACTCTAAAAACTCTGAAAACATATGAAGATAATAAAATAGCTACTGTATGTATAACTCAGGACATGTTAAATAGGACTAATACCACTATAGAGGATTCTGAAGGTATTATATCTTTCATCAGAAAATTAGATACTGTAGAAGTAGCTTGTTTATTGAAAGAGATGGATGAAGAAGATATAAAGATTAGTTTAAGGAGTAAGAATTATGTAGATGTATCGTCTATTTGTGAATTTTTTAATGGTGGAGGCCATACTAGGGCTGCAGGTTGTAGCGTTAATTCCAAAATAGATGAAGCAAGAGACATGATAGTAGAAAAGATTATTGAGTTTATTAGGTGATGAAATATGAATGGAATAATAAATTTTTTTAAACCTAAGGGGATTACTTCTCATGATGCGGTGAATTTATTTAGAAAGTTATTAGATATGAAAAGAATTGGTCATACGGGTACATTAGATCCAAATGTGACTGGTGTGTTACCAATATGTATAGGTAAAGCAACAAGAGTTTCAGAATACTTAATTGAGGCTGACAAAGAATATATATCTGAAGTTACCTTAGGGTTTGAAACAGATACACAAGATATAGATGGAGAAATCCTAAGAAGCTCAAAAAAAAGGGTAAGTAATAAGGAAATAGTTGAAACATTTAATAAATTTCATGGAGATATCAATCAAACTCCGCCAATGTATTCTGCTGTTAGATATAAAGGTAAAAAATTATACGAATTAGCTAGAAAAAATGTTATAGTTAAGCGTGAACCTAGAAGTGTAAGGATAGAAACATTAGATATAATAAAAAATCAAAATAATAAAAAAATTATTTTCAAAACAGAATGTTCTAAAGGTACTTATATAAGGACCTTGTGTAATGATATTGGTAGAACATTGGGCACATATGGGTATATGTCTTATTTAATACGTACTGGTGTCGGTGAATTTAGAATAGAAGATTCACTTAGTGTAGATTATTTAAAACTAATTGATAGGGAAAACATAGAAAACTTAATTTTACCTATGGATAAGGCTCTAAATAATCTTGATAAGATTATTTTGGAGGAAAAGTATTATAAACCTATAACAAATGGAGTAATGGTAGAGATTCAGGATAAAAATGATTATGATTTAAATAATAACTTGAAAGTTTATTGTCGAGGCAAGTTTATTGGAATTGGAAGGATCCTTATAAAAGATGAAAAATATTATATAAAAATGAATAAAGTATTGATATAAGGTGGTTAAATGGAAATAGTAAACTTAAAGAAAAGTGATTATATAGAAACAAGATTTAATACTAGCATAGCCCTAGGAAATTTTGATGGTATTCATATAGCTCATAAAGAAATAATCTCAAATAATATTGAAACATCTAAAAAAATGGGTTTAAGATCAGGTGTGTTATTATTTGATACTCATACTAGATTAACGATAGAAGGTAAAAGTCCGCCTATAATAACTTCTAAGAAACAAAAATTAAAAATCTTGGAAGAATTAGGAGTGGATATAGTATATATTATTGAATTTGATAAAAACATTATGAGTTTAAGTCCAGAAGATTTTATTAAAGAAATATTATTAAGAAAATTAAATGCTAAATCTATATGTGTTGGGTTTGATTATAAGTTTGGACATAAAGCATCTGGAGATATTACCACATTAAAAAAATTAGGTAAGATGTATGAATTTAATGTAACAGTAATTCCCCCAATTTACAAAAAAAATATAATTAGTAGTACTAAAATTCGAAATTTTATAAAGGAAGGAAAAATAAAAAGTGCAAATAATATGTTAGGAAGGAATTATTCTATCTTAGGTAAAGTTGTGGATGGAAATAAAATGGGTCATGAATTGGGATTTCCTACTGCTAATTTAGAAACTAAGGACAATTTTGTTATTCCTAAGAATGGTATATATGAATCTAGAATAATAATAAGTGGAACAAAATATATTGGAGCCACTAGTATAGGGACTAATCCTACGTTTCAAAATAATGTTTTAAAAATTGAGAATCATATTTTAGATTTTAATAAAAATATATATGCGGAAAAGATAGAAGTAGAATTTGTTAGATTTATTAGAGATGAAATAAGATTTACTAATATAGAAGATTTAAAAAAGCAAATTAGGAAAGATGTAAATGATATTAAATTTAGATACTGATGTTTACATTTATTATATAATGTGATAATATGATAATTGTTGAAAGGTTTTACCTATAGCTAAGTATAGACGTTACCTCAGCGCTTTACATAGCCATAGGTGGATATAAAATATGGAGGTGTATTATAAATGTTATCAAAAGAAACTAAAGAGCAGATTATTAATAACTACAAATTACATGAGGGTGATACTGGGTCTACAGAAGTACAGGTTGCATTATTGACTTATAGGATTAATTCTTTAAATGAGCATTTAAAGACTCATAAAAAAGATCATCACTCAAGAAGAGGATTATTAAAGATGGTAGGTCAAAGAAGAGGTTTATTGAGATATTTAAAAAATAAAGATATTGAAAGATATCGTTCTTTAATTGCAAAACTAAATATAAGACATTAATTAGAGAGCGGGTTAGTCCCGCTCTATTGTTTATTCAATAAAAGATAATAAGTAATAAAAAATAAGGAGGTATTACATGGAAAAGAGTTTCCAATATAAGATTGCTGGAGAAGAACTTACAGTAACAATAGGAAAAGTTGCCGAACAGGCAGGGGGAGAATGTATAATAAAATATGGTGATAGTGCTATATTAGTAACCGCTACATCATCTAAAGAACCAAGAGAAGGTATAAATTTTTTTCCCTTAAGTGTAGATTATGAAGAGAGATTATATTCAGTAGGAAAAATTCCAGGTGGATTTATAAAAAGAGAAGGTAGACCTAGTGAAGATGCTATATTAACTTCAAGACTTATAGATAGACCGATAAGACCACTATTTCCACAAGGGTATAGAAATGATGTGCAAGTTATAGCTACTGTATTGTCAGTAGATCAAAATTATTCTCCTGAGATTATGGGTATGATTGGATCATCTATAGCCTTATCTGTTTCTGATATTCCATTTAATGGACCAACAGGATCAGTGCAGGTTGGACTAATAGATGATAAATTTATTATTAATCCGAACAGTCAAGAAAGAGACGAATCAGAAATAGACCTTATTGTGTCTGGAACTAAAGATGCTATAATGATGGTAGAAGCTTCTGCAGAAATTGTTTCAGAGGAGACGATTTTAGATGCTATATTATTTGCTCATGAAGAAATTAAAGATATTTGTATATTTATTGAGGATATTGTTGCAGAAGTAGGGAAAGAAAAGCAAGAATTTAATATTTTCAAACCAGATGAAAAGTTAGAAGAAAAAATAAAAAAATATTCAACTAATAAGTTTCTTAAAGTAATTAATATTATCGATAAGCAAGAGAGACAGGATGGGATTGATGAAGTTACTGAGGAAGTATTAGAAAGGTTCTTAGAAGAATATCCAGAGTCTGAAAAAGAAATAAAAGACGTTGTAGATAGTATAATTAAAAATGAAGTTCGAAATCTAATTATAAAAGATAAGATTAGACCAGACAATAGAAAACCTGATGAGATTAGAACAATTACTAGTGAGGCTGGTTTATTACCCAGAGCTCATGGATCAGGATTGTTTACAAGAGGGCAGACTCAAGTGTTAACTATTGCTACATTAGGAGCAACATCAGATGTTCAAATAATTGATGGTTTAGGTGAAGAGGAATCCAAAAGATATATGCATCACTATAATTTCCCTCCTTATTCTGTAGGTGATACTAGGCCTATGAGGGGACCAGGAAGAAGAGAAATAGGTCATGGTGTCTTAGCTGAAAAAGCATTATTACCTGTATTACCATCAGAAGAAGAATTTCCTTATACTATTCGATTAGTTTCAGAAGTTCTTAGTTCAAATGGATCCTCTTCGCAAGCAAGTGTTTGTGGTAGTACACTATCCTTGTTAGATGCAGGTGTCCCACTAAAAGATTCGGTAGCTGGAATAGCAATGGGAATGATAAAGTCTGGTGATGAGATAGTTGTATTAACAGATATTTTAGGTATGGAAGACCATATGGGGGATATGGATTTTAAAATAGCTGGTACTAAAGAAGGAATCACTGCTATTCAAATGGATATTAAGATAGATGGTATAAATAGGGAAATTTTAGAAAATGCTTTAGAAAAAGCTAAGGTAGGTCGATTATATATATTAGATAAAATGGCTGAGACTATATCTAGTCCACGTGCAGAACTTTCTCCTTATGCACCTAAAATATTTACTATGTCTATTGATCCAGAAAAAATAAGAGATGTGATTGGACCAGGTGGCAAAGTCATCAATAAGATTATTGATGAAACAGATGTTAAAATAGATATAGATGATGATGGGCATATTTCTATTTCAGCAGATAATGCCGAAAGTGGAAATAATGCTATGAAGATTATAGAAGATATAGTAAAAGAAATAGAAGTAGGTGAAATATATCTAGGTACAGTTAAAAAGATTACAAATTTTGGTGCATTCATCGAAATACAAAATGGAAAAGAAGGTTTACTTCATATATCTAATATATCAAAAGAAAGAATAAAAAAGGTAGAAGATGTTCTTAAAGTAGGAGAAGAAGTAATGGTTAAAGATATAGAAATAGATAATCAAGATAGGATTAATCTATCAAGAAAGGCACTTTTACCTAAAAAAAATAAAGAGAGGGAATAAGTTATTAAACATGAGTCTTTAGATTCATGTTTAATTTTTGTATAATATATTTTTCTTAGAATATAGATTATATAAGTATATTTTAGGAGGGATTATATGAAATTGTTAATATTGAATAAAAAGACTTTATTATTTTTAATGATTATTCTTATAATACTACTTATTGTGATACCATTAATAGTATTAAATTGGACGAAAACAGAAGACGTATTTAAAGAGGATATATTTTATCAAGGAATAAAAGATGAAAAAGTAGTATCTTTTGCTTGTAATATAGATTGGGGAAACGAGTCTATAGAAGATATGTTGAATATATTTAAGGATAGGAATATAAATATAACATTTTTTCCTACAGGAAAATGGGCAGAAAAAAATCCAAAGTTGTTGAAGAATATATATGATGATGGCCATGAAATAGGTAATCACGGTTATTCTCATGTAGATTATGATAAATTAAGTTTATCAGAAAATATTGAACAAATTAAAAAAGCGGATTCTATAATTAAAAATATTATAGGAGAAAAGCCCATATATTTTGCACCTCCGTCTGGAGCATTTAGTGATTCTACTATAAAGGCTGCTGATGATTTAGATTATAAGACAATAATGTGGAGTGTAGATACTATTGATTGGAGGGAAGATAGCACCGAAGATGTAATAGTAGAAAGAGTATTAAGCAATATTCATAACTCTGCTATTGTTTTGATGCATCCTACAGAAGAAACTAACAAAGCATTGCCTAAGATCATTGAATCTTTATTAAAACAAGGTTATAATATAGGACGAATTAGTGATATATTATAAATATAGAAACTAACTAATAAAAAATCAAAAGATGAGGTGTATTTATGAAAATAAAGGTATTAAATAAAAGTATATTTACATTGCCAGAATATAAAACAGATGGATCTTCAGGAATTGACCTACAGGCATATATTCCTGAGTCTGTAACTTTAGAACCTTTAGGTAGAGCTTTAATTCCTACAGGGCTATTTATGGAAATTCCAAAAGGGTTTGAGGGGCAAATAAGAGGAAGAAGTGGGTTAGCTTTAAAACATGGAATAACTTTAGCTAACGGGGTTGGTACTATTGATAGCGACTATAGAGGTGAAATAAAAGTTATTCTTATAAATTTAGGTCAGGAAGACTTTATAATAGAAAATGGAGATAGAGTAGCCCAATTTATATTATCAAAATATGAAAAACTTGAATTTGAAGAAGTTGATGAATTAAAAAGCACAAAAAGAGATGAAGGTGGATTTGGTCATACAGGAGTTTAAAGTCATATCTAATCTTATCATAAATGATAAGTTCTATTCTAAAATAAATTTCATATAATACTATTAGATAGTTATGAGGTGATTTTATGAGACTTAGTGAATTAGGAGACAAAGAAATAATAAACCTAAATAATGGAGAAAGATTAGGACTACTTGCAGATGCTGATATTATTTTTGATGAACATTCAGGAGAAATAATGAGTATAGTTGTACCAGAAAGAAGAATATCCTTTAGATTACTAGGTATAGAAGACAGTGGTATGGAGGTACCGTGGTCTTCAATAAGAAAGATAGGATATGATATGATAATTGTAGAATTAAACCATTAAAATGTAAAATAAAAAACATAACTTAAGTTATGTTTTTTATTTTTATATACACATAATATTAATAAATTAAGAGAAGATATAAATTAAGACTAATATTATGGAGGGTATATATGAATAAAGAAAGAGAAAAAACAAAAGCAAATAGTAATAAAGATATTAAGGAATTTGGTACTCCTAATGATTTAAAATTAAAGACTAATATACAATTTATATCAATAATAGGAGAAATAGAGGGACATAGTATGTCTAGTGAAGACAGGAAATCAACAAAATATGAACATATAATTCCTTTGTTAATAGCTGGAGAACTAGATCCTAATATTGAAGGAGTTTTAATAATCTTAAATACAGTTGGAGGAGATATTGAAGCTGGATTAGCATTAGCTGAAATGATAAATAGTTTATCCAAGCCGACAGTGTCTTTAGTATTAGGTGGCGGGCATAGCATAGGTGTACCTTTAGCTACATCTGCAGATTATTCATTTATTGTCCCTACTGCGACTATGACAATACATCCTATTCGTACTACTGGCTTAGTAATAGGAGTTAGTCAAACTTATAAATATTTTCAGAAGATACAAGACAGAATAATAGAATTTGTACTAAGAACATCAGATATTAATAAAAAAGACTTTTTAGATTTAATGTATGATACAGATGAATTAGCTAACGATATAGGTACTATATTAGTTGGTAAGGATGCTGTAGATTTTGGATTAATAAACCAAGTAGGAGGAATGTCAAACTCAATTAAGAAATTAAACGAAATAATTAGAACAAATAAAATAGAATAAGATTCTTAAATATGCTATAATTATTTATAGAAAGTAAAGGGGGATATTTCAACATTGTAAAATAAAATTTAAAATAGTTTTAGATGTTAGTTTACAATATATAAATATATATGACTGTAAAAATAAAGGGGATTTTATGAGTAAAACAAAAAGACAGAAAAAGCAGAAAAACAGGAATCGAAGTCTATTCGAAAAAAATAATAAAGAAATTATTAGTATGATTATGTTATCTATAGGTATTTTAATGATGATAAGTTTGTTTAGTTCTCAAATGGGATTAGTAGGCTCTTTGATTAGAAGGACAACCTTTATATTGATGGGATTTGGTGGGTATTTTTTACCTATTTTATTTATAAGTATTGGTGTAATATTCTTATTAGAAAGATACGATCAAAAAGAATTTAAAGTATCTATAATCTTATCTATAATATTACTATCTTTTATAATATTTTTAGATAGTAGAAATATTGGAACCAAAGTTTTTCTGCAAAGAATGAAATTAGCTAATTCGTTAGCTTTATCGAATAAGGGTGGAGGAATTATAGGTTCTTTTATAGGTTTTTTCTTTTATAAGTTATTTGGCAAAATAGGAGGATATTTGGTCTTAATTTTTGGTACTATGATTAATATAATGATGCTTAGGGAAATAAAGATTATAGATATTGTGAATAACATCAAGAAATTTATTGGGAATAAAAATGCAGATAACAAGAAAAAACAGAATATAAAAATTAACAATGAATCTTCAAAAGAATATAATAATGTGAAAAAATCAAGATTGAGTAAAAAAGATATCAAAATCTTAGAATATAATGATAAAAAAAATATTAAAACAGAGAATCAAAATGATAAAGACAAATCTAAACAGTCTAAATCTAAACAAATAGAATATGTTAATCCACCTATTTCCTTATTAAGCAATTCTGTTTCTAAAAAAGGTTCAAATGATAAAAAAGATATATTAAATAATGCTAGAATAATTGAAGAAACTATGAAGAATTTTGGAATAGAAGTGACTGTAGAACAGATTAATAGAGGTCCTACGATAACTTGTTATGAATTGCTCCCATCTCCTGGAGTTAGAGTAAGTAAAATCGTGTCATTGTCAGATAATATTGCTTTAAGTTTAGCAGCTCCAGATATTAGGATAGAGGCTCCTATTCCTGGAAAAGCTGTGGTAGGAGTTGAAGTTCCAAATGAATATAAAGATAATGTTGTTTTAAAAGAAATACTAGTATCTAATGAATTTAAAGATATTGAATCAAACATCCCGCTTATACTTGGTAAAGATGTATCTGGTAAACCTATAGTATCATCAATAGACAAAATGCCACATTTATTAATAGCAGGAGCTACTGGTTCGGGTAAAAGTGTGTGTATAAATAGTATAATAACTAGTATAATTTATAAATCCTCTCCGGAAGATGTAAAATTACTCTTGATTGATCCAAAAGTGGTAGAATTAAGCGTATATAATGATATACCACATTTACTTATTCCTGTAGTAACAGATGCAAAGAAATCAGCATTTGCCTTAAAATGGGCTGTCAAAGAAATGGAAAAGAGATATCAGAAGTTTGCTAAGTCTAGTGTAAGGGATATAGATGGGTATAATAAAAAGGTTGAAAAACAAGATAAGCTTTCGACTATAGTTATAATTATTGATGAATTAGCTGATTTAATGATGGTGGCTGCACAAGAAATTGAAGACTATATATCTAGATTAGCACAAATGGCCAGAGCGGCAGGAATGTATTTAATAGTAGCTACTCAAAGACCTTCAGTAGATGTTATAACTGGTACTATTAAAGCTAATATACCATCAAGAATTTCATTTGCTGTATCATCACAGGTAGATTCTAGAACAATATTAGATATTGGAGGAGCAGAAAGGTTATTAGGACAAGGTGATATGCTGTTTTATCCTTCATTTTATTCAAAGCCATTAAGAATTCAAGGAACCTTTATTAGTGATAATGAGGTGGAAGATATAGTAGAGTTTTTAAAAAATAATTATAAAAAAGAATATGATGAAGATATAATTGATATCGTAGATAATGCTAAAAATGTTAATTTAAATGATGCTGATGAACTTTTAGGAGATGCTATTAAGTTAGTCATAGCTGAAGAGCAAGCGTCTATATCTATGTTGCAACGACGTCTTCGAATTGGATATGCTAGAGCTGCTAGAATGGTAGATGAAATGGAAGAAAGGGGTATTATTGGTGGACATGAGGGAAGTAAACCTCGAAAGGTTTTAGTATCAAAACAAAATATAGAAGATTTAAATGATTTATAAAAATATTATTATAGATTGGAGATGAAAATATGAATTTAGCTAATAAAATAACAATATTTAGAGTGTTATTAATACCAGTCTTTGTTTTAACTCTATATTTAGATATTAATAACAATCATATATATGCTGCAATAATATTTAGCATTGCAGCAATAACAGATACGTTGGATGGATATATTGCAAGAAGTAGAAATTTAATAACTAATTTTGGTAAGTTTATTGATCCATTAGCAGATAAAATGTTAGTTTCTACTGCATTAATACTTCTAGTTGAATTAGGTGAGATACCAGGATGGATTGTTGCAATTATTATTGCAAGAGAGTTTGTAATAACTGGATTGAGAATTTTAGCTGCTTCAGAAGGAATTACTATTGCTGCAAGTTCTTGGGGGAAAATTAAAACTATCACACAATTGATAGCTATTATCTTGATATTATTAAATAATTTTCCATTCAATAATATTAATATACCTATGGATAAAATTATATTATATCTATCTTTGATATTTACAGTGATTTCAGGATTTGATTATATAAGTAAAAATATAGACAGTCTCAGTCTAGACGATAAATAATTGGAGGGTTATCAATGGTAGCTGAAATTATAACTGTTGGAACAGAAATTACTACAGGTGATATATTAGATATAAATACTCAATATATATCTAATAAGTTATTTGAACTTGGGATAGAAACCTATTACCATACTACAGTAGATGATTGTCCAGAACGATTAAAAAAAGTAATGAATATTGCTTTAGATAGATCTGAAATTATAATTACTGCTGGAGGGTTAGGACCTACTCAAGATGATTTAACCAAAGAAATTATATCGGAAATTATAGATTTACCTCTTGAGTTAAACCTAAATATGGAAGATAGGATAATAAATATATTTAAAAATATGAACAAGCTTATGACTAATAATAATAGAAAGCAAGCTATGAAACCTACAGGATCAAAGTTTATTAATAACAGTATAGGAACAGCTCCAGGGATCCTTATTGAACATAATAATAAAATTATTATTTTATTGCCAGGACCACCTAAAGAAATGATTCCAATGCTCGATAATGAAGTTGTACCTTTATTAAATAAAATATTAAAATCAAATATGTGTATTATAAAAAAATCGATAAATACTATAGGAATAGAAGAATCTTCTTTAGAAGCAAAATTAATCTCTATGAAATTGAATTACAATAATATTCAAGTTACAACTTTTTCTAATGAAGAAATTGTTGAAATAAAGATCGTAGGTAAGGGACGAAATAAAGAAAAGATAAAAAAACAAGTTGATTTAATAACAAAGAAAATTATAAATGAATTTAAAGAGTACATATATGGTACTAATAATATATCTTTGGAAGAATCTGTAATTAATTTATTAAAAAAATGTAAATATAAATTAGGATTATGTGAATCGTGTACTGGAGGATTAATTTCAAGTAGAATTACTAATATTCCTGGTGCTTCAACTATATTAGATAGAAGTATAGTATCATATAGTAATGAGTCTAAGATTGAAGAGTTGGCAGTAAATAAAAATACCTTGAAGGAATATGGAGCTGTAAGTAGTGAGACAGCTTACGAAATGGCAAAAGGATTATTAAATCGGACTAAGAACTTAGATATTGTGTTATCGATAACAGGGATTGCTGGTCCTTCCAGTGATTCTTCAAATAAACCTGTAGGGTTAGTTTATATATGTATTATGGATAAAAATAGATACATTATAACAGAACACAAATTTAGTGGTGATAGATTAAGTATTCAACGTCGTGCTACTATAAGAGCTTTAGATGAAATTAGAAAGTTTTTACTGAATTACTATTGACTAATACAGCTAAATACTATAATATGTACTTATGAACCTATGTTCGAATACATGGAAGGGGTGAACCAGTTTAACTGGGAAAATATGACTGAGATGAAAGAAAAGAGAAAATCATTGGACTTAGCTGTAAATCAAATTGAAAAACAATTTGGTAAGGGCTCTATTATGCGTTTGGGAGAAAATTTTAAAATGAATATTGATGTGATACCTACTGGTTCTTTGGATTTAGATCTAGCATTAGGTATTGGAGGATTACCAAAAGGACGAATTATTGAAATATATGGTCCTGAGTCCTCAGGTAAGACGACTGTAGCATTACATGCTATAGCTGAAGCGCAAAAGCAAGGAGGTATAGCAGCCTTTATAGATGCTGAGCATGCATTAGATCCTAATTATGCAAGAAAACTAGGAGTAGATATAGAAAACTTAATAATTTCACAACCAGATACTGGTGAACAGGCTTTAGAAATAGCTGAGGCATTGGTAAGAAGTGGGGCAATAGATATCATAGTTGTAGATTCTGTAGCTGCCTTAGTTCCAAAAGCAGAGATTGAAGGTGAAATGGGAGATAGTCATGTGGGTTTACAAGCTAGGATGATGTCCCAAGCTTTAAGAAAATTAGCTGGTGCTATTAATAAATCAAATACAGCCTGTATTTTTGTTAATCAATTAAGAGAAAAGATAGGTGTTATGTTTGGAAATCCCGAAACTACATCTGGTGGTAGAGCGTTAAAATTCTATTCTAGCGTTAGATTAGATGTACGAAGAATAGAAACTATAAAACAAGGAGATGAAATGCTAGGAAATAGAACTAGAGTAAGAGTTGTTAAAAATAAGGTTGCACCTCCATTTAAACAAGCTATCTTTGATATTATGTATGGATTAGGTATTTCAAAGGAAGGAAATGTTTTGGATGTTGGTGTAAATTCAGGAATTATAAAAAAGGCTGGATCTTGGTACAGTTATGGAGAACATAGATTAGGCCAAGGTAGGGAGAATTCAAAAGATTTTCTTCAAGAAAATCCAGAAATATTCTTAGAAATTAAAAATAAAATTAGAGAGAAATATGGTTTACAAAATAATGAGACAAGCGAGGACAATAAAGTATCAAAAGAAGAGAAGGATAAACCCGAACAATAAATAATATTAAGACCTCCTATTTAAGGAGGTCTTTTGTTAGGAGTGTAATTATGAAATTATTATATTTTACTGATAGCCATATCAGAGGGACATCTCCTAGAAATAGAAGAGATGATTATATCTTGACCTTAACAAATAAATTTCAAGAAATTTCGACTATTATTGAAGAAAATAGTATTGATTATATTTTACATGGGGGAGACTTATTTGATAGGCCAGATGTTTCGGTTTCTATTGTTAGTAAATTTGCAAAAATATTAGCTAAAATTCATCAACCACTATATATTGTGAGTGGTAATCATGATATATACGGACATAATCCTGATACCATTAACAGAACTATGCTTGGATTATTAAATGATCTTAAAATAATAAATGTTATAGATAATAAAAAAGTTATACTAAAAAAAGATGGTGTTAGTGTACAATTGACCGGTCAACCATATATTTATGACATAGATGATCCTATAAATAGAAAATACTATAAAGTGGAATCAAAACAAGAAGGTATAGACTATTCTATTCATCTGGTTCATGGTATGTTATTAGATAAACCTTTTATTAAGGGGGTTCCTTATACATTGGTTGATGATATTAAAGATACTTTAGCAGATATAACATTGGCAGGTCATTATCATTCAGGATTTGAGGAGATAAAAATAGATGGGAAATATTTTATCAATCCAGGAAGTATCGTTAGAATATCTAATAGTATTAATGAAATTGATAGGATCCCTAAGGTTGTTATAATAGAATTAACTAATAGAATAAATATCTCATATATAAGATTAGATACTGCCTTAAAAGGGGAAAGTGTATTAGATAGAACAGAATTAGAACTTAGTATTTATAAAAAAGAAAGAATGTTTGAGTTTAAGCAAAATATAGATGAAGCATTAAATTTTGATAAAATTGATATTAATGATGTTTTGATAAAGGTTTCAAATTCTGAGGGTATAGGAAGGGATATAAAAAAAGAAGCATTAAAAAGAATAGCACATATACAAATGAAAGATAAATAAGGTGAATAAAGTGAAATATTTAAGTAAAGTAACATTAAAAAATTTTCAATCGCATAAAAATACTGTAATTGAATTTAAACAAGGTCTTAATGTTATAGTTGGCCCTTCTGATACTGGAAAATCTTCGGTTATTAGAGGAATTAAATGGGCTTTATACAACGAACCTTCTGGTGACTTTTTCATTCGTGAAGGAGAAAGTGAATGCTCTGTGATTATTGAATTTAATGATGGTATTATTGTTGAACGGTTAAGAAATAAATCTAAAAATATGTATATATTACATGATGATAAAGGTAATAAGATAAAGTACGAGGGTTTTGGTACCTCTGTTCCTGAAGAAATAATGGAGGTTATAGGAATTAAGAAAATATATTTAGATAGTGATGAATCAAATACTGTTAACATAGGTGAACAATTGGAAGGCCCTTTTTTATTATCAGAAAAGGATAGTACTAAGGCTAGTGCAATAGGGAGGCTTATAGGTGTTAATATTATAGATGAAGCTCTTAGGGAAGCATTAAAGGATTTACGAGATTTTAATAATCAAAAAAAGGTTATAGATGAAAAGATAAATGAATTAAATAATGAATTGAAGAGTTATGAATACTTAGATAAGCTATCTAGAACAAATAATAGGTTAAATAAAATAAAGGATGATATAAAAGAAAAAGATCAGAAGTTAAGAAGATTAAGGGTAACTAAGAAGAATTTTAATGAAACACAAATGGAGATCAAAGAGTTAAAAATATATTTAAAGAAGTTATCTAATTTAGAGATTGTTGAAGATAACTTAAAAAATATAAATTATTTACTTAACAATTATAAATATATAAAGAATAAAGATAAAAGCTTGGTTTCATATTATAATGAAATAAATATAAATATAAATATATTAAAACAACTGTCGGAAATTAACGCTATAGATAAAAACTATAATGAATTAAATAATTTTATTTACAAACAACATAGACTAACAAAGATTAAAAGGGATTATAAGTCTAATCAGACAGAAATATCTAATATAAATAAACTAAATATAGATTTGGTTAAGGTAAATCAATCTGAAGAAAATTTAATATTAATAGATAGATATATTGATAAGTTAAAAGAATATAAGCAGATACAAAAAAGGCTTATGAAAAACAGAGATAGATTAAACATTGGATCTAAGTATATAGATAAATTTAAAAATATAGATCGGATATTAGAAGTGTATCAACAAATAGAATTTAAACTTAAAACTTTTCAAAACTATAGATTAATATCAAATCAATTAGAGTGCTGTCAGAAAGATTTAAGAAAAGAAAAAAAACAAGAAAATGATATGGAAAAAAATATTAAAAGTATGTTACAAAGATACGAAGAATTACTAAAGGATATAGAAGTGTGTCCCTTCTGTTTAAGTAATATAGATAATGACAAAATCAAGCACATAGTTAAACATTATGGTTCTGTAAACTAAATATGAAAAAATAGCACAATATTTTCATAGAATTGCTCCAATTCAAAACTTTAAACACGAATATAGTTAGTATTATCACCTAGAACAGTCTTAATAGTCACTTTATAGACATTGTAACGATCACTAACTATAGAAATTAACAGACCAGACCCTAAGTTTTTAACTGAATTAAGGAGAGTATAGGCCTGATTTAAGTCTCTGTAAGGTGATAGGTGAAACACTAAAATAAAGTAAGTTTCAGAATCAAAATTAAGCATGGGTATAAGTTCTAGAGATAAATTGTTAAAAAGTGGTGCAAACTTCTTACACCAATTACTAATAGTAGTATGAGAGACCTTAACATTATTGGGACCCTAAGCATCAGTGTAATATTTCTAAAAGAATTCTTTCTTAAATAGAACATAGAAGGATCCGTAATAATGATATGAACAGGATATCTCATACTTTTAAAATCTTCTTTACCAACTAGTTTAGACATGGAAGCAGGTAAAATAGAATTCGCTTAAGCACAAGCATAGAATGATTACATTTTTTATTACAACGCCTAAAATTAGAGTAAAGATCATAGTTATGGTGAAGTAAAGTGGCTTTCCCACAGACAGGACAACGAAGATAGTTTTATTAGATTTAAACTAGGGTTTATCAGGAGTAAATTGATGATTACATTTACGGCATAGATATTTTTGATAACCATCTTTATCTCTGACCTAGCGATAAAATGAATGATTATTGTTGCGCTTTTGACACTTAATTGATACAATTTTTTGCATAAGGACTTGACCCTTTCTGAGAGGCATTTGTTTTCTAGCAAAAACATTGTAACATACAGGGGTTGAGGTCTTCAATTTTTATTTAAGTTTACAGATCGAACATTATAAGTAG
>Ga0079226_10001159_pt1 | contig 19995 bp, 19 predicted proteins | sample Poulit2014_FD_76345 | JGI IMG/M metagenome (GOLD analysis project Ga0079226, IMG submission 76345) | Agricultural soil microbial communities from Georgia to study Nitrogen management - Poultry litter 2014 | ecosystem: Environmental > Terrestrial > Soil > Agricultural land | place: USA: Georgia... | reverse complement strand
TTGGTTTAAAGCGGCAATGCGGCTAGCAAGGTCAGGCGTTAAAGGTTGGGCGGGGTTGTTAAGCAAGGCGTAGGTTTCGTCGGTGAGGGCAAACATAGTGTAAGCCTGGCGCCAATGTTTTGGCTTAATAAGATGTTGTAGCGATAAACCGTAAAACATATGGCGGCTATTAATGAGTAACCCCGCTGTGGTAATGGTAACAAGGCTTGCGCCGCTTGCGAGTAAGCTAATGAGTAAAAATTGGCTGGCGCCGGAGTATACAAACACCGACATGGCAACGGGCACCCACATGGAAAACCCCAGTTGCACAGCGAGCAGCCCAAAGGCGATGCCAAGTGGGATGTACCCAAGCATAACGGGTGTGGTGATAGTGAATGCTTGCTTCCAGGGGTGCTGAGTGGGCATGTTAGTACAAGGCGTAGTTCAGCAGAAGGCCAACAAAAAGTACCAAACCCACCCACTGGTTATTAAGGAAGGCTTTGAAGCTTAGCCATCTATCACGATCTTTGGTGAGCCATTGCTGATATAAAAACAACAACCCAGCCACAACAATGCTGGCAAACCAAGGCCAATGCAGCCCTGCTTGTAGGCCAACGATGCATAGCAGCAGCAAGGTCATTAATTGTAAGCCACCAATAATGTGAATGTCGGAATCACCAAATAAAATAGCGGTGCTTTTTACCCCGATGCGTAAATCGTCCTCGCGATCGCACATGGCATATTGTGTATCGTAAGCAATAGTCCAAACGAGCTTGGCAGCATAAAGCACCCACGCCACCAAAGGCACCGCCTCCATTTCAGCCGCAAATGCCATGGGGATAGCCCAAGCAAAAGCGGCTCCTAAGAAAAATTGCGGCATGTAGGTGAAGCGTTTGCTAAAGGGGTACAGAGTAGCTAAAAAAAGCGCCCCAAAGGCATACCAAAAGGTGAGCCAATTTAACGTTAGTAACAACAAAAACGATAAAAAAATGAGGGCGCCAAATAACATTAAGGCATCTTTGCTGCGCAGAGCCCCTGTGGCTAAAGGGCGATCCTTGGTGCGTTCAACGCTGCCGTCAATGTGTCGATCGGCGAAATCGTTGATGACACAACCAGCGGCGCGCATAGAAAATACGCCGAGCGTAAAGACCACCACAATGCCGAAGCTAGGGCTGCCATCTCCTGCAATCCACACAGCCCAAAGTGTGGGCCACAGCAATAGCATGGTGCCTATAGGCCTGTCTAAACGCATGAGTTGAATCCAAGGCCACAGGGCAGGGTAGCGTTTTTCAACGAACTGCAGCATAACAATACCTTTTGTACATACAGGGGACGCTTAGTGTAAACGGCTTATATTAGGAGTGCATCGGTTTGCCTTAATTCGCAAACTGTTGCCAAAACGCAGGCAGAAAAAACTCAGCCACTAATAAAGGTGCGCCACGTTTTAAATAGTAGTTTTGCCGCCCCCATAGCGGGCCTAGTGGGTTGGTGGCCGGCAGTTGCGTAACCCAGAGGTGTTCACGAGTGGCAGCGGGTGCCTCGAACAATGCGCTGCCTAAAGAACGGTTTGCCATTTGGCCCAACACTGCATTAGCTCCTGTTAGGCTAGCAAGAGGCAGCACGGTTCGTGCTACCACCACAGGAATATCATCAAGAGCCAGTAAAACCTCCCTGATGAGAGCCCGGGTTGGTGTTGGCAGCATCAGAAGCTTTGTTTCTGTGGCAGTGGGGGCCCCATGAAATTCTTGTTGGGGGAGTACAGAAAATACCCCACGTTGCTGCAGGCGTTGAGTGAGTGAGCCTGATGCCATGAGCCAATCCATTATTTGTGTTGGCGCATTGGCTTGCGCGAGCGTGTGCCAGGTAATGTTGGCAGGCAAATGGGCGTGATGATTGGTAGGCTGCACGGTAACTCCTTTCTGGGTAGGGCCGTAGTGTAAAGCTTGCGTGCCAAACTGTGTAGTGGTGCCCGTAATGGTTACATTTCCCAATGGTACCGTTTTTGGTGTCATTGCTTTTTAAGTGAGAGCTCGTTAGTTTAAGCACCCTCATTTATATGTGTTGTTAATATTTCTTTTGTTGGGGTGTAGTGATGAAGAAGTGGGAATGTGTAGTGTGTGGTTTTATTTATGATGAAGCTGAAGGTTGGCCTGAAGACGGTATTCCCCCTGGTACTGCGTGGGAAGATGTGCCAGAAGACTGGTTCTGCCCAGATTGTGGCGTGGGCAAAGAAGATTTTGAAATGGTTGAAATCGGTTAATGTGTTTATTGCTTACGGCAATGCGCACCAACAAACATAGGAAAGAGAAATGGTAGATCCCATTATTATTATTGGTTCCGGGTTAGCGGGCTTTAATACAGCAAAAGAAATTCGTCGGCACGATGCCGACATTCCAGTGATTATGCTGACCGCTGATGACGGCAATAATTACTCTAAGCCTATGCTTTCCACGGGCTTTACCCGTTCTAAGCAAGCTGACGAACTTATTATGGCTAGCCCAGAAAAGCTGGCGGAGCAGTTTCAGCTTGAAGTAAGGCCTCATCAAGTGGTGACGGCTATTCATCCGGCAGAGAAAGCGATAAGCCTCGAGAATGGGGAAAAGTTGGCCTATAGCCAGTTGGTGCTAGCAACGGGCGCACAGGTATTTAACCCAGCACTAGAAGGTGATGGATTAGAGGCTGTGTATACCGTTAATAACCTAATGGATTACCGTGTTTTTCGCGCTGCGTTGGAAGGCAAAAAACGCGTGGCCATTATAGGTAGCGGCCTAATTGGTACAGAATTTTCTAATGACCTAATTAACGGCGGTTTTGAGGTGCATGTGGTGGAGCCTGCGGGCCGTTGCCTCCCCACTTTCTTACCGGAAGAAGCGTCCCGCGCAGTATCCGGCGCTTTAAGTGACTTAGGCGTTACTTTCCATTTTGGGCCGTTTGCACAAAAAGTAGAGAAAACCGCTGACGGCGTATGTGTACACCTGTCCGACGGAAGCACTATTGATGCGGATATTGTCTTGTCTGCCATTGGGTTGCAGCCGAACGTATCGCTTGCGAAAGAAGCGGGTTTAAACATAAACCGTGGCGTGGTAACCGATAGTTTCTTGCGTACCTCTGATGCAAATATTTATGCTTTAGGTGATTGCGCAGAAGTGGAAGGCAATGTGTTGCTGTATGTTTTACCGCTGATGGCTGCGGCGCGCGCCTTAGCACAAACGCTCACAGGCACAGAGACAGCCGTGAAATACGCTTCTATGCCTATTACCATCAAAACGCCGGCATGCCCTGTGGTATGTGCACCTCCTGCGTTGGAGGTAGAAGGCCGCTGGGAAATTGAAGAAGAAGGGCGTACCATTCGCGCCTTGTTTTATGACAAAGAGAACGCCTTGCGCGGTTTTGCCTTAACCGGTGATGCAGTTAAGGAGAGAATGGCGTTGGCGAAACAATTGCCCGATCTTCTATAGGTTTACCCATGTTATTCCGTCTCGTTTTATGGTTGCTTGCCTTGCGTTTGCGTTGGCTAGGTAAGCGCCATCCAGAAGTGCAAAAACGTTTGCAAAACCAACAAGTAGTTATGCAATGGCGCACCGTAAAAGGTAAACCGGCGCGTTGGTTTTATTTTACTCCTGCGGGTGTAACGAGCAAAGCAGGCCTGCATCCCAAAGCCCAAACCAGCATTAACTTCAAAGATGCCGGCACGGCAATGGATGTGTTGAAACGCGCCAGTAAAAACCAAATGGCTTTTATGGAAGCCATGCAGCAAGGCGATGTTCGCATTGAGGGCGATGCAGGTAAGTTGATGTGGTTTATGAGTTTAATGCCTTTTATAGGCTTTAAACGCAAGCAAAAGTAAGCCCTAAGGCGCTCTGATGAGCACCTATTGCCGCGCTGGGATAAGTAAGGAAAGAATAAATAAACCGGCTGCAGCAATTACAATAGAAGGCCCCACTGGCGTATCTGCAAACCAGCTCATGGTGAGGCCGCCTGCCACAGAACAGGCACCTAAAACGCTAGCTAAAGCGGCCATTTTTTCAGGTGTAGATGAAAAACGGCGCGCAGCAGCGGGAGGAATAACGAGTAAAGAGGTGATCAGCAATACACCTACGGTACGTAAGGCTCCCGCAATAAGAAGTGCTAGTAGTACCATGAGCAAGGTTCGTGCCAGTGTCACGGGCACTCCTTCTACCCGTGCTAATTCTTCATTCACGGTAATGCTCAGTAAATGGCGCCAGTTCAAGGCAAGCACCACAAATATAAACGCAGCACCGGCCCATAAGAAAGCCGCTTCGCGCATGCTGACGGCGAGCAAATCACCGAACAAGAAACCAAAAAGGTCTACTTTTACCCCAGGCAGTAAGCTCAGCGCGACAATACCGAGTGCTAGTGTGGTGTGGGCCACAATACCCAGCAGCGTATCGTTAGCTATAAAGCGTTGCTGTTGCAAGGCGGTGAGCACTAAAGCAAGCACCACGCAGCAAACAATTACGGCGGGATACAAAGACATCCCCACTGCTAAGCCAAAAGCGGCGCCCAATAAGGAGCCATGGGCTAAAGTGTCGCCAAAAAAAGCCATGCGACGCCATACTACAAATGAGCCCATGGGGCCGGCCACCAGTGCAATGGCGAGGCCGGCGAGTAAAGCAGGCAATAGTAATTCAATGATCATTCTATGATGCCGTCTAGGTGGTGTTCGTGGTCGTGATGGTGTTGATACAACGCTAGGTTACCGGGCTGGTGCTGAGGGAACAAAGCACGGAATGCAGGGTCTTGTTCTACCACATCAGGTGTGCCCGCGCAGCACACATGCTGGTGTAAACACAGCACTTTATCGGTGGCGGCCATTACTAAGTGTAAATCGTGTGAAATCAGTAAAATAGCGCATTGAATTTCATCGCGCACTTCCTTTAACAGCCCGTATAATGCATCTTGGCCTGTGATATCCACGCCTTGAGCAGGCTCATCTAGCACTAGTAGGTCAGGAGAGCGAAGTAGTGCACGGGCTAGCAGCACGCGCTGCCACTCTCCGCCCGACAATTGTTGTACCGCTCGTGAAGCAAGGTGAGCAACACCTACGCGGTTTAAAATAGCCATGCGCTTGGCTTTAGAGCACGATTTGCCGAGCCACAAGAAGCGGTCAACGGTAATGGGTAGGCTGTCATCGAGCTTAATGCTCTGAGGCATGTAGCCAATGCGTAATTTTTTCTTTCGTTTTATGCTGCCGCTGTGTGGCTTTATGCTGCCAAGCACCACGCGCGCCAAGGTGGATTTTCCAGCTCCATTTGGCCCCACCAAGGTGACGATTTGGCCAGGATAAAGCTCCATGTCCACGTTTGATAATGCTTCGTGGTCACCGTAGCGCACGGTCACTTGGTGTAATGAAACAAGCGGTGTAGTGGTAGGCATAGCAAATCCGCAGAATGAAAATAGTGAATATTATACTAATTACCCGTTTAGGGCATGGGAGTACGGTAAATGTTGCGAGTATTGTTTGTTATATGGTTATGTGCGTTAGCGCTATTTGCGCAAGCCACCCCCGCACCCACTACTAACGTTACAGTAGTGGCCAGTGTGGAGCCATTGGCTGCCGCTATGCGCCAAGTGTTTGCCGAGGCACCGCACATACAAGTCCACACCTTGCTACTGCCTAACCAGCATCCGCATCACGCTTCTTTAACGCCAGGGCAGGCCAAGTTGATCCATCAAGCCGACTTGTTTGTATGGATGGGCCCAGATGCTGAGCCGCACTTGAAACCCTTCAGCGAACGGTATGCCCAGCGGGAATTAACCATGACAGCGCAAGAAAATATTCAGCGTTTGTATGAAGAAGGGCATCACGCCAGCGAGCACCAACATGCGCATTTAGACCCGCATTTGTGGCTCTCTCCCACCAACGTATTAGCGTTAGTACGCGGCCTAGGGCAACACCTTGAGCCGCTAGGGTTAACCGATGAGGCATGGCAACAGGCGGAACAACGTTTTGTTGCTGCCATGGAGGCTACCACCATAGCGCTGACAGCTAGCTTGGCTCCTTATAGCGCAGTGCCCTACTTGAGCCATCATGATGCGTGGGGTTATTTTGCCGAAAGCTTTTCGTTGCAGCGCCCCTTAATCGTATCGGCTAATGTTGAGGGTGAGGCGAGTAGTCGTCAACTAATTGTTTTAAATAGAGAAATGAAACGGCAGAACATTCGTTGTGTGATGGCCGAACCAGAATCACGCAAGGCTTTGCTGCAGCGCTTGTGCACAGGCGATTGTAAGCTACATCAAGTGGACCCACTGGGTCGAAATGAAAAAGCACAGTGGTATACTGATTTTTTGCTGAATGTAGGGGAGCAGTTCAAGGCGTGTTTAGCGCACTAACTTCAGCGTGTGCTAGCCAATGAGAACCCAACATAATGAGAAGTAGAACAAAAACTACGCGAGCACAAACCATGCGAGGCGTTGCGCTAGTTAACTGGGGCCATGAGTGGCTTACCCACGAAGCGTATCAACACCTAGAGGCTTCTGTGGCCGAACTCGCTGAGCGTGGCTATCAAGGGCTAGTGATAGACCCATGCCCGCATTTAATCGCACCTAATCAGTTTGGCGAAGTGCGAGAGTATTTTTATGTAACCTTGCCTCCCGCTAAAACTTTTACCGAAGCCAATTGCGTGAGAGTGGCGCCCCGTGCGCGCTTGTTGAGTTTGCTACATTTAGCGAAAGAGCATGAGCTAGAGGTGTGGTTCACCAGTGAGTTTTTGCCTGATAGTTTGGCCCGCCGATCTTTTTTACGTAAACCAGAAGATTTTGTAACCGCCTGGGCAGAAACCTTAGCGTATGCCGAGCAAGCGGGTGTGGCAGAGGTGATCAAGGGCGTAGATTTTTGCTACGGGTTCCCCTTGGGTAATGGTGCTCATGGTGCCCATCGGCGTGTGTTCCGGCGTTCTGCATTTAATCCTGTGGCGCGGTTGCTGCCATGGTCATCAAAGCATAAGCGTAATGTGGAAGAGTATTTACTTACCGTGCCTAGGGCACTACGCGCGTTATACCCCCGCTTGCAGTATGGGTTGACCGCAGCGCCTGGTGCAGAGCCGCTTTACCACGACTTGAGCGTTAATGAGCTCGATTTTTTTGGCTTGGCGTTGTGGCAAGATGACGACGTGGCTTTTCAGCTTAGTAACAGCGTGTTGCGCACGCATCGTATACCGCTTGAGAAGCTACGTAATCGTGCCGCCGCGCAATGGTACGCACTGCAACAGCCTTATTGGGTAACGCAGTGGCGTGAGCGGCTTGTAGAGCAATTACATTTTTGCCGTCAGCGTCGCTTACAGCCGCTTTTAATAGATGGTTACATACGTGTGCATGAGGAAACGGCGTATTGGCCCTGGGTTAAAACATTATCCGCCGAACGAGTACGAATTGCTGTAGCGTCGGGTGTGGAGCGTATGGTGGTGAGCCATTACACCCGCCCTAGTAATGAAGAGTGTTGGCGGGATATAACGTGGCACCAAGAAATGACGGCTCTTATCAAGGCCGGCAAACAAGCATTAAATTTGGACGATAACGAGGCAACGAGTTCATCATGAAAAACCCATTAACCAGTATGCAGAACAAAGTAGAAAAGCTAGTGGTAAGCGGTGTGTTAGCGCTCCCTAACGGCGTAAAACGAGGGCTCGCGGCCATGTTGTCGGAACGTCCGCACCAAAGATTAGATGCTGACGTACGCTTTTTACTGGCCACAGCAGAGCACAGGCCTTCTTTGGCGCAAGCAGATGTGAATAAATCGCGCCAATTATATGCGCAGATGATCAACCTACTGGATATGCCTTATCAGCGCTTAGAACACGTGCGAGATCATCAAGTGGCCCTGATGGGAGGCCGAATTAAATTAAGAGAATATCGCCCACGCCACACTGGCGTGCTCACCCATGCGGTGTTCTTTAGCCATGGGGGTGGTTTCACCATTGGTGATGTGGAGAGCTACGATCGTTTGTGTCGTTGGATTGCCCATCGCTTAGATTGCCCCGTGTTTTCACTGGATTATCGTTTAGCACCAGAACATCAGTATCCGGTGGCCATTGATGATGCTATTGCAGCCTGGAAATGGTTGCAGCGCGAAGCATTAGAACTAGGTATTGATCCAGATAAAATAACGGTAATGGGCGACAGCGCGGGCGCCACTATATCTGCTGTGTTGGCGCAACAAGTGGAGAATAAACCGATGGCCCAATGCCTTATTTACCCTTCCACAGACCAGAGCAGAGTGTTCCCCTCGGCGGAAGAGTTCGGTGAAGGTTATGGCCTCACCACAGAAGTGATGGCTTGGTTCAGGCAACAATATTTGCCCGCCGATGCCGATGTGCACGACCCACGCATTTCGCCCTTGCTGGCGGAAGATCTCAGTGGTTTGCCCAATACGTTAATGATTACTGCCACCGACCCATTGCGTGATGAAGGGTTAGCGTACGGCCATCGCCTAGAAGAAGCGGGGGTAGCAGTAAAATACTTACATTATCCGAAATTAGTGCATGGTTTTGTTAGTATGGGCGGCATGGTGCCCGCAGCACGTCGTGCGTTAGAAGATATTTGCGACGCACTCATTCCGTTAATGAAATAACCTCAGGGTGAAAAACACAGTGCAATCTCCGATAGTTTTGGTCGATGGTTCTTCCTATTTATACCGCGCTTTTTATGCGCTACCACCATTAACCACCTCGCAAGGGCAGCCCACAGGAGCCGTTCGCGGCGTTGTTAGCATGCTGCGCAAGCTGCTTGAAGATTACACACCGCAACAAGTGGCGGTGGTGTTCGATGCGCCAGGCAAAACCTTCCGCGACGACATGTATGAAGAGTACAAGGCACAGCGCCCGCCCATGCCCGATGATATGCGTGTGCAAATAGAGCCCTTGTACGCCATTATTCGCGCCATGGGGTTGCCCCTCATTATCAAAGAAGGCGTAGAAGCGGATGATGTGATCGGCACCTTAGCCCGCCAAGCAGAAGCCGAAGGCCGCCATGTGGTGATTTCCACGGGCGATAAAGACATGGCGCAACTGGTGTCGGAGCACATCACATTGGTGAACACCATGTCGAATACGGTGTACGACGTGGCCGAAGTGAAAGAAAAGTATGGTGTTGGCCCAGAGTTAATTATCGATTTGCTCGCACTACAGGGCGATAGCGCCGATAATATTCCCGGCGTGCCTGGTGTGGGAGAAAAAACAGCGTTAGCGTTGCTGCAAGGCGTGGGCAGCATGGAAGAAATTTACGCGAACTTAGATAAAATCCCAACGCTCACTTTCCGTGGCGCGAAAACCATGCCCAAGCGTTTGGAAGAACATAGAAACGTAGCGTTTCTCTCTTACCAATTAGCCACCATTAAGGTGGATTGTGAGCTTGAAGAAACCCTAGACGATCTCACTATCAAAGAAGCAGATAAAGAAACGCTGCTTGAGTACTTCACCGAGCTCGAATTTAAAAGCTGGCGCGAAGAATTAAGCAGCGACGAGCCCGCGGTGGTGGAAGAAGCAAAAGACGTTAACTACACCACTATTTATACCCGCGAAGCCTTACAAGAATGGTGCGAGCGGTTAGAGAAAGCCGCTTTATTCGCGTTTGATACAGAAACCACTGCCTTGGATTACATGGCCGCTGAGTTGGTGGGCGTATCGTTTGCGGTGGAACCTTATGAAGCCGCTTATGTACCGGTGGGCCACGATTACATGGGGGCGCCCGAGCAGCTTGATAGAGAGTGGGTGCTAGCGCAATTAAAGCCTATTTTAGAAAACCCGAACATTAAGAAAATAGGGCAAAACCTAAAATACGACATGAATATTTTGGCGCCTTATGGCATCGAGCTACAAGGTATCGCCTATGACACCATGCTTGAATCTTATGTGCTCGATTCGGTGGCAAGCCGCCACGATATGGACACTTTAGCGCGACGTTATTTAAACCGTCCCACGCTGAGCTTTGAAGAGATTGCAGGCAAAGGAGCGAAGCAGCTTACTTTTAACCAAATACCGCTTGAACAAGCCGCCGTGTATGCGGCCGAAGACGCTGACATTACGCTGCAATTGCACCATGCTATTTGGCCGCAGCTAGAAGCTATTCCTAGCCTTGCCAAGGTGTTTCACGAAATAGAAATGCCCTTAGTGCCCGTGCTGGCGCATATGGAGCTCAATGGCTGCCATATTGATGTGAATATGTTGCGCCATCAGAGCCAGGAACTAGCGGGTAAAATGGCCGAGTTAGAAACAAAAGCCTATGAGCTAGCAGGGGAGGAGTTTAATTTAAGTTCGCCCAAGCAGCTTGGGGAAATTTTGTTTACCAAACAGGGCTTACCTATTTTAAAGAAAACGCCTAAAGGAGCGCCTTCCACCGCTGAAGCGGTGTTGGCAGAACTCGCTTTAGATTATGAGCTTCCGAGCGTTATCATGGCTTATCGTGGTATGGCGAAGCTAAAATCCACCTATACCGATAAGCTGCCTGAAATGGTGGATAAAGAAGGACGCCTGCACACCTCTTACCATCAAGCGGTCACTGCAACGGGGCGTTTATCTTCTAGCGATCCTAATTTGCAAAATATTCCCGTGCGCACCGCAGAAGGGCGCCGCATTCGCCAAGCGTTTACGGCCAGCCCAGGGCACAAAATTGTAGCGGCAGACTACTCGCAAATTGAATTGCGCATCATGGCGCACCTGAGTAACGATAAGGGCATGCAGCGCGCTTTTGCCGAGGGCTTAGATATTCACAGTGCTACGGCCGCAGAAGTGTGGGGCACCTCCGTAGAAGAGGTATCTGCTGATGCGCGCCGCGATGCTAAAGCGATTAACTTCGGCCTCATTTACGGTATGAGCGCTTTTGGTTTATCCAAACAGCTGGGCATTACGCGCTATAAAGCGCAGGAATATATCGAGCGTTATTTTGAACGCTATCCTGGCGTGCAAGAGTACATGGAGCGCACCCGTGCCTTGGCGGCAGAGCAAGGCTACGTAGAAACCCTATTCGGGCGCCGGTTGTATTTGCCAGAAATAAAGAGCCGCAATGGCGCTCGCCGCCAAGCGGCCGAACGCACGGCCATTAATGCGCCCATGCAAGGCACCGCCGCTGATATCATCAAGCGGGCCATGATTACTGTGGATGCTTGGCTGCAAGAAAGTGGCTTGCCGGCACGTATGGTAATGCAAGTGCATGACGAACTGGTGTTTGAAGTGCAAGAAGAGGCTGTGGATACTTTGGTGGCTGAACTACGCAAACAAATGGAAGCGGCTGCCACCTTATCGGTGCCGTTGGTGGTGGATACCGGCGTAGGAGATAACTGGGACGAGGCGCACTAATGATAGATTGGAAAAACACGAAAGCCGCTGTGTGGCGGCCTTATTCACAACGTTTGCGTGCCGTAAAATATTACGACCCTATACAGCTTGATGAGTTGTATGGCATTGAGCGCCAAAAAGAGCGCATTATGGCCAATACCGAACGTTTTTTAGCGGGCCAACCGTGCAACCATGCGTTGTTATGGGGCAGCCGTGGTACAGGCAAATCTTCCGTGGTAAAGGCATTACTGAACCACTATGCGGATAAAGGCCTGCGTTTGTTGGAAGTGGATAAAGAAGATTTAGCTATTCTGCCTGAAATTGTAGATGAGATTCGCGAAGAGCCGTATCGCTTTATTGTGTTCAGCGATGATCTTTCTTTTGCAGAAGGAGAGAACAGCTATAAGCACCTGAAATCTGTGATGGAGGGTTCTATTGAGCTACCGCCTGAAAATGTGCGCATTTATGCCACTTCTAACCGCCGTCATTTATTACCGGAGAGCCATAGCGATAATGCCGGTGGCGGGGTTAAAGGCGGTGAGTTGCATTTGGGTGATGCCTTAGAGGAGAAAATATCTTTGGCCGATCGCTTTGGGTTGCGCTTATCGTTTTACCCTATTAGCCAAGTGCAGTACTACGAAATAATAGACAGTTATTTCCCTGAGGTGGAAAACAGAGAGCAACTGCACATTTTAGCGCAGCGCTTTGCCACTGAAAAAGGCGGCCGCTCTGGGCGCACGGCGCGTCAGTTTTGGAACCAATATGGCGGTGAACTGTAAGGCTTAAACCACTAGGCATAAAAAAGGCGCGTTTTAAACGCGCCTTTTTACTATCTGGAGTGCAACAACTTAGAAGTTGAAGCGAGCACCAGCAGTGATCACTGCACCAGAGTTTTCTAGTGGGGCAGCAACGCTTGCTAAAACGTCTACTTTGTTGCTTACAGCGTAAACGCCTTCAGCTTGGAAAACCCACTCGTCTTTTAGTTTTCCGCTAGAGCTGTAAGCGCCATCGTTGATGTAGCGGGCGGCTAAACGAGCTTCTAGTTGGTCGTTCAGCGCAGCACGAGCACCTAATTCAACAATAGGGCGTACGCCATTAAGTTTGCTAGAGTTGTCTGTTTCACGCTTAGGGTTTGAATCTGCTAAAGAAAGCTGACCGTAAACGTGTACGTTGTTATCGATAGGAGCAAACACACCTAGGCCACCGCTACGGCCTTTGCCGTCTGCAGCTAAGTAAGCATCTTCAGCGGTGAAGTAGTAGTTATCACCAATTTGGTAAGAACCTTTCAACGCCCAGTTGTGAGAATCGATATCGGAATCGGTCCATGCTTGGTAAGTGGCTTCACCGTAGGTGTAGCTTAAAGGCGCTGCAGTGGCTGCGATTGGAGCTGCGATAATAGCGGCTGCTAAAATTGTACGTAGTTTCATGATATACCCTTCCTTTGTATAGATGTGAAGTGCATTAACCTCGCGCCCCTCCTTCAAAGGGCTGTAAAGTCTATGCCATTGCTCTGCATGATACAGGTTTCACGGAAGAATAAATAAAAACATTGTTAAACAAAGTGTTTGCGCACTTAATTACGAATCCACTTTAGGTGTTTGGTGGTGGGAAATGACGAATAAATAGTAAATGAACTTTTTGCGAATGGGGGCCTCTTACTTAATAACTGCAGGGGGCAATCCTTCCAAATTTTAACCGCCATCTGTAGTTATCTCGTCCTTCCAACTATTACGAGATGGTAAGACCTTGCCCGGCAGCTATATCCTTCCCCAGATGCTGCCGGGTTTTTTTATGCTATTCCTCTGTGGTTTGAATATCTAACCAATGCCCGAGCACATCCCAAGCGGCGTCTGCACCAGCACCTGTAGTGGCGGAAAAAAGCTGCAAGGTTAAGAAACTATCAAACTCACTTAAATCGCGTGCAACTTTATGCAGCACATTCTTTGCTGCGCCAAAACTCAGTTTGTCGGCCTTGGTAAGTAAAATATGCAAGGGAATACCCGAGTGAGAAGCCCAATCGATCATCATTTCGTCGAATTCTTTAATAGGGTGGCGCACATCAGTGAGTAAAATAATACCACGTAAGCTTTTGCGCTCCCTAAGATAAGCATCGATGTTGCTTTGCCATTTTTGGCGCATAGCTTGGCTAACTTTGGCAAAGCCATAACCGGGCAAATCCACTAAGCGGCGCTCATCGTCCACTGCAAAAAAATTAAGCAGCTGTGTGCGGCCAGGTGTTTTAGAGGTGCGCGCCAAACTGCGCTGCTGGGTTAAGCGGTTCAGTGCGCTCGATTTACCCGCGTTAGAGCGGCCGGCAAAAGCCACTTCGAAGCCAATATCAGCGGGGGCCTGGTGTGGGCGCTCAGCACTAGAAATAAAACTGGTTTGTTGTAACACCTTTGCAACAGGATGCATGCAGCCCTCAATAAGGTTAAGTGTTTGCTTGAAATACGATAAAGGCCGTAATTATGGCATGATACAGCCCTCAGCGCTGTTGTATTCTGCTTTGAGCGTGGAGAAAGCGCAATTTTAAAAATTGTGCGGTTGTGGGTATGCCCTTTGGTGCTAGTGGTATATAATGCCGCCCACTAAAGAACTCAATAGCTCGATGGAGCTTAGGCTGTAAACCATGCAAGCACAGTAATGATGTGTTGCGGTATGGCCATAAAAGCCCCATTGTTGGTTACGTAATGTCGGAGCGCTCCGCAACAGTATTTAACGATGCACTAGGGTAAGTGCAAATACGGTTGAGGTGCTTGCTACCGATGTTGTTTGTGTCTGTTTATGTTGACAATAAAAGGAACTGCCATGAAATCCTTGAGGCTAGCCGCCCTTCTAATAGCAGGTTTATTCGCTAGTAATGCCATCGCCGCCGGTAATATTGAAGCCGGTAAAACTAAATCAGCAACCTGTGCGGCTTGTCACAGTGTAGATGGTAATAGTCCGTCTTCAGCTTTCCCTAAAATTGCTGGGCAAGGCGCACCCTATATGGTCAAACAGCTAAAAGATTACAAAGCGGGTGTGCGTGAAGATGCCACCATGTTTGGCATGACCGCCGCTTTGTCTGAGCAAGACATGGAAGATTTAGCGGCTTATTTTGCTAGCCAAACTATTAAAGTAGGCGCTGCAGACCCTGAGCTAGTGGAAGAGGGTGAGCGTTTGTACCGTGGTGGTAACATTGAAACAGGTATCGCCGCCTGTGCAGCGTGTCATGGCCCTGCCGGTGAAGGTATTACTGCTGCTAAATTCCCAGCGTTAGGTGGGCAGTATGCTGAATACACCGAGTTGCAGTTGCGTGCCTTTAGAGCTGCAGGCCGTGGTGATATCGATGCGCCTAAATACCGTCGTAACGATGTGGAAGACCCAGAAGCGCTTGGCATGATGCAAGCCACAGCAGCTAAAATGACCGACCGCGAAATTAAAGCGGTGGCAAGCTACATTAGTGGTTTGTCAAAGTAAGCAAAAAAACATTAAAAGGGCGGCCTCGGTCGCCCTTTTTTGTGGATAATTTGGCGATGAGGCACTATAAATATTTGTTCCTGCTGAATGCAGTGAATGTTTTTTTGTTTTCGTTGTCTATAGGCAATGCCCATATCTTTATCCCTATATTTTAAAGGAGAACCACATGAAGCAGGTTATTACCGGTTTTATGACGCTGCTACTGCTAACCATGATCAGTGTGGCCAATGCGGCACCAAGCCGTTTCGTTGAAGGTGTTCATTATGAAACCCTTGCAACAACAGTGAACACACATGATCCCGCGAAATTAGAAGTGCGTGAATTTTTCTACTACGGCTGCCCCGCTTGCTATAACGCAGAAGCAGTGGTGGATAACTGGCTGCAAACTGCTGCAGAAGACGTAGATTTTGTGCGCACTCCCATTACCTTTATTCGTGGTTCTGAGCCTTTAGCGCGGGCATATCATGTGGCGGTGGCTGCAGATATTATCGATGATATCCACGGCCCTATTTTTGATGGCATTCATAATCACCGTGAGCAGCTGTTTACCAAAGATGCGTTAAAGCGTTTCTTCACCAAGTATGGAGTAGAAGAAGAACAGTTTGAAAAGCTGTATAAGTCTTTCGGTGTGAACACACGTATTCGTCAAGGTGATACCGCAGCGGGCGATTACCGCTTAACCGGTGTGCCAGCGTTTACCGTGAATGGAAAATATGTGATATTGCGTAAAAACCTACGTTCTGAGCAAGAAACCTTCCAAGTGATCAATTACCTGCTCAATAAAGAGCGGAGTGCTCAGTAGTACTTATGAGCATCGATACCTATGAGGTGCCGCTGCGCAGCCAGTTATCCTTGGTGAAATCGGGGAAGCTGAAGCGTGTGCGGCAGCCACGCGCCACCTCTTTATCGGCAGATCGCTTAAAGCTGCTCAGCTTTAACATTCAAGCCGGTATAGGTACCAGTAAATTCAGTGAGTACATCACGGGTAGCTGGAAACATTTAGTAGCGGCCAAAGATAGCCGGCAAAATATTGAGCAAATTGCAGACGTGTTGCGAGGCTATGATTTAGTGGCGTTGCAAGAAGTGGATGGTGGCAGCCATAGGTCTCAATTTATAAACCAATTGGTGCATTTAGCTAATGAGGGCGATTTTCCCTTCTGGCACCAGCAACTTAACCGTAATCTAGGTAACTGGGGGCAATTCAGCAATGGCTTACTCAGCCGCATGGTGCCTTACAGTGTAGAAGACTACCGCTTACCAGGGTTGCCAGGGCGCGGTGCATTTGTTGCGAAATATGGCCACCCCGATATGCCGCTAGTGGTGGTGGGTGTGCATTTGGCTTTGGGCGAGAAACGACGCACAGAACAATTGGCTTTTTTGAGTAAACAGTTAAAGAAATATCGCCATGTGATCATCATGGGTGATTTTAACTGCACAGCAGAAGAAGTGGGCGCCTCTCCATTGGCCACGCTTAATTTAAAAGTATTAGATAGTGGGCACGCTACGTATCCTAGCTGGTCGCCAGAAAAACATTTAGATCACATCGTCTTAAGCGATGATTTAAAAGTAACGCAAACAGAAGTGCTAAGCGATTGCCAGTTGTCTGACCACTTACCCATCGAAACGGAAATATGGGTGCCCGATGACGTTCGCGCGGCCAGTTTAGAGGCTGCTGACAAAAGCTAGCTTTACTTAACCCCTAAGGTGCCGCGGTGCTCTTTACGTCTCTCTGTTTGTTGAGCAGGGCTCATATACTTCGCTTCGGCATTGCTTTATTTACGTTGCTGCTACTTACAGCATGCGCCACTCGCCCGAGCCTTTCTGGCCACACGCCTTATCAATTATCAGTCTCGTTACTGGCTGAAACAGTTGCTAATGCCAAGCTTATTCCTGTGGAAGACCAAGGTGAATTGTTCTTAGGCTTTAAAGCCGATGATGATAGCCATTGGTATGGTTTGCAGGTGATAGATGAGCGTGAAGAAAAAGGGATTAACACCGTTTTAACTCGGTTGAGGCCCATTGGCCGCTTTCGCCCGTATTCGCGTTCTGGGCAAGTGGTAGAAGTAGTGGAGCATGACAAATTCCGCCATATTCTAAGCGCAGTGTTTGACCAAGTTATCCCGCAAGCGCCGAACATGGCGGTGCGTTTGTTGGTGGGCGAGGCCACGTGGCATGTATGGCGTGGTGAAGACAACCAGATAACAACTACTGATAATGAAAAAGAAGCTGAAGGGGTAGCGGTACTTAGCACCATGAACGAGCAAGAATTGCTGCTGCGCGCCCTAGCAATGCTCGAACATAAAAATAAAAGCCGTTTGTTAGAAATGGCGCCAGATAATCCCGGTGCTATAGGTTGGGTATATTTGCCAGCTGGTGGCGAGAAAGCCGTTTTTATTATTCAGCCGAAAGAACATGAAGAAAACAGCGGCCCTGCGCTGTCGGTAGCGTTGCGCTCTTTAAGCTATGTGGTGATACGCAGCCATCTAATTACTTTTTTAAAGAATCCCGTTACTACTCTTCGCCGTTTAGTAGGCCATGCACAAGATGCAGTGGTCAGTGTGTTTCGCCGAGGGCCGAAAGAAAGCTATCCAGAGGCACCCTTGGCGCAAGGGGCGAGTATGAACCTCGCTCGTTGGGAAAACACGTTGGATTATTTAACCCGTTCGCGGAGTTATCCGGGTAGCATCGATTTGCTTATAGGTGGCGAAGCTTACTTTGAGGCGCTTGATCAAGCTTTTGCTGAGGCGCAGAGGCGCATTGATATACGCACCTACATTTTTGACAACGATGCTTTTGCGGTGCGCTTAGCAGAGCAACTTAAAGAACGCTCTAATCACTTACGCGTGCGTGTAATGATGGATGACTTAGGCTCCATTATGGCAGGCATGAGTGCGCCGCCTGGTGGTTATCCAGAGGGTTTTGAGCCGCCAAACGATATGGTGCGCTACCTAAAAAAAGATTCCAATATCCAAGCTCGTAGAGTGGGTAACCCTTGGTTAACTGGCGATCATGTCAAAATCACCTTGGTGGATAGCAAAATAGGTTTTGTGGGCGGCATGAATTACGGTGCTGAGTACCGCTATCACTGGCACGACATGATGGCCAAGGTTGAAGGCCCCATTGTTTGGCGCCTGCAGAAAGAGTTTAATAAGGCGTGGTCTCACGCAGGCCCAGGGGGTGATGTGGCTTATTTGATACGTGCTCTGCGCTTACCTACTGTGTCGGCAGAGCTTACAGAAGAATACCCCGTGCCCTTGCGCGTGCTGCAAACAAAAACAGGGAAACAAGAAATATTACGGGCGCACTTAGCAGCCATCGATCGCGCCCAACGCTATATTTACATTAGTACGCCTTATTTTTCGGAACCTGCGGTGATTAACCACCTGATTACGGCCCGTGCCCGTGGTGTGGATGTGCGTGTGGTGCTGCCCGATGAAGGCAATCACGGCATCATGAACAGCGTCAACGTATCTACGGCTAACCAGTTGTTAGAAAACGGAGTAAAGGTGTACATGTATCCGGGCATGAGCCACGTTAAGGCCGCCGTGTTCGATGGTTGGGCTAGCTTCGGCTCAGCCAACTTTGATCGCCTCAGCATGAAGGTTAACCAAGAGCTGAACTTGGCCACTTCACACCCACCCACCGTGCAGCGGTTGCTAAATGAACTGTTTGCACCTTATTTCTCTAGCAGCGTAGAGCTGAAAGAGGCGTTGCCGTGGACATGGGCAGATTCCATTTCTGAGCTGCTCGCCAAACCTTTATAGCTAATACCGAGCCACCGCCATGCCAGAAAACTGTTTGGCCAAATAGGTGGCGTAATCGTCCGTCATGCCAGCTAAAAAGTCGATGGCGCGCATAATGGCTAGGTAAAAACGTTCTTCCTTTGGAAGGTTGAACAAATAGGGCGGAAAGCTTTTGCGCCCTATTAAATCGATAATGCGCTGATGCTTAAAGTGGCCCTGTTCCTCTAGGGCAAACAGCACCGCTGCTTCCACGAGGCCATCTAATAAAGTGCCAATCACCTCGAAGGCACCAATTTCTAATTCTATTTTTCTCGGGTCTTCAAACACTTGGGTTTTAGCCATCACTTTGGCACCTTCAACCACCTGTTTCACATCAGCTGAACAATGGGAAATAAGGTCGCCCTTTAATTGGCCTGCTAACAAGGTATCGTGGTGCTGCAAAAAAGCCTCCACGCCGGCGCTCACAAAACGGCCAATTATTTTGCCCCGTAGTAATGCCGCTTTACGGCCAACGCTCAAATCTGCTTGGATGATGCGCTGCGTTTCGTCGGTATCAATTAATACAGGGTCGAGCACTTCTTTTACCGCGCCCCAATCCAATAACCCCATTTCTAAACCATCTTCTAAATCGATGATGGCGTAGCAGAAGTCATCGGCAGCTTCTACTAGGTAAGCCAATGGATGACGTGCATAACGGCCTGGCTCTACCACATGCATGCCGTTTGCCTTACATACCTCATCTAAAACAGCTGCTTCATTCACGAAGGCACTGTATTTTTCTGGCCGTGGGCAGCTTTTCTCAAGGCTATAAGCAGAGAGCCAAGGATATTTAAGGAAGGCGCCTAGGGTAGCGTAGGTAAGACGCATGCCGTCTTCATACACATGGTATTCACTGTTAGTGAGTACGCGAAAACCTTGGGCGTTGCCTTCAAAAACGGTGAGGTCTGTGCGCTGGGCGGGGGTGAGGTGTTGCAAGTATTTTTGCCCGCGGTTGTGAAACCAAGCACGGATGGCGTTTTCGCCCGTGTGGCCAAAAGGCGGGTTGCCAATATCGTGGCCTAAGCAGGCAGATTGAACGATATCGCCAAGGTCGGTAATGCTGCTATCGCTCGGTAGAAAGCCTTCGCGAGCGAGTTGTTCGCCCACCCGTATAGCGAGGCTCCGGCCCACACAAGAGACCTCTAAAGAGTGGGTAAGGCGGTTGTGCACATGGTCGTTAGTAGCTAAAGGATGCACTTGGGTTTTGCGGGCTAAGCGGCGAAATGCACCGGAGAAAATAATTTTGTCGTGGTCACGTAAAAATGCCGTACGGCCCACTTCTTCTTTTGCGGGGCGTTGCCCAAGGCGTTGATTATTGAGCAATTGATGCCAGTTCATAGTGTGTACCCAAGAGCCAATAGAACGTTCAGTATACGCAGGCTAAAAAAAAGTGGGCAAACAAAACGCCGTGTTTGGTCCTTGCCACAAAACAGTATGAAAGTGATGTTTTCAAAGCGCCATACCTGTAAGCTGATATACTGCAC
>Ga0079226_10001158_pt1 | contig 20004 bp, 19 predicted proteins | sample Poulit2014_FD_76345 | JGI IMG/M metagenome (GOLD analysis project Ga0079226, IMG submission 76345) | Agricultural soil microbial communities from Georgia to study Nitrogen management - Poultry litter 2014 | ecosystem: Environmental > Terrestrial > Soil > Agricultural land | place: USA: Georgia... | reverse complement strand
TTGATCATCTTCATGGTGAGCATCGATACCGAAAGCGACGAAATCCCCTGCTTCAATAAACTCCTTCGTTAAACGAACAATTGCCTCTTCAATTTGTTGCCCTGGTACACCGCAAGTTAACTTACCATCATCCGCAATAAAATCATACGTATAATCGAGATTAATTAAGGCTCGCTTCATCTTCTTCTCTCCCTTTATCTGATTACAGAAAATTATAGCTTAGACTAACAAGTTACTTCTAGAAAACTAAAACATCTTACACTTTTTCCGAATGGATGATTATTTCATGGGCTTCACCATATTTTCTTTCCGCTGCATGATAAGTTGGACCGACTAAATCGGTATAGGTAAAACTATGAGCAATCGCAGTTGTAATAAAACTTTTTGCGATATGGACCGCTTCTTTAATCGACTTCCCTTTTGCTAAATTTGCGGCAATGGCTGCAGAGTACGTACAGCCAGCCCCACTTGTATTATCTGTATCAATTCGGGGAGCTTCGAGAGTTGTAATCGTCGTACCATCAAACAGTACATCAACAGCTGGACCATCGAGGCGCCCACCTTTTACTAAGACGTATTCCGGACCGAGCTCGTGTAAATCGACTGCTGCTTGCTTTAAATCATCGACCGTTTTAAGTGGACGATCTTCTAGTAAAATCGATGCTTCCGTCATATTCGGTGTAATCACCGATGCAAGTGGAATAAGCTCTTTCTTCAATGCTTTAATTGCATCGTCTTTTAATAATTTAGAGTCTAGCTTTCCCACCATAACTGGATCAACAACGATATGTTCTACTTCAACTTTTTGTAGTAAGTTCGCTGTCGTTTCAATCACTTCTTTTGAAAAAAGCATTCCTGTTTTAATCGCATCGAAACTCACTTGTCGATGCGCTGTATGAAATTGTGCTTCGATTGCTTCGATTGTTTGTGGATGAACATTTTTATCTGTTTCCGGATGTCTACCGACAATCGCTGTAATAACGCTAATCCCATAGACATCAAATTCTTGAAACGTTTTTATATCCGCTTGAATCCCGGCACTTCCCCCAGAAGCTGCACCGGCAATTGTTAGTGCTCGTTTTGGTTTTGTCATCGAAGTTCCCTTTCTTTTCCTTTTTAACTTTAGTATAATAAACTTTATTCTAAATAAAGTATAACACATTTATATGTATATACATAGGTAAAGGTGATTGTCAAGTGAAAAAAATTGTTTCCTTTCTAATAAGCGCTTTTCTCCTCCTTTCCGCTTGTTCTAGTAGTCAAGCCAATAAGCCTGTTACAATCGATTACATAAAGAGTGACGAGGACTTGTATCAAGTGATGGATATACTTGCTGATGAACTTCATATTTGGAGGGTTACCATCGATGATGAAGTAGCGGAAGAAATAGAAGTCAGCCTTCGTCATTTCGAAAAAAATCTCGAACAAGAGCCGGTTGCCCAATTTTCTACCTCTCTCAATCAAAGGAGTGGACCTAGAGAAATCAGTCTTATTATCGCTCAACAAACTTTCGAAAGCGAATACAAGTTTATACTTACTACCATCGACGGTGATACGGTTAGTTCAATTGAACAGATTGTTTCTATAAATGAACCAGAGGCTAAAGGATTTAGTTCAATCCCTTATCCGGCTGTAGCAGAGCTAGGCCAAGAGTTGGCTATCGGAGCCCTGGTTATGACCGATAATGAACACTCCTATACACCTAGTATCGCCTTGGAAGAGCCCTTAGACCCTGAACAGCTAACAAACTTCAATCATAGCTTTATACTTAACATGACAATCAAGTAAAAGTAAAAAATCCCCTATAAGCACCGAATCTTAAGGGGGAATTTTTTCACTTAAAAACATAGAAAAAGAAAAGGATTAACAAGACAGTCTGAAATAGGCCCTTCATAAAGGCACTACTAATTAGGCTTGCAACGGTAGCCAGAGTTACTTTCAAGGCCTTTTTATAGGAAGCTTGCACGATCGACTCAATAATAAAAACTGCCACTAAGGGGAGTAGCAAGATTCCAAAGGGAGGAAAAATAAAGAAGCCCACCAAAACGCCGATGATCGATCCCCACTGGCTCCAGACACTGCCTCCAAACTTGTCTACAAAGTAAAAGTTCAAGTAAAAATCAGATCCGAAAATAAAAATCGTTACAACTAGGGCAATGACCCAAAACAAGGGAGGCAGGCCAGGATCTGCCAAGGTAAATTGATAGAGTAAAAAACCTATCCAAAGTAATAACATACCAGGAATGATAGGAACAACTAGTCCAATAAAACTAAGAATAAAAAGCAGGCTAATAACTAGCCAAAGCACAAGCTCCACATAACCACCTACTCAATAAAATAAAAAAGAGAAAAACGTCGGTGACTCGTACACCCACGTTCTCTTCACATAAAATAGAGCTTCTAGCTACCAACTAACTAGCTTCCCGCCGGAAAAAGCTCCGCAACTTCATCTCCTCATTATTCATAATTCGACTGAAGTTTTCTCGATGTTGCCATAAAAAAAGGAGCGTAAATAAAATCGAGATCATAATCGGTCCTTTGCCGTACGTATAAGATGTATAAATATTAAAGGTGACATACCCCGAAAGCGTCCCAATTACAAAATAATTCGTTAAAAAGGAAATAATTAAAGCGATTAATAAACTAATGATTGCAAGTTTCCAATTTAAAAATAAAAGGACTCCTAAAAAAGAGGCTGTTCCTTTTCCACCATTGAAGTTCATCGTCATCGGAAAATTATGTCCAATTACAACGAAAAGACCATTCGTTAATAGATATAGAAAACTAAGTTCTAAAGATACTTGAAAGATTTGGATTAAATAAATAGTAAGTTGTAAGGATACGAGCGCCTTTCCGATATCGACCAACGCGACGATGACACCGTAGCGCCAACCGAGAACGAGCGTTGTGTTGGAAGCCCCTGCGTTCTTTGTACCTGTCGATTTAATATTAATTTGTTTTAATTTACCGACAAGTTGCGAGCCATGGAGACAGCCAAACACATAGCCGATTACGATAATTAACAATAACACGTTCATTTTTTGTCACCTCACTTTTCCTGCAGGAAGCCCTCCTTTTCTTCAAAAAAAGAAAAATCGAACTGCCTTTATTCTTTCGTTTCTTGATCCTCGGCTTCTTGCTGCGTTTTATCTTTGGTGACAGGAGGATCGATCGTATGCTTATATCCATAACCTTGTTGTATCGTAAGTAGCGTCAATAATAAAATAATAATCGTAAAAATAATACTTACGACGATCGACCACATAACCATTTTCGGCACGCTCCTTTACTAAATTATGAGCCCGTGTCCTTTGCGGCGGAAGGTGTACTATCCGCGTTATCTTCACCAATAATCCGAACTTCACGCTCCAGTTCAACGCCGAATTTTTCCTTTACGATTCTTTGCACATATTCGATTAGAGAGATATATTCTGTTGCTGTTGCATTATTAATATTAACAATAAAGCCAGCATGCTTTAACGAAACTTGAGCCCCACCGATCATATAGCCTTGTAGGCCACTATCTTGAATTAACTTCCCTGCATAATAGCCTGGTGGTCGTTTAAACACACTACCACAAGAAGGATATTCTAATGGTTGCTTTGATTCTCGTCGATACGTTAAATCATCCATCAAAGCTTTAATCGACTTATAATCGCCTTCTTCAAGTTCAAATGTTGCATCAAGAACGATATAATGTTCTGTTTGGATTTTACTCATTCGATACGAGAGCTCTAAATCTTCAGCAAGCATTTCACGTAAATTACCTTCCTCATCGACAATCGTAGCTGAAACTAATATATCCTTCACTTCTCCTCCATAGGCTCCGGCATTCATATATAACGCACCGCCGATAGAACCGGGAATTCCACAGGCAAATTCAAAGCCGGTTAAACTATGTTTCAACGCTAATTGTGATACATCGGCAATTAGCGCACCAGCTTCTGCACGAATCGTCGTTCCTTCAACAGTCATCTTCGTGAGCTTTCCTAAATACATGACAATGCCACGAATACCACCATCTTTAATAATTAAGTTAGAACCGTTGCCCAGTAACGTAAATGGTATATTTTCCCGCTTTGCATATTGGACGACTCGTTGTACTTGTAAAGGTGTCGTCGGTGTAACAAAGTAATCCGCATTTCCGCCTAATTTCGTATACGTATGGTCTTTTAGTGGCTTATTTTTTACAACGTGAGACTCTCCCACAATCTGGATAAGCTCCTTATAAATTTGCAACACGAATCATTCCTTTTGTCTAAACAAATAAGCTACTACCTATTATATAAAAAAGTGATGAAAATGTCTTTATTATTTAAGTAATTTTTTTAATTTATGAAAGGTAGGTTCTTCCTCTTTAAATGTAGCGATATAACGAAAACCAATATCATCTAAAAGTTGTAACACTTCAGGAAAACGATGACCAACATGCTCGGGTTTATGCGCATCAGAACCGATTGTAATAATTTCCCCACCTAACTCATAATAAAGCTCTAAAATATCTTTACTCGGCATCGCACTTCCTAAACCATAGGCAAAACCAGACGTATTTACTTCGATTCCTTTACCTTTTGGGATAATTGTTTTAAATATTTCTGCAATAATTTCATGAAAATTACGATCTATATCTAGCTGCTTATAACGTTTTACTAAATCTAGATGACCTAAGATACTGTATCGATCAAAACGTTCGACACAGTAAAGTAATTCTTCATAATAAAGTTCATAAGCCTCTTCCGGTGTCCTATTCTGAAAAAAATCCCCATTATGCAAGTCTTTCCGGTCTGTTGCATGCATCGACATAATAATAAAATCGAAAGCCTCTTTATTTAACAGTGTATGATAACGTTCGAATAAATGTGGCTGAATTCCGATTTCAATTCCTTTTCGAATCGTAATTTTTGGACTATAACGCTCTTGCATCCTTTTAATATATTGATCATAACGCTTTGTATCTAAATCAAACGTAAAATTCGGATCTGGATAGTCGTAGTCGACATGTTCAGTGAAACAAATTTCTGTAAAACCTTTTTCAATTGCGGATTCAATCGTCGCTTCCATCGGAGTTGAACAATCCTCCGAAAAATTACTATGCATATGAAAATCAAACATGAACAATATCCTCCAATCGTTTGTACTTGACATATGAATCATTTACTATTAAGATAGAACTCATCTTTCCGCTTTAGTCTAGTAGAGCGATAAAGCGAACTTGAAAGGAGCCTTCCTTATAGATGTACGTATATCATAACATAGAAACTGAATCCGTATTAGAAACCAATACCTTATATGCAAGAAGCACATTAATCGAACGATTAAGCGATCATTTTGAAACATATGGTTATCGAAAAGTTTCAACATCAATGTTTGAAAAATATAACTTATATGCGACGATGAACGGAACTGTAAATCACCGAGAAATGGTAAAAACAATTGATAACACGGGTCAAGTACTCGTCTTACGCCCGGATATTACGATTCCACTTACGAAACAACTCGCAACGACGACACCGAATTTAACGAAAGATTTACGTTACTACTATGTCTTAGATGTGTATCGTCAAGCTCCGGAAACTCATGAATATGAAGAGCACACTCAAGCGGGAGTTGAATATTTCGGCAATCCATCACCCGAAGCGGATGGAGAAATAATTGCCCTTGCAGCTAACTTTTTACGAGATTTACAAGTCGGGACGTTTACGATTGAGATTGGACATGCTGATTTTTTTAAAGAAATTATTGCAAATTTACCGATGAGTGAAGAACAACTCCGTGAATTAAAACGATTAATCCGAGGAAAAAACGTCCCCGATATCGAGCAATTCGTCGAAACGTTACATACGACAGAAGAAAAACGGGAGGTAATTAAAGCTTTACCCCTTCTTTACGGCAAATTACCAGACGTCTTAGAAAAAGTACAAACCCTCCCTTTAACTAAACAATTAAAAGAAAAGCTATCAGACATTGAAAAGATTTATACCGTACTTGAAGCCTACGAGGTTACCGAACATATCGTCATCGACCTTAGCTTAATTAACCATATGGATTATTATTCGGCAATTATTTTCCAAGGGTTTATCGAACGGATTGGAAAACCAATCTTAATGGGTGGACGTTACGATGCGTTAGCAAGTCATTTCGATGCGAATTTTCCCGCGATTGGTTTTGCCTTTGATATCGATTTACTTCTCGCTGGAAGTTCTCCACAAAAAGCGAGTGACGTCCCACCGCTTCATTTCGTCATTACGTATGAAAAAACTTGTGAGAAAGAGGCAATTTCATTAGCCCAAAACTTACGTACGCATAATTTCGACGTCGTTACGTATACGAACGAAGTAGAAAAAGAACAACTTCCGAATAGTCAAGGTACGATTGCGATTACAGAAAAAGAAACAACATATAAAAAGGACGATACAACCGAAACATATACCGATTTAGAACAGCTAGTACATTATATTGTAACGACCTGGAGGGAAGCTTAAGTGGCACAACTTACTTTAGCCTTGGCAAAAGGACGTACAGCTCAAGATTCCATCGAATTGTTAAAAAGAGCAGGTATTCATTTTCCAGATTTCGATGAAAAAAGTCGCAAACTTGTCTTTTATAGTGAAGATGAGAAGATTAAAATGATTTACGTTAAAGCTGTCGATGTAACGACATATGTCGAACAAGGAGCAGCCGACCTCGGCATTGCCGGAAAAGATAATATTTTAGAATCTGGCGCCGACTTGTATGAACTACTCGATTTAAAAATTGGTATTTGTAAATTTTCTGTTGCAAGCTTGCACAAAACTTCAATTGAAAAAGGTATGCCCGTTAAAGTCGCATCAAAATACCCAAACGTCACACGAGATTTCTTTAATAAACTCGGAATTCCCGTCGAAGTAATTAAATTAAACGGTTCAGTCGAGCTCGCACCAATTATTGGCCTTGCAGATTACATCGTTGATATCGTCGAGACGGGTAATACGATTCGGGAAAATGGTCTATCGATCTTAACAGATGTAGCCGATATTAGTACGAGATTAATTGTAAATAAAGCAAGCTTTGCAACGAAGACCGAAGCGATTCAACGTATTATCAATCAATTGAAAGAAGCGTTAGAAACTCCGTAGATTACTTTTATCCCAACATATTTTTCCGAATATTTTAGACTAATTTAATAGATTATGATAATTTCTAGTAGATAAAAGCAACTTACCGATTAACAACGTTAAAGGAGTGCCCCTGAACAATGAAAGTTATAAAAGCTGATGACTTTTCCATAAAGGCCTTAGAAACAACAGCCGATGCCGAACGAATTCGTGCAATTGATGAAACAGTTTTATCCATTATTCAAGACGTACGAACGAAAAAAGATACAGCCTTGAGGCAATATAGTGAAAAGTTTGACGGCGTAGCTCTAAAAGAACTTCAAGTAACGGAAGAAGAGTTTACTCAAGCGATGGAAAAAGTGTCTGAACAATTTCTCGAAGCGATAAAAGTAGCGAAAGAAAATATTACCGAATTCCATCAAAAACAAGTCGAAAACTCTTGGATGATGTATAAAGATGAGGGCATCATGCTCGGCCAGAAGGTAACTCCGATGGATCGCGTCGGCATTTACATACCCGGAGGAAAAGCCGCCTACCCTTCAACCGTATTAATGAACGTTATCCCAGCATCAATAGCTGAAGTCGGAGAAATCGTTATTACGACACCACCTCAAGCAGACGGGAGAATTAATCCTCACGTCCTTGTCGCTGCAAAAATCGTCGGAGTAGAAAAGGTTTACAAAGTCGGAGGAGCTCAAGCGATTGCTGCTTTAGCCTACGGAACAGAAACGATCCCTGCTGTCGATAAAATTGTCGGACCTGGAAATGATTACGTCGCTCGAGCAAAAAAATGGGTATACGGTGATGTTGCAATCGATATGATTGCAGGACCGAGTGAAATTTTAGTCATCGCTGATGAGACGGCACCGCCTGAATTCGTCGCGGCGGATTTACTTTCTCAAGCTGAACACGATGAAGCTGCAAAAGCTATTTGTATCACGACGAGCGAACCTATCGCAACAAAAATTGCCACCGCTGTCAAGGAACAGCTAAAAAAATTAGAAAGATACAAAATCGCAGCTTCCTCCATCGAGCAATTCGGCCATATTATCATCTGTGATGACTTAGAAGAAGCTTTTCAAATCGCAAACGATATCGCACCAGAACATTTACAATTAATGATTGAAAATGCAGCAAACTACGTTAGTAAAATAACCCATGCGGGAGCGATTTTCGTCGGTAATTATTCACCAGAACCACTCGGTGATTACGTCGCCGGACCGAACCATACGTTACCGACGAGCGGTACAGCAAAATTTGCCTCTCCTCTAGGTGTGTACGATTTTGTAAAAAAATCAAGTATTATCCAATATTCGAAAACAGCCCTTTTAAAAGAAGCTAATTATATCGAAACGATCGCTACGATGGAAGGATTAGAAGCTCATGCAAAGTCGATCGCTCTTCGTCGTAAATCAAAGAATTAACCGAACATCTTATTGACGAACATTTATTACGACATTTCCCTTTCATTAGAAAATTAAGGAGGACTATTTATGAGACAACATCGAATTCGTCGTGAAACAGCAGAGACGAAAATAATGTTAGATTTTTTAATTGATGGTGAAGGAAAAGCTGAAGTAAATTCTGGAGTTGGCTTTCTAGACCATATGCTCGTATTATTTGCAGGTCATGGACTTTTCGATTTACAAGTTGAATGTGACGGAGATACAGAAGTAGACGATCATCATACGACAGAAGATATCGGAATCGCCTTAGGACAAGCCTTTGATGTCGCAATCGGTGATAAAAAAGGGATTACTCGTTACGCCTCTGTTTCCATTCCGATGGATGAATCCCTTGCGACAGTGCATATCGATATAAGTGGACGACCTCACCTCGTCTACAACGTCAAAGGATTAAAAAATAAAGTAGGGACATTCGATACCGAACTTGTTCAGGAATTTTTCCAAGGTTTCGTTAATCACGCCCGAGTAACGTTACATATTAATTTAGAATACGGGACGAATACCCACCATATGATTGAAGCGATTTTCAAAGCCTTTGCCCGCGCCTTAGATAAAGCGAGTGAACTGAATCCACGAGTAAAAGGAGTCCCTTCGACAAAAGGGTTATTGTAAAAATGATGGAAGTTTACTTTTTAATAAAAATTTTCTTTTAAAAGGAGTAGGACGATGATTATTTTTCCAGCGATTGATATTTTACAAGGTAAATGTGTCCGCCTTATTCAAGGAGATTATAACCGAGAAATAGTATACAGTGACTCTCCGATAGATATGGCTAAAAAATGGCAACAAAAAGGTGCACAATTTATCCATATCGTTGATTTAGACGGAGCCAAGTCAGGTCATTCAATTAATGAATCGATTATTATTGAAATTGCAAAAACAGTGAAGATACCAATTCAAGTTGGTGGAGGCATTCGTTCGATGGAAACGGTCGATACGTACTTACAAAACGGGGTCAACCGTGTCATCATCGGTACAGCTGCAATTCAAGATCGAAGTTTTTTAAAGGAAGCTGTAGATCAATATAAAGAACGCATTGTTGTCTCCCTCGATGCAAAAGACGGTTATGTCGCAACTGACGGATGGACAGATACAAGCGATGTGAGAGCTTTAGACCTCGTTAAAGAGCTTGAAACAATTGGTGTTCAAACGATTGTTTATACCGATATCGCAAAAGACGGTATGCTTCAAGGCCCGAATCTTGTCGAACAAAAGGCAATTAACGAAGCAACGACGATTGATGTGATCGCCTCTGGTGGTGTAACAACTCGAGCAGATATCCATTATTTAAAAGAGTTAAACTTATACGGCGCAATCGTCGGCAAAGCATTGTACGATGGTAAAGTGACATTTGAAGAACTAATTTCTTAAAAGTTTGAATCAATGAAGAAATATAACGACAATTTTTAAAGGAGGAAAGGCGTTTTTTACGCCATTACGAGTGCAAAAACGTATCATACCTTGTCTCGATTTACAGGACGGACGCGTCGTAAAAGGAAAAAATTTTAAAAATGTCCAAGAGGTTGCCGAACCCCTCTCCTTAGCAACTACCTATGAAAAAGATGGTGCGGACGTTTTATTTTTACTCGATATTACCGGTTCTAATCGAGCCCAATTTTTACAAATTGTTCAAGAAATTCGAAGCGCAACAACGTTACCGCTTTATGTCGGTGGTGGAGTTCGTTCAGTCGAAGATGTAAAAGAAACGTTAGAGGCTGGAGCGACGAAGGTATCGATTACAAGTGCAGCGATTGCAAATCCTTCCCTTCTACAAGAAGCAGCCAAAGGTTTTGGCGAAGATAAAATTATTTTATCCATCGATGCAAAGCGAGTCGCTACAAACAAATGGCACGCTTTCACAAAGGGAGGAAAAATCGATACAAAGCTCGATGTCATCGAATGGGCAAAACAAGGAGAAGCCTTTGGTATCAGTGAAATTTTACTTAATTCAATCGATACTGACGGTGTAAAGACGGGTTACGATTTACCACTTACTAAAGCCGTAACAGAAGCGGTCTCTATTCCAGTAATCGCTAGCGGTGGCGCTGGTAGGATTGAACATTTTGCAACTTTGTTTGAAAAGACAAAAGCTAATGCCGCCCTTGCTGCGTCCGTCTTTCACTTTGGAGAACTTTCGGTTAAGGAAATAAAACAACAGTTACAACAATGAATTAGTAGGGAGAGATAGTATGTTAACGCAAGTTGAGTACGACGAAAAGGGACTAATTCCGGCGATTGTGCAAGATGAAACGACGGGCAACGTTCTAATGCTCGCCTATATGAACGAAGAAGCATTACAAAAAACAATCGAAACGAAAGAAGCTTGGTTTTACAGTCGTTCGCGAAAGGAACTGTGGCATAAGGGGGCAACATCTGGCAATCGTCAACTCGTAAAGCGAATCGAGCTTGACTGCGACAAGGATACCCTTCTATTAATGGTAGAACCTCTTGGACCCGCTTGCCATACGGGAAAGACGTCGTGCTTTTTTGATACAGTAACGCAAACGAAGGAAAAAAAACGGGATATAATCCACGATCTCGTCGATGTCATTGAAAACCGACGTCAAAATCCAATTGAAGGTTCCTATACGAATTATTTATTTACAGAAGGCATCGACAAAGTGCTGAAAAAAGTCGGAGAAGAAGCCTCAGAAGTTATTATCGGTGCCAAAAATAACGACCGAGAAGAAATCAAATGGGAAATTGCTGATCTCGTCTATCATATGCTTGTCTTAATGAATATGATGGATGTAACAATTGATGATATAAAAACAGTTTTATACGAACGTCACAAAGCAAAAAAGGAAGATGATTATGAGTAGGCTATGGAGTAAAATGGCTAGACGTGCGACACCATACATTCCAGGGGAGCAAGTAAATGAAACTAACATTATTAAACTAAATACGAACGAAAACCCGTATCCACCGGCACCGGGAGTTTTAGAAGCAATTAAACAAACCGCCGACGAACAATTACGCCTATACCCTTCACCGACGATGGATAGTCTACGAGAAGAAATTGCACAATTTTATAACGTAACGAAGGAAGAAGTTTTTATCGGAAACGGTTCGGATGAGGTGCTTGCCTTTTCCTTTATGGGATTTTTTGATCCAGAAAAGCCGATCCGTTTTCCAAAGATAACGTACAGTTTTTATCCGGTGTATGCGAATGTTTTTCAAATTGATTACGAAGAAATACCTTTGCAAGAAGATTTTACAATCGATGTCGAAGCACTATTTGATAGTGAAGGGGGCGTCATTTTCCCAAATCCGAATGCTCCTACAAGTTTATACTTACCGTTAGAAGAAATCGAACGTATTTTAGAACGAAACAAAGACCAAGTCGTCATCGTTGATGAAGCATACATCGACTTCGCGCCGGAATCTGCAGTATCACTAATCAATCGTTACGATAATTTACTCGTTATTCAAACGATGTCGAAGTCTCGATCCCTTGCCGGTATGCGAATCGGTTTTGCGATCGGAAACGAATCGTTAATCGAAGCACTAATTCGAATGAAAGATTCATTTAATTCATATCCTGTCGATCGCTTGGCTCTCGTTGCTGCTGAGGCTGCGATAAAAGACCAAACATACTTTGAAAAAACGACGAAGAAGATCATTCAAACGCGTACCTGGTTCCAAAAAGAAATGAAAAAACTAGGTTTTAACGTGTTACCTTCGTCGACAAATTTTGTCTTTGCTACACATCCTAATAACAATGCAGAAGTGCTCTATGAATCACTACGCAAACGGAATATTTTAATTCGTTACTTTAACACACCACCAATCGACCAATACGTACGCATTACCATAGGCACCGATGAGGAAATGAAACGACTAATTAAAACGATTAAAGAACTAATTAAATAAAGTATCTCTTTATCTAGCGCTCTTTGTGCTAGATATTTTTTTATTTAGAATAATATTTTTCTAAAACTTAACTTTGCCAACAAGCCTTTGAAACTTTTTTCGCCATCGGACCTCTTATGGAACAGTATAATTGAACTTTCCATCGAACCTTCCCATATTAAGCATTTTAAGAGACAACTAAAGAAAAAATGTAAGCAGACCTTCCCATATTAAGCGTCTTAAGGGACAGCTTAAAGGAAAATATAAACAAACCTTCTCATATGTAAATTTAAAAAAGAGACTGGGCAAATCCCAGCCAAAAAAATTACAGTATGCAGTTAAATTGAGTAGCGTTCTTTATTTTTATACCTACTTGAAGAAATGCAGATTTTTATGTAGCTGACGCATTTTTAAAAAATTAGCTTTAAACCTTTCGTCGCTTTGCTCAACTAGGTAAGTCTTTTAAAAAGTGTTTAAACAGTCTTACCCACGGGTACATTAACACGTAAAAGCTTTATAATTTACGCAATTCGGTAGGCCCGCGGAACTTGATTACGGGTAAGTTTACACGTAAAAGCTTTATAACTTACCTATTGTAGTTAAATTAAGCGTGATGTCTATTTGAACTTACTTGGCGGGATCTTTTGTTGAAAAAGTTAGAAGTGATCCGTTTACATTTTTCCAACGTGGCATCCTAATAAGAAAGTTAGGAGTGATTTTTGATTACGTTTCCAGCGTAGACCTCTATTGAGAAAGTTAGCGGTGGTTTTCGTTTGAGCTTACCCAGCAGACGCTTCTACTGAGTAAGTACACGCACATAAGCGTTTCAACTTACTCAATGAAACACTCTACCGGGCAAGAACACGTACAAAAGCATTCCAACTTACACAATGGAGCTCCCCAACGAGTAAGTATACGTACATAAGCATTCCAACTTACCTAGTGGGGCGCTCTGCTGTGTAGGTTAACGAGAAACAACGCTCCAACTTACACAGTGAGGCGAACTACCGAGTAAGTATTCATACAAAAGCATTTCATCTTACTCACTGGAGTGCTTCACCAGGTAAGTTAATAGGAAATAATACTCCAACTTACACAGTGGAGTGCGCTACCAAGTAAGTTTACGAGGAACAGAACTTCATCATACTCAGTGGAACGCTTCAGCAAGTGAGTTAACCGAAATTACCCAGCGGAGCCCTCTGCCGAGTAAGTTAATGAGAAAAAATACTTCATCTTACTCACCAGAGGCCTTCGTCGAGTAAGTCTATATGCAAAAGCGTTTCATCCTACTTAGCGGATACCCCAACTAGGTAAGTCAATAAACAAAACCCTCAAAACCTCAGGTAAATGAAGACAAATTTGCGATAATGACAATCAACTTGAGACAATATATCGCTTAAAATAAATGCAGAAGCAAAGTTACTGAACAAAAATAAAATGGACTGAGTTTCTACATCGTAGAGATTTTCAGTCCATCCATTCATTTAGGGCGTTTTGTTATCTGTCGTGACAGTACAATTGTTGAGCGAGGCAGATCCATCCATTCATTTAAAGGCGATTTTGTCCCAATCTCTCCGTAAACTTAAATTTTATTCCCGTTTCTTATCTCTTTCAAAAAGTTGAAGAAACTGCTCACCAGTAATCGTTTCTTCGTCGAATAAATAGTCTGCAATTTCATGTAATTTATCTTCGTGCTTTTTTAAGATTTCTAAAGCTTGTTCGTAGCACGATTCAATTATCTGTTGTACTTCCTGATCGACGCGAGTTGCCGTCTCTGGGGATACAAGCAAGGTCGTATCATCACTTAAATATGGTGTATCGAGCGTTTCTAATGCCATCATGCCGAATTCCTCACTCATTCCGAAACGAGTAACCATTGCTCGGGCGATTTTCGTCGCTTGTTCGATATCATCGGCAGCGCCTGATGTAATCCGATTAAAAACTAATTGTTCTGCTGCTCTACCACCCATGTACGTCGTAATTTTCGCAATTGCTTGCTCGCGACTCATTAATACTTGATCTTCTTCTTCAACTTGGAGTGTATAACCTAACGCTCCGGAAGTTCGTGGGACGATTGTAATTTTATGAATTGGGGCTGCCTCTTCTTGAACGTGACCGACGATTGCATGACCGACTTCATGATAAGCAATCGTATACTTATCATCTCGTTGTAATACTTTATGTTTACGCGGATAGCCAGCAAGAACTACTTCTATCGACTCTTCTAAGTCTTCCTGAGTTACAAACGTTCGTCCTTCTTTTACAGCCCGTAAAGCCCCTTCATTTACAATGTTTGCTAAATCCGCGCCACTCGCACCTGGAAGCATTCGGGCTACTTCTAATAAATCGACATCTTCCGCTAGCTTTACATCACGGACATGTACCTTTAAAATCGCCTCTCGAGCCTGCAAATCAGGTAATTCTACAGGAATATGACGGTCGAATCGGCCCGGACGTAACAATGCTTTATCTAGAATTTCCGGCCGGTTCGTCGCTGCTAATATTAATATCCCTTTATCCGCATCGAAACCATCCATCTCAGACAACAACTGATTCAAGGTTTGCTCCCGTTCTTCATTTCCACCGTGCAGGCCACCAAGACCTCGACTTTTTCCAATCGCATCTAGTTCATCGATAAAAACGATACACGGTGCTTTTTCCTCTGCTTGTTTAAACAAATCGCGCACCCGGGCCGCCCCTGTACCGACGAACATTTCAACAAATTCAGACCCTGATATTGAAAAAAACGGCACCCTCGATTCACCCGCTAACGCCTTCGCAAGCAAAGTCTTTCCTGTACCCGGTGGGCCAACAAGTAAGACACCTTTTGGCATTTTCGCTCCGACTTCACGAAACTTCTCCGGATTGTGTAAAAAATCGACGATTTCTAATAACGCCTCTTTCGCTTCATCTTGACCAGCAACATCATCGAACGACTTACCCGTCTCAGCCTCGACATACACTCGGGCACTACTTTTACCGAACGTCATCGCACTACTTACACCACTACGGGCACGACGCATAAAGAAACGTCCGATTAAAATAAGTACGACTAACGGTAATACCCAAGTAAATAAAACCATAAATAACGTCGAGTAGTCTTTCGGAACTACTTTTGTAAATTGAACTTCTGCTTCATGGAGACGGTCGACGAGGTTCGCATCTTCAATTAAAGTCGTTTCATAAATCGTCTCTTCCTCATCTTCGACCGTCTTAAACGTAATAAATTCTCCCTCTATTTCCGCTTCTGTAACAATTCCACGATCGACCATCGTCAGAAACGTTCCGTAATCAACTTCTTCAGTCGATGGCTCCAAAAATTTTGGAAACACATACGCATTTAACAAAAGTACGACAACAATAATGATCGCATAATATGTGAATGGACCCCGTTTTTGTTCTGGTTGTGTCATATCTTTTTCCTCCATTAAGTAGGCGAAGCAACCTCTTTAAAAAAGTAAATTGAACGAAGTAAAGTTTTACTACTTCTAACTAAAGGTGGCGACGAAACTTTTCATTAATTATTAAATATGCGTTTCAATTGTCGATTCTCCTTTGAACTTTTCGATTCGGGACTGTAACTCTTCTCCCTTTCGAATACTTTCGAGCTGATTTTTAAACGTGTCATACACTTCCATTAAATCAGGTAAATCTTCATTTTCTTCTTTCATTTCTTTATAAATTTCTTCTACTTCTTCTTTTGTTAGCTCAATATCGATTGTTTCATCAACATATTGCTCATACGTAAATTCGTAGACGAGTTGATGTTGTAGAAGGTCTTCTGTAATTTGATATTGTTCTAAAATCGTCTGAATTCCTTCTTCATTTTCAGCTTTAATTTGTTCAAGTTCTTCCGCTACTTCTTCCTCCGTCACTACGATGCCTTCTTCTTTAGCCTTTTGCATTAATAATTGACGGTCGATAATCGATTCAATCGTTAGTTCTTTAATTTCTTCATCGGATAAATCTTGTCCCGTTTGCACAGCTTCTAATTTCAATTGGGAATAAACTAGGTTGTAAGTTCGACCAGTAACATCCTCATCATTCACCGTGACGATCACTTCATCTTCAGCAAACTTCTCTTCATCTGATATTTCTACTTGTGGAACTTCTGGTGCTGCTTCTTCCTTATTTCCTCCGCATGCAACTAGTAAGACACTCATTAAAATCGTAGTAAATACGAGTAAAAATTTCCTCAACATTTGCCCACTCTCCTAACTTAAGAACGAACTTCCTTTTTCTAAAAAATTCGTTCCTTCAATTTTTATATAACTTCAACTCAAACATAGACTGTAACTATAAGTCAAGTTAATTATATCATAGGAAAAGTTATATAACTGCTCGTTTTCTATCTTCTTTTCAACGTTCTATTAACAATATTTCTATCCATCAAGCAAATCGCCCGATTTCTTGATTTAATTTATGGACCAGCCTCTGTACGAAGAGACTTTTGAACATTTTGTTAATTTTTTAGAAATTAAATGAAAACGCTATCAATTTATTTGTAATAAGAAAGTTATATATATTATAATAGGTGTACGTGTTACATTTTACAGGATAAGGGAGAGAGAGTGATGGAGAGAGAAGATCTTATTGCACCAGAACGATATAATATCGTAATGGAAATTGAAAAGCATGCAGAGAAGGAAGGTTTAATCGCCCTTCATTACCGTGACAGCGAGGGTAATGAGAAGCAAGTGACGTACAAAGAATTAATTGATAATGTTAATCGAGTAGGTAATGCGTTGCTTGAAAGCGGTTTAAAGCGTGGAGACAAAGTACTTATTACGGTACCGAGAATAATTGAAGCTTACGAAGTGTACTTAGCTTGCTTAAAAACTGGTATCATCATTATACCAAGCTCAGATATGTTAACGACTGGGGACTTACAATATCGTGTTTCTCACGCTGAAGCAAACGGCGTAATTACTTACTATCCCCATGCTAAAAATTTTGAAGGATTAAAACAATTCGAAGAACTACATACGTTTATTATTGGCGAAGCTCGTCCAGGTTGGAAGCTATTAGATGACTTGAAAGTTAAAGCTTCACCAGAGTTAGAAATGGCAGATACAACAAGAGACGATATCGCCTTTTTACCGTACACGTCTGGTACTACCGGTAATCCAAAAGGAGTTGTCCATACACATTCTTGGGGTTATGCACACTTACGAACCGTAGCGAAAAATTGGCTCGATATTCGTAAAGGTGACAAAGTGTGGGCAACCGCAGGACCTGGTTGGCAAAAGTGGGTGTGGAGTCCATTCCTATCTACTCTCGGCTCTGGGGTTACTGGCTTCGTTTACAACGGACCGTTTGATCCACAAGTATATTTAAACTTTTTACAAAATGAAAAAATCGATGTCCTTTGCTGTACACCGACGGAGTATCGCTTTATGGCGCAACAAGATAATTTAGCAGATTTCGATTTAAGCCATTTACGTAGTGCATTGTCAGCAGGAGAAGCACTTAATTTAGAAGTCATTAAAACATTTCAAAAACATTTCGGCATCAATGTCCGTGATGGATATGGGCAGACTGAAAACACGTTGTTATTAGGAATTATGAAAGATATGGAACTGCGCCCTGGTTCGATGGGTAAACCAACGCCAGGCAACGTCGTCGAAATTATCGACGAAGACGGAAACATTTTACCCCCGGGCGAAGTTGGCGACATTGCATTAAAAGTTGATAGTCCAGCCTTATTTAAAAAGTATTATAAAGATCCAGAGCGAACAAAGGAAGCGATGCGCGGAGATTTTTACGTCACCGGCGACCTTGCAAGCCGGGACGAAGATGGTTACTTCTGGTTTGAAGGCCGTAGCGATGATATTATTATTAGCTCCGGTTATACGATTGGACCGTTTGAAGTTGAAGATGCCTTAATTAAACACCCAGCAGTTAAAGAATCGGCCGTTGTTGCAAGCCCGGATGATGTGCGTGGAGCGGTTGTAAAAGCGTTTATCGTCCCTCGCGATGGAGTAAATATTAACGATCCTAACTTAATTCCTGAATTACAGGAGCATGTAAAGAAACATACCGCACCGTACAAATATCCGCGTCGCATTGAATTTATCGATGAATTACCACGGACGATTTCTGGAAAAGTTCGTCACGTCGAATTAAGGAAACGTGAATACGAAAAATACGGTATCGAAAGTGGTAATGGCTTACGTTCGAAATAAAAGTTTATTCAGTTACTAATTATTATTTCATTTACAAATAACACTTCCCTTTATCATGTCTTATCACGTTTAAAATGGTCTGAACTCCCTTATTGTTGTAAGGATTCAGACCATTTGTCTTTTAACGTTTTTTGAAATTTACATACCACAATCATCGCCTTCGCAATAACTCGTTTCATTTGAACATTTAGTTTGTCTTTTTAACAGTCGCTCTTCATCTTCTTTCCAACTTTCTTTTAATGCCTCTAAAAACACGTCAACAGGTTGATTACCTACTAGGGCATATTTTTCATTAAAAATAAAGAACGGAACGTCTTCGATTCCTATTTCTCTCGCATCATCTTCGTCCAGTTCAATCGCTCGGTTATATTTTTTTATCGAAAGTAATTGACTAACTTCATTCCTGTCTAGACCACAGTTACAAGCTATTTTTAATAACACATTTTTATCGTTAATATTATGTTTCGTCTTATCTTTTAAACTGAAGAAATGATTAAACAGCGAATCGACGAGTTCTTTATCTTTCCCTATCGTCGTGGCGAATTTAACGAGACGATGGGCATCTCGCGTATTCGTCCATGCAAACCCTTCTAAATTTAACGGTAAATTCAGTTTTTTCGCCTGCCCATAAACCCGCCTTAACCAATCATCAAGCTGTGAGATGGATACGTTACATGTTTCCATTAAAAGCTCTTCACAAGAATAATTAGAAGCACGTTCTTCTTTATGTAGTAAAAAACTTTTAAATTCTACTTTTACATATTGTTTTTGTTCAAATTTTTGTAAAGCAATCTCGAATTTTCGTTTTGCTATATAACATAAAGGCGAAACGAAATCGGACCATATTTCCACTTTCATGTCTATACACACCTCATTTGTAGTGTATATTTTATCATAGACATTCAATTGTTTGTAAGTAGATTGCTCAAAGGAATTCGATCTACTCAACATTACGGTAAAAACGACAAAGAGCTTGAGATAAGACCTAGCAAATAAAATGACGGCATGAAGTCAAAAAGTAGCGTTCTTTATTTTAGCCTACATAAGGAAGTGGCGTTTTATTCAGTCCTTGCATTTATTAACTGCCGTAAACCTCTCGATGCCTTACCTAGCCGGTTAAGTTTTTTAATAGCCTTCATTCCGAGTAAGTTTATGAGAAATAGTTCCTCAACTTACATAATGGAGACCTCCACTGGGAACGTTTATGAGAAATAATGTACTTACTTACACAATGGAGACCTCCACTGGGAACGTTTATGAGAAATAATGTACTTACTTACACAATGGAGACCTCCACTGCGAAGGTTTATGTGAAATAATGTACTTACTTACACAATGGAGACCTCCACTGCGAAGGTTTATGTGAAATAATGTACTTACTTACACAATGGAGACCTCCACTGCGAA
>Ga0079226_10001154_pt1 | contig 20026 bp, 19 predicted proteins | sample Poulit2014_FD_76345 | JGI IMG/M metagenome (GOLD analysis project Ga0079226, IMG submission 76345) | Agricultural soil microbial communities from Georgia to study Nitrogen management - Poultry litter 2014 | ecosystem: Environmental > Terrestrial > Soil > Agricultural land | place: USA: Georgia... | reverse complement strand
ATGGACTCTCTGACCACTGTTGCGCCTGGTGGAGGAGCCACGGCCCGCACTGACGTCTTGGATTACAGCGGACGGATCGGCCTGGCCACGCAAACGTTATTGGTGGGACGTCGCCCACGCTGAACTCGTAAGTGCACGAGTACCGGTCCAGCGCTTGACGCGCGTGTAAACATCATCTGATTGCAATAATCTGAAATTTGTGCGCGAGATGACTGCCTCCGAAGCGTTACGATGCTGTTCGGCCGTTCTGGACTCAGTCGCCGGCGGCGAAACGATTGTGGTTACACGCGCGGGCCGTCGCGTAGCCCTCATTACTCCGGCCTCGCATGCCAACGGTGCTGTCCTGCGCGAGGTATTGGAACACTGGCGATACAACCCAGCACTTGACGATGCCTTCGCTCGTGAAGTGGTTGCAGCACGCGATATCGCATCGAGCGAAAGCGACACTGACCCATGGCCGAACGCGACTCGATTCTGACCCCGGGCGTTCGGCCGCGCAACGCGCCTTCCTCGATGACGTGCTTCAGGTTCTGCTAGTGCATGACTATGACCGAAACGTTGCCGATCATCATGCATCCTTACTCGCCCACGTCCGGCGCACTGGAAGTAAGCGCGGTGCACATGACCTTATTGTTGCGGCGGCTGCCCGTGCCACCAATCGCATCGTCGTCACCACGGACAAGCGTGCAGGCTTCGACGAGTTGCCGAATGTCACTGCACGGATTATCACGGCGTAACCGCAAAAGGGGAGTACCCGACTTCGGACATCACCCACGCTGATTGACGCCTCAAACGTTTGCATCCGGTTATCTTTGAAGCCGCGAGGGAGAACCATGAGGCCGTCACAGTGCCAATCCCGAAGCCCATGCCAGCGTGACCCCGGGACCCGAGTATGTCGTGAGGACCGCCGGTAAACGCCGAACTTGAGCAAGAGGTCGCCGAATTACGGCGTGAAAACGCACGCCTTAAGAATTTATTGGCGATGAGTCGGCGCGACGCCGAACCGTCCGTTGGCGGGCAGACGGCGTGGTTTGATCGGCCGCCGGGCACGTTCACCGATAAGTCCACACCCGAGGACAAGTTAGCGTTCTTCGCAACGCTGTTCGCGGCCCGCTGGGACATGTACGCGATTCGCTGGCATAACGCCAAACAGGGGAGATCCGGTTGGATGCCTGCCGTGGAAGGCGGCTGGCGCAAGGGGATTCCGGGCTGCAGCCTAGGCTTGTAGTGCGCTGAAGCGAACGGTGGAGTCGAGCGAAGCGTCGCTTACGGCTGAACCGCAGCGAAATTACATTAGCAATTCATTGAAATGGGAGACTACGAACCCAACGGACGACGGTATTTCGTGGTGAAAAGGATTGTCAGTGGGTTGAACGAGTGTCACCCAAACGGAAACATATCGCGGCCCATCGATACTTGTCGAGCTAACGGGTCGCCTACGACCAGCTGCTTTCTTCGATGGGTACTTCAGCTTGAATAACCACGATGGGCCTTACGGTAGCATTGCCAACATCATGCTCAGATTCGAGTAATCCTTCCTCGTCACGAGGAGGGGTAACGACAACTGCACAATTCTTGGATGAGCCACACGGGACAGTTCGGTTGAAGGAGTTTGTCGCGGGCGCCCTAATTAGTTTAAGTAAACTCAGAGTCTTTTCGGTGATAGGTTCACGGGCGCCGTGCGCAATAACGTGTCTTGGACCATGGGCAAAGTTTTAACCAACACTGGATCGCGACTCAAACCTGATTTATGATATGTAATCGAGTATCATAATTGCGAGGAACAGTGAGGACTTCATGTCGGAAAGCAGTGACGTTGATCCGTCGCGAGCATATCGCGAGGTGCTCGGACAGTATCCTACCGGCGTGAGCGCGATCACCGCTCAGTTGGACGACGGCACCCTTGCCGGAATGACCGTCGGCACATTTACGTCCGTGTCGCTGGAGCCTCCATTAGTCGCCTTCTTTCCCGCGGTGACCTCGACAAGCTGGCCCCTCATCGAGCGCGCAGGAAAGTTTTGCGTCAACGTGCTTGCCTGGGACCAGGACGTCATATGTCAGCGGATGGCGCGCCCATCCGGCGATAAGTTCACCGACGTATCGTGGAGTCCCAGCGGCTTGGGATCTCCGATCGTGGACGATGCGGTTGCGTGGATAGATTGCACCGTCGATTCGGTTACCGAAGCGGGCGACCACTACATTGTTTTGGGTAACGTTCACGACTTGCAGGTTGTTAGACAAACGCTCCCGCTGGTATTTTTTCGTGGAGGCTATGGCAGATTTTCCCCGGGACCACTGGTGTCAGCGGAATTTGATTCTCAATCAGATTCCGGCTTGCTCAACGCCGCCCGTCTGGAAATGCTACAACTGGGTTCCGAACTGGGAGTCGAAAGCGCCGTCACCGGTATGGTTGACGACCATTGCGTCATGCTGGGCAGTACCTGGACGCCGTTGAGCCACCGCGCTCGCGTTCGGGTAGGCGACCGCGTGCCGATCGTGCCGCCATTAGCGGTTAGCTTTGTGGCGGCCGGCACGACTGAGTTGCAAAACGAATGGATTAATGCCGGGTTGACCAATAATGGCGGTCGGGGCCGGGACGAGCTTCAGCAGGTCTTGCACGACTCGCTTCGACGCGGATGGTCCGGAGGCACGAACATGTTTCCGCGCGAGACCGCAGTGCGCCGCTTCCTCGATGTCAATCACCGGCTCAAGGCAGGACTCGCCGCCGATGAAGACTTTAATCTCTCGGCGCCCATTGTGGACGAACGCGGTGACGTGGTGCTGTCGCTTTCCATTTACGGTATGAGCCACCAGCTGTCCGGCAATGCGCTTCAATCGTGTATTGAACGACTCATGGAGGGCGCTCGCCAGATAGAAAAGGCTATTCGATGAGCGCGCGTGTAGTTGTGGTGGGGGCAGGCCTTGCGGCTGTGCGATTTGTTCTTTCGCTCCGGCGTTTCGGCTTCGACGGGCCGGTGACCGTCGTGGGTGATGAGCCAGAGCTACCTTACGACCGGCCGCCGCTGTCGAAGGAGGTTCTCAGTGGAGAGAAGACTATCGAGGACGTCTGGTTAGCTAGTGCTGATGATTTGCACGAATCCGGAATTACTACGAAATTAGGTGTCCGCGCGATAGGAGTAGATCGGAAATCGAAGACCCTCATGACCACCGATGGCGATGTGCCGTATGACGACCTGGTGGTGGCCAGTGGTTTGCGGCCCAGGCATCTTCCGATGACCGAAGGCTTGTCGAAGGTGCACGTGTTGCGTAGTGCTGCAGATTGTCAACGGCTGCGCGGCGATGTTCAATCGGCACGACATGCAGTGGTGATCGGCGCGGGCTTCATCGGCTGCGAGATTGCGGCGACACTGTGTGGGTCGGGTCTAGATGTTGACTTAGTCGAGCCGAACGCGTTGCCTCTTGAGGCCGCACTTGACCCATGGATCGGCGCACGCGTCGCGCAATTGCATTCGGCCCACGGAGTAAAGCTCCGGCTCAACACCCTTGTGTCGGATGTTCACACGTACAACGGCAAGCCACGTGTAATGCTGTCTGACGGTGCAAGCATGGACCCAGACGTGGTGATTGTCGGTGTGGGCTCGGTGCCGTGCACCGATTGGCTTGAGGGAAGTGGCCTGGACATCACGGACGGCGTACTATGCGATAGCCAGGGGCGGACGGAAGATCCTGCCATATGGGCCATCGGGGATGTGGCGCGCAGGAGATCGGATGACGGTTCGGCGCGTAGAGTGGAACACTGGACAAGCGCCGGTGAACAGGGTACGGCGCTGGCCCGATTATTTGCTGGTAAGGGCCCGTCGCCGGTGCCATCTGTTGATTATGTCTGGAGTGATCAATATGGCGTCAAACTCCAGGTATTGGGCCACGTCCGTGCCGCAAGCGACGCTCACGTCCTTGTAGACGAGCCCGAACGCTTCTTGATCATGTATGAAGCGGCCGGGCGCTTATCGGCTGCAGCGGGCTTGGGAATGGCCGGACGAGTAATGAAGTTGCGAGGAGCCGTAGCCTCGCATGCGCCGATCTGCGATGTGATGTAGCCCCGGATATCAGGATGAGCGTGTGAAATTCACGATTCGGTGATTATCGGGGTCGAAGACGTCAAGACTGTCTTCGTGGTTGCCCCGAACCTCCGAGTTCGCGTCGCATGTGCCAGCCGCGGTCGCTGCTTCGCGCACGGTAGCGAGGCTATCGACCTTGACCCCCAGTCCGATATCGTTGTGGTCGTAACCGCCGCCCGGCCCGGCAAGCGCGACTTTTGTTCCTCCGGCGTCTAACTGAGCCCAACGTGAGCCATCGGCAAAGTCCAATTTCCACCCGAAGACGTGCGTGTAGAACCGTATAGAGGCCTCTATATCGGACGAGGGCAGGATGACCAAACTGAGTGGCGTCATAGTACCAACCTGTGAGACAACGATGTGAGGGAACGAGTCTTATTCTTAATCGGGCGTAGATGAGCGTAACATGATTGATGATCAATTATGAGAAATGGAGCAAGTGCAATGGCAGATAGATCCCTCAACCGAGTCGCACCTCGCAAGAAGCTCGGTGATGAGATAGCCGACTCTTTGAGACAAGCAATTTTGTCGGATCAGTACGCGCCCGGCGAGAAAATTGGATTGGAGAGCGTGGCTAATGAACTGGATGTCAGTGTGATGCCGGTTAGAGAAGCTCTGATCACATTGGCAAACGAGGGCCTAGTTGAAGTCGAGTCGAGACGTGGCTTTCGCGCGAAGCCACTCAGTCAGGATGACCTCGGCGATCTCTTCGAAATACAGGCTCATTTGACTGGCATTTTGGTTGCACGCGCAGCCGAAGTTGCGACTAGCGAGGATGTAGCAGCACTCCGGCGGAATCACGAACAATTGGTTGAACTGAGTGAGAAACCCCTCACCAAGGCCAATACGCGCAAAGCAGGTCAGCTTAACGCCGAATTCCATCGATATATCGCCCGGATCCCCCGCGGCGAGCGAGTTCGCTGGTTCCTTCGCCTCACTCATCGCTATGTGCGTTCCGACCTGTTTGAGGCCGTTCCCAGTGTCTTAGATGCGGCTCTCCGAGATCATCCACTGATCATCGACGCTATAGAACGCCACGATGTCGATGAAGCGCGTAGGCTCGCCGAAAACCACTTCGCTCAGGGCCCGCAGCTGATGGGGTGCAATACCTCCCCAGCGCCAGCAGTTTAACGCCGAACGAACGGCCACCAAAAACGCGGGAACATTATTGACATCTGATCTTTGATCAGACACTATTGAACTGTGCCTGCACCAACGATCCGTGTCGATATAGACGGCGATACGGCTTATGTGACGTTATCTCGGCCGCAGACTCGTAATGCGCTGGCCCGGGCGGTACATCGAGAGCTTGGCTCCGCCATCGACGAAATTCGTTCGTCCGATGCCCTCCGTTTCATCGTACTTGCGGGCGATGGAGGGATTTTCTCCAGCGGCGGGGACCTCAGCGAACTCGAAAGCGAACTTCCCGCCGACTATGTGGACGACTACTGGTCTCGGATGCGCGGAACGATCGTTGCGCTGAGTGAAATTGACCAGATAGTCATATCAAAAATCGAAGGTGCAGCTATAGGCGCCGGCGCGGCATTGGCATTAGCGGCTGACATCGTCATTGCCGAAGCGACGGCTAAAATCCGGTTCCCATTCGTCCACCTCGGTTTTGTCCCTGATGCGGGCTCTACCTGGATTGTCCCCCGGAATGCGGGATTTGCGATCGCGCGGGATCTGCTGCTCACCGGCCGCTGGGTGGACATGAGCGAAGCTCAACAAATCGGCCTTGTTTCGAGGATCGTCGAGCCGAATACCGCCGATGCGGCAGTTTCTGGACTATTGCAAGAGCTTCGACAGGCTCCGCGCGGAGCACTGGCATTGACGAAGACGCTGATTAACGGCCCAGAACGCGACGACATGGTGCGGGCGATTCGCTCCGAGGGTTCGACCCAGCCCATTGCCGCCTCCAATGAAGATACCCAGAGTTTGATTACCCAGGTGCGTAAGCGAGCGCGGAGCACGATTTCGTGATGGGCTTCGTCGTGCCCGTAACCACAAAAGATTAGGAGAATCCATGTACACAGGCCCGGTAATTGACGCATTCTTCCATCCAGGCTGGGCTGCTACAACGGCCGAGACTTTCGGCGATCAGCAATCATGGCTCGATGATCCGATGAGATCCCGCGCGATGAAGTTCTTCGCTCAAGGTGGGGATAAGCCGCAGACCAAGCCGGCGACGGCGGATGAGACGGTCTCCGAGATGGAGGAGAATGGTGTTGAGAAGGCGGTATTTCAGGCGTCACTGTATTACCACACCGACCATTCGGGCCTCGAAGAGCGCGTGCAAGAGCATTACGACATCATGCAGAAATTCCCCGGGCGGTTCGAGCACGCGACGACGCTATTGCCACCTAAACAGGGGCCAGCATCGTTCTTCGACCTAATGCAGAATCCGCGGATCCTCGAGGATCACGTTGAGAGGTTCGGTATACGTGGGGTGCACATCCTGCCGAGTCCGTGGGGAACGCCACCGAACGATAAATGGTTTTACCCGTTGTATGCCAAATGCGTCGAGCTAAACCTGTTCGTATTCACATACATCGGAATGCCGGGGCCATTGTGGCCGACATACCCAAATTATCCCTTGCACCTCGACGACGTCTGCCTAGCATTTCCGGATCTGGTAATTGTGGGTCATCACATCGGCGACCCATGGGTTGAGATGATGGCGCATCTGGCTGCCAAGCACGAAAACCTATATGTATGCACATCGGCCTGGTCACCCAAGCGCTATCCCCAGGAGCTGTTGAATTTTATGGCCGGTCGCTGGCATGCTCAGCCCGGTGCCGACAAAGTGATCTTTGGTACGGACTATCCGCTCATCCATCTGACAAAAGCGGTACAGGATGCTCGCAACCTTGATCTTCCTGACGAGGTCATTGAGAAATTCATGTACGGAAATATGAAGCGCATTCTCGAAGCGCAGGATAAGTAAAAGTGTCTACGTTTTCTCCACGAACTAGCTCGACCGGCGAAACGCCGCCACGGCCGCAGTATAGTAACTGGGGCCGTTGGGGCGAAGACGATGAGGCAGGAGCTGCGAATCTCATTACGAGTGAGAAGCTGCTGAGTGCGCTGTCGCTGCCGAACAAAGGCAGGACGATACATCTCGGGCAGATAATTGGCGACCGGGGCGCACCGCGGACGGGGAATCCGGCCCTACACTTCATGCAGAACGATGCCGGCGACTATTTGGCAGGAGCTAAAGCGCCCAAGGGTTTCAAGGGAGCGTCCGATCACCTCGGTATCACCGTGCATGGCTCATCGACTCATGTGGACGCTTTAGGTCATGTTTGGTACGACGATCAGCTATATAACGGCTTCGAGCAAGAAAACGTACGCAGCTCGGGGTTGAGAAAACTGGGCATTGATAAAGCGCCTCCGTTTCTTACGCGCGGTGTTCTAGTCGATTTGCCCAGGCTCCACGATGTCAGTCACCTTGCGCCGGGTCATGAAGTCACGGCACAAGAAATCGAGCAGTCATGTGCAGCCTCCGGAACCGCACTGCAGCCGGGGGATGCGGTGATGATTAGGACTGGCTGGATCAAGACATGGGGCTCGAATGACGTCGCCTACTCCGGCGATCGGCCCGGTATCGGGCTTGACGCTGCAGAATTTCTTGCGCGGCACGATGTGGCGCTTGTCGGGGCAGATAATTCAGGCGTCGAGGTCATACCATGGGCTCCGGGAACAGTGTGTCCGGTGCATCAGTTCTTGATCCGAGACTGCGGTATCTACCTGCTTGAATTTTGTGATTTGGAAGAACTGTCCCAGGAAGATATATCGACGTTTTTGTTTGTCGCCGTTCCGCTGCGCATTCGCGGCGGAACCGGTAGTCCCATCACGCCTGTAGCAGTCGTGTAGTCGGAAAGCAGGAAGGTATGAGCACAGTTTCAGCGCCCCTGGACGCGGATATTCTTTCCATGCTGCGTGTTGTCGGACGCGAACAAATTCGCCATATGAGCGCCGAGGTCGACCGGACGCAAGAGTTTTCGCGCACACTCTGGGACTTGCTGTGCGAAATGGGTATGCCCGCGCTGGCATTCTCCGAAACGCAGGGTGGTTCAGGCGGATCCTTCAGAGCATTTGTCGAGGGGATTGAAGAAGTCGCCTCGCACGGCGCGGTCGCCGCGCTCTATCCTGGTCCCACCGTGCAGGTCGCCTCGGCGGTACATCGCTTTGGTACCGAGGAGCAAATCGCGCGCTGGGGCAAAGGACTTGTTGGCGGCGGATTGCTTGGTGCCTGGTCCTTCACCGAACCCCATACCGGGTCCGATCCCAAGCAAATTACGACGAAAGCGACGCCGACAAGCGCCGGATGGCATCTTCATGGGGCAAAGATGTTTACCTCATTTGCCGCGTACGCGGATGTCGCATTGGTCTTTGCGCGGACGAGTGATGAACGGCTGAGCGCATTCTTGGTTGACACTTCGGATCCGGGCTGGAGGCCAGACCCGCCTATTAAAATGCTTGCCTTTGGAGGCCAGGGCACCGCACCGGTCTCTATCGACATGGAACTTCCGCAGGAAGCTCTGCTTGGTGAAGTCGGGGCGGGGTTCGACATCATGGTCGGAACCGAAGCCGAAGCAAAAGTGCGTGCCAGCGCGATTTGCGTCGGTATTGGCAGGCGTGCGGTCGAAGAGGCCACGCAGTACGCGAGTGAGCGTGAGCATCGAGGCCAGGCCATCGGAGATAAGTTCGCCACGATTCAAACCGCGTTAGGTGGGATGGCAGCTCAGGTTACCGGCGCACGGGCCGTCGTATATAGCGCGGCTGAAGCGGTAGATAAACGTGATCCCAATCTAAAATCTATCGCGGCGTCAACGCGCATTGTGTGCGCACGTATGGCACATGAGACGTCGAGCCTAGCCATGCAAGTTTGTGGCGCTTATGGTTTCACGCACGAGATGGTGCTGGAGCGGTTATACCGCGAAGGAAAGTTTTATGAGGTCGGTCAAGGCGTTATTGAACTTCAAAAACTAATTGTCGGGAAAAATGCACTGAAGCAATTTTCTGAGCGAGGAACATATTCTCCATAACAGACGATCAGTGATTAGTGCGTGAGAAAATATTGTGTTGAGAGGATAGATTAGTGAAATTCGGACTCTTATATGAAATGGGATCGCCAGATCCGAGCCCGGCAGCAATTCAAAAGGTTTACCAGAATGTGCTGGAGCAAATCCGGGTAGCCGACGAAGTCGGTTTCGATTACGTATGGGCAGTGGAGCACCACTTCAGTAATCCGCTCTCCTTCTCCATCGCGCCGGAAGTCTTTTTCGGAACTGTCGCGGCGCAAACTGAGCGGATCCGCATGGGCCACGGAATTATTCCCTGCGTGCCGCCGATGAACCATCCGGTTCGGATTGCGGAGCGCACCGCAGTTTTGGACCTGTTATCGAACGGCCGATTAGATGTTGGTACTGGCCGTTCCGGCTCGTGGAGTGAGTTGGGTGGCTTTCAGGTGGACCCGCATGCCACGAAGCAGATGTGGGACGAGTTCGTGCGGGCCATCCCGAAGATGTGGTTGCAGGACGCGTTCGGTCACGACGGCGAGTTCTTCTCCATGCCGGAACGCGAAATAATCCCGAAGCCGCTGCAAGACCCGCACCCTCCACTGTGGGTTGCCGTGACCAGCGAAGGTACCGAAGTCGACGCGGCAGAGCGCGGGCTTGGTTCATTCGGGCTGAGTATGGGCAGCTTCGAGGCACAAGAGAAAAAGATCGCCAACTATCGCCACGTGATCCGCAACTCCGAACCCGTGGGCGCCTATGTGAACGAACAGGTGCATACGGTCAACTTCATGTATTGCCACGAAGACGCCGATACCGCCAGCCAGGTGGGCCGGACGATGCTGGATACCTTCAATTATGGCACGTCGCAGGGTGTCCCTATTAAGGAAGTCTACCCATCACCGCTGTATCAAATCGGCGGATTTCTCCCGACATTGCGCCAAGAGGCCCTGGGCCCTGGCGATGCCTCGGGTATCCCTCCGGGACTGGCTATCGGAGACCCCGGCCGCATCATCGATGTGATTAAAAAATGGGAGTCGATCGGTGTTGACGGCCTGAACTTTGTGGTGCAAGCCACGGAATGCTTGCCACAAGATGCTGTTCTCGACAGCCTGCGCATGTTTGCCAATGAAGTTATGCCGACCTTTAAGAATGCCGAGAGCAAGGTGGTTTCCTAATGTCAACCAAGACTCCGACGGGTAGCAGCAACACACTCACGATGATCCCGGACTGGGCGGACTTCGGAAAGGCGGGCGCCGATGAAGTTATGGCCGGTGCCCCGACAATTACGGAATTCGTGAGCGAAGGCCTCCCACTGGAAGGTGCCAAGTTCATCCAAGTTGTGTACGAAGCACCAATGTTCAGCGGGGACTGGTATTTACCTGAAGCACTCGCGCCGGTCAAAAATACTTTTTTGAGTTGGCGAGGGATCGCCCTGCCAGACACTCCGTGGGGACCCACAACACTCGCCGAGACCCGACTCGTGTGCAGAGCCGGCTTCCGGCCGCGTGTCTTCCTGTTGCAAGCACGTACCGATAACGCAAACGCACTCGATGAACTCCGTTCGCGCTGGGGCTTCACGATCTCGGAAACGGATGAAGTCAAACTGCGTCGCTACCACGATATATCCAGCCTTACCGTGGTTGACCAAGGCGAAACGATTCTGGAATTTACCGCAGCGGAGCCAATCACGACATCGGGCAGCGCATTCGGTATGAACGCCAGTATTCACGCGGCGCATACCCCCATCGGCCCGCGTTTGGTGCAAGTCGGCATTGATTACACATTTAAGAAGGCCGAGATCTGCCGGCCGCGGCTAAAGGCGTTCAAGCCAGACGCTTGGAATGCCGATGGCTTGAATGCGGCGTACCCGGTGTCGGCCATCACAGGCCAAGCAGATGTGGAACTTCGTGAAATCAAATTCGCGAGTGAGCTTGATAAGCCGGCATTATTCGGTACGTCCCAGGTTAATAAAGACTCCAAGGAGTAGATTCATGGCTGGCATGTCTGCATCGATCATCGGAGATGATGGTCACCGTAAAGCGCCGAGCGAGTCACCAAAATATCCTGATTTCGGTGCGATCGAAGTCGAATTTGACGGCAGGCTCGCAATCGTGACGCTTGGTTCCGATCCGAATCGGGCAAACCCAAGCGATAAAATGACGCCGGCGCTGACGGAATTCTTCCGCATTGTGCGGTATGACCCGAATGTCAGAGGAATCTTACTTCAGGGCCGTGGGAACAAGTTTTCCTCCGGCGGAAACGTCAAAGGGATGCGCGACCAGGCTGGAAGAATGGGCAATGTTGCCGAGAACCCAGACTGGGTCGCGCGAATCCCGGTCGACCGATCCGATGAACTGATCATGGCGATGCTCAGCGTCGATGCGCCAATCGTCGCGGCGGTTACCGGCCATGCGATCGGTGCCGGGTTAGGCCTGGCATTGTGGTCGGATATCGCAGTGATTGATGAAAATGCAAAAATTGGGGATCCCCATGTGCGCCGGGGACTGGCATCTCCCAGCGCGTACTCGTTTCCCGGGCTTATTGGCCTACCGCGTGCCCGTGCGATGCTATTAACGGGACGCCTCATCCGCGGAAGCAAAGCAGCCGAGATCGGGCTGATTGATCAGGCGGTGCCTGCCGATGAAGTCGTGTCCACGGCCCGCGAAGTTCTCGATGACCTCGCCGCGCTCCCGCCACTGGCCGTTCGCTGGACCAAGCGGCAACTGAACTACATGGTGAAAGAGCAGTTCCTTAGGTATTCGACGGCCGGCTCTGCGCTTGAATCGCTGACCATGCTGTCGACCGATCATGCTCGATCCGTTGCTGCTTGGCTCGACAAAGAGCCTGAACCCGACTATGAAGGTCGCTGATATGAGCCAAGAACACGGCTGGTCAGACAAGATCAATCGCATATGGGAATCGCCGGCAGTGACGCTCATCGGAGCCAACGAAACCGGAGGTACTACAAGCGTAATTCTGAACTCACTCACCCGACAAGACTGTGAGTTCAGCGGTGTCATCAATTTGGTTAATCCGCGGGGAGAAACCATTTTTGGACGGACCAGTTACACGTCAATTGATGATATCGACGGCGAACTTGGAATCGTCTGGCTGCTCGTCGGCGCTCATCGCGTGTTAGGCCTGTTAGATGAGCTAGCTCAACGCAATCCACGGGCCGTGATCATCTTTGCGGGCGGATTTGCCGAAGCAGGAGACCATGACGCACAAGCAGCGTTAAGGCGGTGGTCTGAGGAGACGGGCGTGCCGCTTTTCGGGCCGCAATCGCTAGGATTCGTCAGTTTCACCAAGAAGCTGAATTCCCTCGATCTGAACATTGCCGGCGAATTGCGGGCCGGTGATATCGGGTTTATCAGCCAGAGTGGTGGGTTGCTTGGTTTGTTATTACGCGAGACGCTCGGAGCAGGGTTCGGCGTGCATTCAGCTTTCAGCGTAGGGAATGAGGCCGCCACCGGATATCAGGATCTCGCCGAGGCGTTATTAGCCGATGGCGATCTACGCGCACTTGCCATATATGTCGAGAACCTCGGTTCAGTAAGTCGATTTGCCCATATCGCGCAGCTTGCTGCCCGCAAGGGCAAGCCACTCATCATGCTGTTGGCTGGATTATCTGAAGCTGGGCAAAAGATGGCGGCGTCGCACACCGGGGCGCTTGCTACTCCCAGCCGGCTGGTGCGCGGAATAGCCGAACAATTCGGTGTCATTTTGGTCAAAAATGCGGATGAGCTATTAGCGGCAATGGACGCATTGCGATCAAGCCAATATAGGCGGTGGGGCTCGGGAAGGATCGGATTTTACACGGGCAGCGGTGGATCTGCCGTAATTCTAAGTGACGCACTGTCGGAGTTTGACCTGAAAACGCCAGCCTTAAAGGACGAGACAGTTAAGTCGCTTCTGGGCGAGGAAGCTGTCGGCCAAAAAGCCAACCCATACGATATGGGAGCCGGCCTACTTGGGTGGCCGGAAGAGTTTACGCGCAGAGTTGGCACATTTATTAATGATGGCAATTTCGATATCGCCGTGCATCTATTCGATATTCCCGATCCGAATTTCGCACCCCATGTGTTTTGGGGTGACGAAGCGATTCGTCTCACTCGTGAAGCTAGGCAGCATCCCGTATTGGCCACAGGTGTCAATCGCATTGATAAGTCTAATGCCAGCCATTTTGACGAACACGTGACGATCTCGTACGGCATTAGCGAGACATTGACCAAGCTCCGCGCAATTAGTACCTGGTCATGTGGAGACGATGGTGACGAACTTTGTGACCCGCAGTTGCAGGATGTGGGACTGAGCGAGACTCGAGTCGTGCTCGGCGATGAGATGCGAGCGATCCTGGCAGATGTGTCGGTCCACTGGCCGTACGAGATATGCGTCGAACGCAACGTTGATATCCGGGCGGCGCTTGAAGGGGCTACGTTCCCGATGGTGGCGAAAGCCGAAGCAGGTTTGGCGCACCGGGCCAAGGCGGGCGGCGTATTAACTCAGATACGTGATCTAGACTCAGCAGTTGCCGGCGTCGAGTATTTGCGCGCACTATTTCAATGCGATGTGACGCTTTCGACGTACATACCCCATGATGAAGAGCACTTCATTGGGCTGTCGCGCGGCCCACAGGGACAACCGCTGTTGGCGATGGGGCCTGGCGGAGGCGGCGTAGAAGAAAATGACATCGGTCTACGTCTCCTGCCCATGTCGTCACGGCAATTGGCTCTGGCCCTGGAGCGCTATTTACCGGCGGTTCGCGAAAATCAGGCGTTTATTCGGTTATTGGATGGTTTGAACAAGCTTATGGATGACGAGCGCATCGACTCCGTCGATCTGAATCCGTTAGTCATTGACGCAACTGGAGATGTGTGGGCTCTGGACGCAAAAGTGCATTTATATAGCCGATAGGAGCCGTGCCGATGGATAGCGGGCCGATCGAAGTTGCTCCCGGTGTATGGAGAGCCACCGCGTCGATGGATGCGCCCGGTGGCGTGAGTAGCGGCTTGAGTGTGAACGCCTATGTCATTGTCGATGGTGATGAAGCATGCTTCATCGATACGGCATGGTGGTATGAGGGTGAACCGTCGCATTTGGACGGCCTCATAAAAGCCGTGGGTATCGGTGATTTACGAACACAGTACCTTGTACTGACGCATTCACATCGAGATCACTCCGGCTGGATCAATTATCTCGAAGAGCGCACGGGCGCGAGGCCATGGCTTCACCGGGCAGAAGTAGACGCCGTCAAATCGATGGAAGGATTCTCCGGTCTAAGGACTCGAGAGGCTGCAGAGGCATGGTACCGCTCACATGGTTTCGACACGGCCTTTGCTCGCCATATCGTGAGTAGCAAGGTGCGAGACACGACAATCGACGTATCGCATGCGGTATGGGGCCAATCTGGTTCGGTGATCCGGATTGGAGGGCGCGCATTTGAAGTAGTGCACAGCCCCGGACATACAAACGGACATATTTGCCTATTTGAGGCGGCAACCGGCATTTTATTCTCCGGAGACGCTCTTTTGCCGCGCGGTTATGGTAATCCGCACGTGACAGTACGGCCCCTGACACTAGCCGATCCGCTCACACCGTATTTGGAATCGTTAAAGTACTTAGAGGCTCAGGGGCCCAGCGTGTGCCTGCCGGGCCACGGACCCGTCGTCGACGATGTGCACGAACTCATCGCTTCACACCGGTCGTATGTCGACAAGAAGCTTCGCATCGCCGAGAGCTGTATTGATGAACAGCCGGCAACAGCGTACGAGATTACTCGGCGGCTGCCATGGCGCGGTGGGAAGAAACGCTTCGATGAGCTGGTAAGCGATGAGTTGTTCTTGGCCTTCGGCGACACACTGGCCCGTATAAGGCGTCTCGTCACTTTAGGACGGGTCCAGGCAAGCGACGAACCGGTAACGCGTTACTGGCGGTCCTGACTCCCATGGCACAGCAACGCGTCTTTGCCAAAGGTCCTCGCGGCAACTCAACAAAGAATATTGCGGAACGCCATCGATGCGCATGCATGCTCAAGCGACCAGGCCCAGACAGACCGAGCCCAAACCGGCCGGGAACTCGGTATTAATGCACGACCAAGCTTGCGGCGTTCACGGGGAGGGCATCAGCCAGAAACGCATTTTGGCGGTGCTAATGCTCTCGGTTTACATGACCTCTGTGGGGGTAAGCGTTCTGAACGTTGCGTTGCCATCCGTTGAAACCGGGCTTGGGGCGAGTAACGCCCAGCTGCAGTGGGTCTTATCGGGCTATGCATTAACGTTCGGTGTTGCTCTGGTGCCCGCGGGGCGCGCCGGTGATCTGTATGGTCGCCGCTTGCTCTTCGTCTTCGGCACGTTAATGTTCGCCGTATCGTGCGCCGTTGCAGGCCTAGCAACGAATGCGACTATGCTGGCGACGGCACGGCTATTTCAGGGATTAGCGGCCGGCATCAGCGGTCCGCAGGGTATCGGTCTGATGCAGCAATATTTTCATGGAGGTGCCCGCGGAAAGGCGTTTGGTTGGTTCGGCACGACGATCGGTGTGGCGTTTATTTCCGGCCCGATTCTCGGGGGCCTCATTATTCATTTAGGCGGCGACGGCTCGGGCTGGCGATGGATCTTTTTGGTGAACATCCCGGCTGCCGTTTTGGCGGCGCTCGGTGCTCTCAGATGGATTCCCGCGGAAGCGGAAAAAGGAGACCGTGCCAACGGACGCTCGATAGATCTGGACATCCCGGGAACTCTGTTGGTGACGACGGCGATGTTTGTGATCCTTTTGCCCTTCACGATTGCGCACCAGAACGCCCTGTGGTGGCTACTTATTCCGTTCGGAGCCTGCGTCGGATGGGGGTGGTATCGCTGGGAAATCTATTACCGGGATTCGGGGCGGCAGCCTATGGTCGAATTGTCGCTGTTTCGGATAAAACAATTCACGCATGGCGTGCTCATTTCATCACTGTACCTATTAGGCACAACCAACGTATGGGTCCTTGTCGCGCTTTACATGCAAGATGGCTTGGGGTATTCAGCATTAGCCAGTGGGATGATGGCATTGCCGAGTGCAGGAATGACTATTTTAGCTTCACGCGCTGTTGGGCGTTACGTATATCGCTTTGGTCGCTGGTTCGTGATTATTGGATTGACCTCTTTGCTGGTGGGAATGGCGGCGAGTATTGCCGTTGTTCAATTGCATCAGCACATTGCAACAAGCGAATGGTGGCTCCTAGCAACTCTGGCGTTTGTAGGGATTGCTCAGGGTTCGGTTATTCTGCCGACGCAAACGTTAACTCTGGACGTGATCCCGATCGACTACGCCGGCAGCTCGGCCGGCGTTATGCAAACTGGACAGCGAATTGGTGCCGCCATCGGAATCACACTAATAACTGCGATCGCGTTCGCCATACTTTCGACCTCCGACTGGACATCGGCGGCCACGGTTGGATTCGCATCGGTTGGAGTGGTCATTGCCTGCACGCTGCCCCTCGCAATCATTGACCTCCGTGCAGCGCAAAAAGGGATTTTTGTCTCCTGACCGTTGAGGCTCCTCTGGTTCTTAGCACCGCGAAACGGCTGCCATCTGAGCGACCGCGGTCGGCGCCCAGAGCCCGAAGACGAGCGTCGCGCTTTAGTGCGCCGAATGGTTGACTTGATCAATGATCAGATATAGGCTGTGAGGTGACACACAGGCGTAGAACAATAGAGCAAGGACGATAGCACTGTGGACTTTTCCCTGAGCGCCGAGGACCGGGAATTCTTAAACGAATTTCGCCAGTACCTCGACGGCTTGAAAGCCGAAGGATATTATCCCGAGCAACCGTTAGTCGGTCCAGACCATGCTGTCGAAGAGGAAGATCTGGAGAAACGAAAGGCCTTTATTCAACGGCTCGGCCGGGACGGATGGCTAGGTATTTCTTGGCCCGTTGAGTACGGCGGGCGTGGTGCGTCGGGCATTCAACAGTGGCTCGTCATGGACGAACTTTCCTGGCGGAAACTGCCGGCCATGCTGCTGGGCGTATCCATCATTGGCCGAACCCTCATCCATATAGGTTCACCGGAGCACAAGGCACAGTATCTGCCGGGACTGTTATCGGGAGAACTCGAATTTTGTCTGGGCTACACCGAGCCGGGAGCCGGTACTGACCTAGCGAATCTACAGTGCCGCGCCGTTCGCGAAGGCGACGAATACGTCATCAATGGTCAAAAGATCTATACGACCGGGGCGCAATACGCCACGCATGTGTGGCTGACTGTGCGAACGGGCGATCCGGCGTCGCGCAGCCGTGGTGTCACGGTCCTCATCGTTCCCATAGATACGCCCGGTATTACGGTTCGACCGTTGATCACCGGAGCGGACTACCGTACGAACGAGGTCTTTTACGATGACGTGCGTGTCCCGGTGGCCAATAGGGTTGGCGAAGAAAACGAAGGCTGGACAGTTATTTCGATGGCGCTGGACTTTGAGCGCACGCCGACGGCGAATCGACTCGTACGTGAGTTTGGCGAAGTCATGGACTGGGCCACAAGCAAAGACGAATGCGGCAGTACCCCTGCCGATGATCCTCTGGTGCGTGCTGAGCTGGGCAAGTTAGCGACCGATCTTGAAGTCTCGCGCATGTTTTCTCTTGAGATAGCGGGCATGATCGCAAAGAATGAGGTTCCTGCAGCCGAAGCATCGATGTCGAAAGTCTGGTCCACCGAATTCGGGCAACGGCTGCCGCAAGCCGCACTGGCGATGATGGGACCGAAGGCGTCGTTGAAGGTTGGTGAGCCCGACGCATATCTCGATGGTGTTATGGAACTGACTTACCGAGAATCGACCGTATTTAAATTTGCGGCAGGCACGAATGAAGTGCAACGCGACATTATCGCCCAGCGCGGTCTGGGCCTGCCGCGAAATAGGAAGTAGGGCCCATGGATCTATCCCTGTCATCGGATCAAGAGGCGTTACGCGCATCGGCACGTTCGCTGCTGCGGGAGAAAGCCCCGGTTGATGATGTTGCCATCGTGAGTCAGAGCGTGTCTGGCTACGACGAAGATCTACACGCCATGCTTATTTCGCTTGGGTGGGCGTCGTTGGGATTGACCGACGAGGACTCGAGCCTGATCGACCTGGGCGTCGTGTTGACGGAACTGGGCTATCATGCGACTCCAAGCCCGCTGTCGATGTCCGTCTGCGCCGGCCTCATCCTGAAAATGGCTGGGAGCCCGACGCATGCCCTGATCGAACAAGTTGCTGCGGGGCGCAATGTGGCCATCGTGAACGAGCCACAGCTGGCGACACAGACGTGTGGTCGCCAATCGCTTTTAACGGGCGACGCCGTTGGCGTCGAATGGGCGGAAGCCGCGGCGACATACCTCGTGATTACCGGGTCCTTGCAAAAACACATCTGGATCGTAGATAGGGATCAGAGCGTTTCAGTGCATCGCCAGGAATCCATGGACAACGTCCGGCTGGGCAGAGTCTCATTCGACCAAAGCCCCGCCGACGGACCGATCACAGTCTCCGCCTCACAATGGCGCGAGATTCATCACCTCGTGCGGCTCATCCGCGCGGTCGATCTCTTGGGCATCACCGAACGGGTGACTGAAATGGCGACCAGCCACGTTAAGGAACGGGAACAATTCGGGCGGCCACTGGCCATGTTCCAGGCCGTACAACATCACCTATCGAATATGGCGATCAAGGCAAATGGCAGCCGAACCATGATTTACCACGCGTTATGGCGCTACTCGGTCGGCCTGCCTTACGAACGGCATGCGGCTATGGCGGCTTGGTTCGCTGGCGAAGCCACGGTTGACGCGACGCAAATGAGCAACCAATTGCATGGCGGGATTGGCTTCATGAAGGAATTCCACCTACACCACTTTTTTCACAGAGCAATTGCGCAACGTAGTCGGATGGGCACTGAATCCGAGCGGCTATGCGATTTAGGAAATGTGGTAATTGAAGCCGCGCAACGCGATTACCATCAAGAATTCGCTGAGTGGCCGGTACAGAACGAACATGCATTTGCCTGACTGGAAGGACTGAAACTGTGGCGCAGGAATTGCCAACTCGACTAGAGGGGCACCGAGTGATAGTTGCCGGTGGGGCAGGAGCAGTGGGCAGAGGGATCTGCGAGCGATTACTCGCAGAAGGCGCTTCTGTGGTTGCCGCGGACTGGAACACCGAGGCGTTGGACAATGTGAAGAACGAGCTGAGGGCCCCGTTTTCGCAGTTATCTACAGTACGCCTGGATATGGGCGATGTCGCGAGTATCCAGACCGGAATGGCAGATGCGATTGCGACCCTTGGCGGGCTTGACTCGGCAATAAACGCCGTGGGGATAAGTCATCAAGGTACGTCATTTGACGACGAGACTATCGAGGGCTGGTCCCAGGTGATCACCGTTAACCTCACCGGAGCGTTTGCATTTGCAAAAGCCGCCGTTCCGCATATGCCTGACGGTGGGGCAATCGTGAATATCTCTTCGGGTGGCGCCGAAATGGGGCTTCCGCTCAATCTCGCCTATGGCGCAAGCAAGGGGGGACTGCGGAATTTGACGTTTGGCCTGTCCCTAGCACTGGCAGAACGGCAGATTCGCGTGAACGCAGTTGGGCCAGGGCTAATGGAGTTTCCGATGAAAAACAAGCGGACGACTGTAAATCGCAGAGAAGGGCGTACCGAACAAGTCCCGTTAGGCAGGCTCGGCAGGGGCTCGGATATCGGCGCTGCCGTTGCATATTTGATAAGTGATGATGCTGAGTGGGTTACTGGCCAAAACATCTATGTAGATGGCGGAGCCCTCGCCAAATGAGGGCATGAGCATTGAGGAGCGTTTGTATGTCTAGTGATGCTAATACGATGGTGACCGAGGATGGGGAAGTCCTGGAGTGGACGACCAAGCGGGTGCCGGGTAGGCATTTGGAGCCTCCGGCTGAGTATGCGCAGATT
>Ga0079226_10001153_pt1 | contig 20050 bp, 18 predicted proteins | sample Poulit2014_FD_76345 | JGI IMG/M metagenome (GOLD analysis project Ga0079226, IMG submission 76345) | Agricultural soil microbial communities from Georgia to study Nitrogen management - Poultry litter 2014 | ecosystem: Environmental > Terrestrial > Soil > Agricultural land | place: USA: Georgia... | reverse complement strand
TTTCTCGTAAGGATTTGGGATTTAAGCGGATGTGGCATGTGCTGCTGGATTATAAAATAATGGATACGAATATGGCGCAAGCCATGAATGAAAAATATGTGGCTACTTTGCCATACAAAGGACGGTTAATGCCGGGAGTAAAGACCGTTTTGGGTTATTTGAAAGGAAAAGGATATTCATTGCATATCATCACCAACGGCTATAGAACCGGTCAGGATATTAAATTACAATCTGCCGGTATTGCACATTATTTTGATGTAGTTGTTACTTCAGAATTGGCCGGAAGACCAAAACCGCATCCTGATATTTTTCAGTATGCTATGGATCTGACACAATGTGATAGCAGGCAGGGATTGATGGTTGGGGATGCTTTGGAAATTGATATTGCAGGAGCACAAAATATGGAAATGGATACCGTATATTTTAATCCTGAAAACATTGCCTTCTCTCATATTCAACCTACTTATGTTATCTCGGAATGGGAGCAGCTTAAAAGAATATTATAGAGCCCTTAGTATCTATTCTTCTTAAACAGGAGTTTAAAAGTTGCAGAGTTCCCCTTTTTTATTGTAATTTTGAATGACAAAAGTCAGGGAAATGAAAAATCTGCAAAGAGAATTGCTCATAATGTTGCCAGAAGACTTATATGGCGAGGAGACGATAGCAAATGAAGCTGAATTTTTGGATTGTATGCTCAAGGATATTGATACCATTGAAAATACAGCCAAAGCTGTTGAATATCTTAATCTGAATAGAGGGAAAATAACGCAAAAAAAATTACGTATTGAAACTGCTTTGCGGCGTCCTGTTTTGGATCCCTTTCAATTTATTATACACAAGAACTAATTTCTTATTTTTTAATCGATGGATCAATCACTTGAGTTGGGGGATTTTCTAACCCCTTTGGATATTTCATCTCTGTTTGGAGATATTTCTTTTGATAATTTTCAATTAGGATCTTCCATAGATAAATATGAACATCAGCTTCCTGACCTGACAAAGGCTGAGGTAATTATTGTGGGGGTGGAAGAGTTTAGAGGTGGGGGATATCCGGCAGAAACAGCCTCTGCAGATGCTGTACGGAAGCAATTATATCCTTTATATCAATGGCAGCCGGAGGTTGGTATTGCCGATTTAGGAAATATTCAGAAAGGGAAATCGCTTAAGGATAGCAGGGCTGCGTTGAAAATGGTGCTGGAGGAATTGTTGGATTTAGGAAAAAGGATTCTTATTCTCGGTGGCAGCCATGATTTGACTTTAACGCAATATCAGGCTTATGTTTCTAGAAAACAAGTGATTGAGGCTACGGTGGTGGATGCACTTATTGACTTACACGAAGAAGAATATGCCCATTCCCGACGCTTTTTGATGGAGATGCTCACCGGACAGCCTAATTATGTAAAGCATTACAATCATATTGGTTTTCAAAGCTACTTTGTTCATCCACGCATGTTAGAAACCTTGGATAAGCTGCGTTTTGATTGCTATAGGCTGGGGACTGCAAGAGAAGAATTGCAAAATTTAGAACCTGTTATTCGGTCTTCCGATCTTTTTAGTTTTGATATTACGGCTTTGCGTTCCGGAGATGCGCCCGCCAGCAGACTTTCTCCCAATGGATTTGCGGGGGAAGAGGCTTGTGCTTTGTTTAAGTATGCAGGAATGAGTAATCAGTTGACGAGTATAGGGTTATATGGTTATATTCCTGAAAATGATAGAGATGAACTTACCGCAATTCAGGCAGCTGAAATGGTTTGGTATTTTATAGAGGGGGTAGGTGTAAGTCTGAATGAAGCTAATTTGGATGAATCGAGTGCCTTTACTGAATTTCATATTTCTATTGATGATGCAGATACTGCTTTTCTTAAAAGTAAAAATACCGGGCGGTGGTGGATGAAAATGCCGAATAAAAAGATTTATCCATGCGCTTATGAAGATTATGTTATTGCAGGAAAAGGTGAAATCCCTGAGCGCTGGCTGAGAGTACAGGAAAGATTGTAAACTTCCGGTTATTAAAATTCATCATTAAAAACTCATCCCTTCGTTTTCCTTCCCATATTTCTCAAATGCCTCAAGTGTGAAACTACGGCTTTGGAGAAGGATGGATAAGCAATATAAGGAACGTTGAATTCTTTACATGTTTGTTGTACCAATGGACTTAAAGCACGATAGTGTACATGTGATATGCGGGGATAAAGGTGATGTTCTATTTGAAAATTAAGACCACCTAAGATCCATCCGGCAAAGTGGCTCTTCATGGCAAAGTTAGCTGTTGTTGCTACCTGGTGCAAAGCCCATTCATTTTCAATCTTGTTGGAAGCCGGGTCAGGTACAGGAAAGCGAGTGTCTTCCACACAGTGTGCCATCTGAAAAACGAAGGATAGGGATAAACCCATGGTGGCATGCATGATAATAAACCCAATAATAGCCGGCCATACACCTACAACAAGGATGGGAATAACAAGAAAAATACAAATATTTACTACTTTGCTAGTCCAGAAGATGATTTTATCTCTTCTTTTCATAGGAGGAATCTTGGTAGATTCAATCTTGTGAGAAAAATATTTTTGATAATCATTATATAAAATCCAGGATAAGGTTGATAAAGAATAGAGTAGCGGACCGTAGATATACTGGTATTTGTGAAACCAAAGGCGTTCTTGTTCAGGACTGAAACGCAAAATGGGAACTTTGTCGATATCCTCATCTTCCCCTGCGATGTTTGTATAGGTGTGATGCGCAATGTTGTGCTTAACTTTCCACATGTAATCGCTGCCTCCCAGAAGATTAAGGGTGAGCCCCATCCATTCATTTACTCTTTTATTTTTGGAATAACAGCCATGAGCCCCATCGTGCATCATATTGAATCCGATGGCTGCCAAGAAGAGCCCCAATAAGATACATAACAAGATGGCAATCCATGCGACGGGTTGTAGGATAAGTATGGAAAGATAAGTGATTATGGTTAATGGTATTAATACAATTGATTTCGTAAATAATTCCCAATTCCCCTTTTTACTAATTTTTTTAGTTTTAAAATATTCTTGTACCCTTGAATCCAAAGCTTCTTTAAATGGTTTTACCTTATTATTAAACTTTACTCTACTCATATTTTTTGAAAATCTAAATGCAGAAATTTCCTTCAATGGAGGGAATCGGCTGGTCTGCTAGACCCTTTTTTTGAATGATTTTATGCGAAGATACGTTATGAGTGGAAGGTTTTTAGGTTTTCTTAAAAAAATTTTCTATAGTCATATTTAAAGTACTGATACAAAACCAACCTATTCTTGTTACTTTTGCAGGTAATTGAATCGAATGATATGATAGATAAATTAGAAGCGATAAAAGCTCGTTTTGAAGAAGTAGGTATTGCATTAACCAATCCTGAGATTGTTTCAGACCAGAAAAAATTTGCGGATTTGAGTCGCGAATATAGTGAGTTGGAAGAAGTGGTGAAGGCTTACAATGAATATAAAGAGGTGTTGGATAATATTGACTTTAATAAGGAAGTATTGAAAGGAGATGATGAAGAGATGCGGGAATTGGCGAAAGGAGAAACTTCAGCATTGGAGGAGCAGAAAGAGAAAGTGGAATCGGATATTCGGCAAATGCTTATTCCGAAGGACCCTCAAGATGATAAGAATGCTATCATGGAGATTCGCTCTGGAACAGGCGGTGATGAAGCGGCAATCTTTGCAGGAGATTTGCTGCGGATGTATTTGCACTATTTTGAAAGTAGAAAATGGAAAGCACGTGTGCTTTCGGATACAGAAGGAACAGCAGGCGGGTATAAAGAAGTTGCTGTGGAGGTGAATGGAAAGGGAGTTTATGGTGTATTAAAGTTTGAGTCAGGCGTGCATCGTGTACAGCGTGTGCCACAGACCGAATCTTCAGGTCGGGTTCATACTTCGGCTGCATCCGTTGCCGTATTGCCGGAGGCGGAGGAAGTGGATGTGGACATAAAGAAAAGTGATATTACCCTGGAAACCGCGCGTAGTGGTGGAGCTGGAGGTCAAAATGTGAACAAAGTAGAAACAAAAGTCCGATTACGACATGCACCTTCCGGTATCGTAGTGGAATGCCAGACCGAAAGGAGTCAATTGGCAAACCGGGAAATTGCGATGCAGATGTTGAGAACCAAGCTCTATGAAGAGGCTGTGAGAAAGCAGGAAGAAGAAATTTCCGGTAAACGAAAAAGTATGGTTTCCACTGGTGATCGTTCTGCAAAGATAAGAACCTATAATTATCCGCAGGGGAGAATAACTGATCATCGGATTGGTTTTACTTCTTATAACCTGGATGCCTATATGAATGGTGATATTCAGGATGTAATAGATGCTTTGCAATTTGCAGAGAATGCTGAAAAAATGAAAGAGGCCGAAGAACAATAGCCATTAAAATTAATTTATTATCTTTGTGTATAATTAACGCAATGTATAATTTTAATTTTTAGAGCTATGAAGAAGTTGTGTACACTAATTTTTTGTTTTTGTCTCTTTTTTACCTTTTCTCAGGCACAGGTATTAAAGTCCCCAGATGGTCATTTTGCCATGACTTTTAGTTTGCAGGACAGTATTCCTTATTATAATTTAGAGTATAATGGGCAGCTTGTTGTTGAACAATCTAAATTGGGTCTTAAATTGTTTGAGGGGCAAACTATCGTTTTTGGCAGCAGGAAAGATACCATTGCAGACTCAGGAAATGATTTGGTTGATGGATTTGTTGTTTCCAAGGTCTCCTGGAACACAAAGAATAAAAAATGGGAACCGGTCTTAGGCCAAAAGAAATACTACATTAATCATTATAATGAACTGGCAGTTCGGCTTTATCAAAAAAGTCATGATCGCTACATGGTGATAAGATTCCGTTTATTTAATGATGGCTTAGGTTTTAGGTATGAATTTCCACAGCAGGAAAACTTGAATTATTTTATTATCAAAAAGGAAGAAACAGAATTTAATTTTCCTACAGACATGAAAGCTTGGTGGATTGCGGGCGATTATGATACGGAAGAATATCAGTATCAGACAACCAATGTTTCTGATATTCCTGCAAACTGGGAGCAGGCTGTGGATGTCAATGCTTCCCAAACACCTATTAGAAAAGCCGTTCAGACGCCTCTGATGTTAAAAAAGGAAGGTCAACATCCTTTATATATTAATTTAGCTGAAGCTGCTGTGATAGATTATCCCGGTTCTAATCTATTGGTAGATGCGAATCAATTTGACTTTAAAATTCTTCTGACACCGGATGCGCAACATACGCGTGGATATATTCAGACTCCTTTTAACACACCTTGGCGAACGATTATTGTATCGCCGGATGCAAAAGGGATTTTAGCTTCCAAGATGATATTCAACTTGAATGAACCTACAGACTACAAAGATGTTTCTTGGATTCATCCCGTGAAATTTATGGGGGTATGGTGGGAAATGATAATTGGGAAATCTACCTGGGCGTACTCTGATGCCAAGAATATTCATATTGGGGAGACGGATTATTCAGAATTGAAACCTAATGGACGCCACGGCGCCAATAATAACAAAGTAAAAAAATATATTGATTTTGCTGCAGCCAATGGCTTTGATGCGTTATTAATTGAGGGATGGAATATTGGTTGGGAAGATTGGTTTGGTCATTCCAAAGAGAAAGTCTTTGATTTTGTGACACCCTATCCTGATTTTGATATAGCTATGCTCAATGATTATGCACACAAAAAGGGAATAAAACTCATGATGCATCATGAGACTTCGGGATCTACGATGAATTATGAAAGACATTTGGATACAGCTTTTGATTTGATGGATAAGTATGGCTATGATGCTGTAAAGACAGGATATGTAGGAAATATTATTCCCCGTGGAGAACATCATTACGGGCAGTGGATGGTGCAGCATTATTTGCGTGTAGTAAAAAAAGCAGCTCGGCACCACCTCATGGTAGATTCACATGAGTCTATTCGCCCTACCGGCCTGAGCAGAACGTATCCAAATTGGATTGCCGCCGAGGCTGCCCGAGGAATGGAGTACGCCGCTTTTGGAGGAAACAAGCCGGATCATACCACTATTTTGCCGTTTACCCGATTGATGGGTGGACCAATGGATTTTACTCCCGGAATATTCCAGACTAAACTAAGCTATTATTTCCCGGGGGATTCCCGACAGGTAAATACCACGATAGCCAAGCAGTTGGCATTATATGTAGTCATGTATTCTCCTTTACAGATGGCGGCTGATTTACCGGAGAATTATAAAAAACACATGGATGCGTTTCAGTTCATAAAAGAAGTTGCTTTAAACTGGGATGATACCAGAATTTTAGCCGCAGAACCCGGTGATTATATTGATATTGCCCGAAAAGCAGCTGATACCGAAACCTGGTTTGTTGGTGGAATTACAGATGAAAATGCAAGAAACTTTACCGTGAATTTATCCTTTTTGAACAGAGGAACTGTATATAAAGCAACTGTTTATGAAGATGGGAAAGAAGCGGATTTTGATACCCTTCCCCAGCGTTACCATATCTATTCCAGAGAGGTGACAAGTAAAGATAGTATTAAGATAAAAATGGCAAGAAGTGGAGGTTATGCTATTGAAATAAAACCGCTGAAGTGAAAATTATACTTCTTCTTATACCTTTTCCATTCATTTATGAGATGAGTTTGGAGAATAGATAGAAAATTTGAAGAAAAGAATTTATGACTTAGAATTTAAAAGCACTTTTGATTGGTCGTCCAATCCATACTTGCGGTGGATTTAGTCCGAAAATCCAGGCAATAGTTGCTGCTGTGTCAAAAGTCATGATGCTTTGCGTTAATTGCTTCCCTTTTTTGATACCATGTCCTAGTGCTATCCAGGGGATTTCCAATTCTTTCAATGTGATGCCACCATGTCCTTTTTTTGTGCCTCCATGGTCTGCGGTAATAATGATAATGGATTCATTCATGATGTCGGCATCAATCACCGCTTGTATGATTTGGCCAACTTCTGAATCCATCTTGTGAATGGCTTTGTAATAAGCATTTGTTCCCCAGCCAATAGTATGTCCGGCACCATCCACTTCTCCTAAATGAACAAAGAGAAGGTTAGGCTTTTTGTTTTTAATGTATTGAATAGCATGTTGGGTGGTAGCTGTATCCGGCGTGATATGTTCATCAAGGTTGACGGCTCCCTTAGGAAATAAATAACCTACTCCGCCCCAGTTATAAATAATACCTATTTCGGCTTGAGGTCTCTGTTGGCGCATCACGGAAAAAATGGTTGGGAACATGCCATATTGGTCAGTGATGCGGGGAGGAATTTCCGGTATCTTACTATCCCATTTGGTATAACCCGTTAGGCTGGGACTGGATCCCATAAACATGGCTGCCCAATTGTCGGCGCTGGAAGAAGGGCGCACACAACGAGCATGCATGGTATAGGCACCCTCTTTCATGGCAGCTTTTAACTCTGGAATGTTTGCTTGTTTCAAATAATTGGCTCCCAGACCGTCGATACCAATGAGTATGACGTGCTTTACACCCTTTACTTGGGCTTCAACTAAAATTGGGAATAATATGAGGAGAAGTAATAATGCTTTTTTCATACAGATTAATTGAATATCAGTAATAAAAAGCTAATTTACCACTCAGACACAATTTTCATTAATAAAAATGATTCTTTTTGATTGTAATATTAGCTCAAAGTTATAGGTTGGGAGCTATGTATTCAATTTTTGGACGGTTGATTAGCTCCCCCAATTATCTCTATCCAGGCTTCTGTATTGTATGGCTTCGGCTAAATGTTCCGGTTTGATATCTTCGGAATTCTCTAAATCCGCTATTGTTCGGGATACTTTAAGAATTCGGTCATAGGCGCGGGCTGAAAGCTGCAGGCGTTCCATGGCAGTTTTTAGCAAATTTTGACCTGCCTGGTTAATAATGCAAATCTTCTTGAGTAGTTGACTTCCCATGTGCGCATTGGCATAGACGCTCTCCTGTTGTTCAAATCTTTGGGTCTGTATTTCTCGTGCCTTAATAACGCGTTTTCTGATTGTTTTACTGTCTTCTGTTTTTCGTGTGGCTGATAATTCTGAAAAAGGAACAGGAGTAACTTCTACATGAAGGTCTATGCGATCCAGCAGAGGACCTGATATTTTGTTGAGGTATTTTTGTACTGCACCCGGAGGGCAAGTACATTCTCTATCCGGATGATTAAAATATCCACAGGGACAGGGATTCATGGAAGCTACTAACATAAAACTGGTGGGGAAATCAAGGGTGACTTTAGCCCTGGAAATAGTCACTCGGCGTTCTTCCATAGGTTGTCGCATCACTTCCAAAACCGTTCTTTTGAACTCTGGTAATTCATCCAGAAACAGTACGCCATTATGAGCTAAAGAAATCTCTCCCGGTTGTGGAACACTGCCGCCGCCAACCAGGGCTACATCACTTATGGTGTGATGAGGAGAGCGAAAAGGTCTTTGTGCCACCAGTGTGGATTTTTCAGGTAAAACCCCAGCCACTGAGTGGATTTTTGTGGTTTCTAAAGCTTCGTGAAGACTGAGTGGAGGGAGAATCGTAGGCAGACGTTTGGCAAGCATGGTCTTTCCCGCTCCGGGAGGGCCAATGAGTATAAGGTTATGTCCTCCTGCAGCCGCTATCTCCATAGCTCTTTTTATATTTTCCTGCCCTTTTACATCACTAAAATCTATATTAAAATCATATTGAGATTCAAAGAATTCATGCCGGGTATCTACAAATACAGGCTCCTGACTCGATGGATCTTCAAAGAATTCAATCACTTCTTTGAGGTGATTGACGCCATATACATTCAAATCATTTACCATGGCAGCTTCTCTTGCATTGGCTTCCGGTACAATTAATCCTTTAAAATTATCTTTTCTTGCTTTGATGGCTATAGGTAAAGCGCCTTTGATGGGCATGATGGAGCCATCCAGTGAAAGCTCTCCCATAATAATGTATTGTTCTACTTCCGGTAGATTAATTTGCTCATTGGCTGCTAATATTCCAAGCGCAATAGGCAGGTCATAGGCAGATCCTGCTTTTCGAATATTTGCCGGTGCCATATTAACAATCACCTTGTTATGGGGCATTTTAAACCCATTGTTCTTGATAGCTGCTTCTATACGTTGACGACTTTCTTTTACCGCATTGTCCGGCAGTCCGACGATGTAATAACTCACGCCTTGTCCTACGTTTACCTCCAGGGTAATCGTAATTGCATTAACGCCGTGAACGGCACTTCCGTAGGTCTTTATAAGCATGAGAATGGATATTTTGGTAGATTATAAAAGTAAGTATTTTGTGTTAAAAGGGAAAATATGTTCATGATTTAGTCTTCTGAATTGTATTTTTTATAAAATAGAACAACTGTAGAGTGATATAGTATCTAAAAATATAACTAATTTATTAGAAATATTGATAAAAAAAGGCGTGATTTTTGAATTTTATTAATCTTTTTTAGAGAATTGGTTGCGTTTTTTTTATTTCTAGCTATTTCCTTAGTATTTTTGCCAAATTCAAAATGAAAATCTCATGTCACAGAAGTTACAACTAAAAGATCCTAAGATAAATGTTCTTCCGGATGAATATTTGGTACAACTTGCAGAAGAGTTTGATTCTCCCTTGTATATATATCATGCTGAGCGTATAGAACAGCAGTATAAAAGGCTTTGCAGTGCTTTTGATGCAATCCATACGCGCTTCTTTTATGCCTGTAAGGCATTGACGAATATTAATGTGTTGAAGTTGTTGCATGGTCTTGGATCCGGTTTGGATACGGTTTCTTTACAGGAGGTAAAGCTCGGATTAAAAGCCGGTTTTAAACCTGAAGATATTATGTTTACTCCTAATTGTGTGGCATTAGATGAGATTGTTGCCGCCAAAGAATTGGGGGTGCATATCAATATTGATAATATTTCTATCTTAGAACAGTTTGGGAATTTATTTGGCGGTAGCTACCCAATATGTATTCGTTTGAATCCCCACATTATGGCTGGCGGAAATTATAAAATCTCAACCGGACATGTGGATAGTAAGTTTGGTATCTCTATCCATCAAATTCGTCATGTTGAACGTATCCTTAAAAGTACAGGGTTGAAAGTGAACGGTTTGCATATGCATACAGGTTCCGAGATTAAGGATGTAGAAGTGTTTTTGCGCGGGGTGGATATCATGCTTGAGATGACAGAACATTTCCCGACTTTAGATTTTGTGGACTTAGGAAGCGGCTTTAAGGTACCTTATAAAAAAGGGGATCCGGAGACGAATGTTGAATTGCTGGGAAAGAAAGTGTCTAAGACCTTTGAGGATTTTCGTAAAACATATGCCAATAAAGACCTTCAATTATTCTTTGAACCAGGGAAATTTATTGTCAGTGAATCCGGTTACTTTTTGGTGAAAGCCAATGTGATAAAAACTACTCCGGCTACGGTTTTTGTGGGTGTTAATTCCGGATTTAATCACCTGATTCGCCCTATGTTCTATGGTGCTTATCATCATATCCGAAATCTTTCTAACCCCAGAGGGAAAGAACGTATTTATACGGTGGTCGGAAATGTCTGTGAAACCGATACTTTTGGTTGGGATCGGAAGTTGAATGAAGTGAGGGAAGATGATTATCTGGTTTTCTATAATGCCGGTGCTTACAGTTTTGAAATGTCTTCTAACTTTAATTCCCGACTGAAACCTGCAGAAGTTCTGGTGAAAGATGGAAAAGCACAGCTAATTCGCAGGAGAACAACTTTGGATGACTTATTACAACATCAAATTGAAGTGCTTTAGGTTATTTAAAGGTGCTTTTTTAAGGACTTTCTGCCATTCATCTTGTATCTTTGTTGTATGCGATTACATACAATAAATGCAGGATATTTGAAAATGGATGGAGGTGCTATGTTTGGCGTTGTTCCAAAAGTTTTGTGGAGTAGGGTAAAAGAGGCTGATGAAAGAAATTACTGTACATGGATGATGCGTTCCCTTCTGATTGAACAGGGTGATCGGTTGATTTTGGTTGATACTGGAATGGGAGATAAGCAAAGTGAGAAGTTCTTTAGTCATTATGAACCACACGGCCCGAGCATTACAGCATCTTTAGCAGAAAAAGGTTTTTCCAGAGATGACATTACCGATGTGTTTTTAACTCATTTGCATTTTGACCATTGTGGCGGTTGTATTAATAAAGAAGACGACAAGCTGGTTCTTGCTTTCAGAAATGCAACCTATTGGTGTAATAAGGAGCATTGGCAATGGGCGGTAGAGCCAAATGCCAGAGAAGTCGCTTCTTTTCTAAAAGAAAATATTCTTCCAATAGAAGAAAGCGGTCAATTGAAATTTGTGGATGTAAAAGAAGGCATCGCATTTGCAAAAGATATTCATCTGCGTTTCTGTTCAGGACATACGAGAGCAATGATGCTTCCGCAAATAAAATATAAAGGAGAAACGATTGTTTTTATGGCGGATTTATTGCCCTCTACTCATCATATTCCGCTTCCCTGGATTATGTCATATGATATGTTTCCAATGGATTCTCTGAAAGAGAAAGAAACTTTTTTGAAAGAGGCTCTGGCCAATGATTTTGTATTGTATTTCGAACATGATCCGGATACCGAATGTTGTCGGCTGAAAGATACGCCTAAAGGTATTCGTGCCGGAGATGGTTTCAAGATTTCGGATCTTTAAAGCAAGGTTTTGGCAGATACAGCAACATACACGATTTCATTACCTCAATTTGAAGGTCCTTTTGATTTGCTGCTTTTCTTTATTGAAAGGGATGAATTGGATATTTATGATATTCCTATCAGTAAACTTATTCATGATTTTACGGACTATATTCACGAATTAGAAGAACTGAATATTGAGCTGGCCAGTGAATTTATTTTGTTTGTATCGGTGTTGATGCGAATCAAATCTAAAATGTTGCTTCCCAGAAAGGAATTGGATGAGGAGGGCAATGAGGTAGATCCTCGGGAGGAGTTGATTCAAAAACTTTTGGAATACAAAAAATACAAGAAAGTCGCAGCCGAAATGGCTGAAAAAGAAGCAGAACGTATATTGAGACTGAAAAGGGGGAATATTGAAGATGAATTGAATCATGTTGGTCTTTTGTCCGGAGAAGGAACGGAGATGCAGACGCTTTCCCTATATAAGCTGTTAAATACTTTTCAGAAAGTGGCGAAAGAATTAGAAGTACGGCAGTCTAATCCTGAGCATGTTGTATATAGATATAACTATACCATGGAGGAGTCAAGAGATTATATGAAGGCTTTGATACGTCGTGAGCGATCTGTATCTTTTGAGCATATATTTGCGCGTTGTTATGACCGGCTGCAGGCTATTTTTTTATTTCTTTCCGTTCTGGAATTGGTCCAACAAAAATTTATGAAAATCATGTTGGGAGAAGGGAGGAATAATTTCCTGCTGGAATATGAAAATTCCGAGGAGGCAAATAATACAAATATATAGTGGAGGGTATTTTACAAAGTGCAAAGAAAATCTGGTGGAATAGGGTAATCCCTATCCCAATAAAAAGTATTGAAGTTCTAAAAGATTAATCTTCTACCTTCAATTTTTTCACTTCGTTAACAAATTTCTTTGACGGTTTGAAGGCCGGGATATAATGTTCCGGAATTTGAACGGCTACATTTTTCTTGATATTTCTACCTACCTTTGCAGCTCGTTTTTTCGTAATAAAACTACCAAAACCGCGAATGTAAATGTGCTCTCCCTGGGATACATTGTCCTTGACCTCTTTGAAGAAAGCTTCAAGAGTGACCAAAACATCAACCTTGGGAATGCCGGTGTTTTCGGCAATATTGTTAATGACATCTGCTTTTCTCATATCTTGTTATTTCTTTTATTCCTCAAATATAGTTATAAAAAATTAAAAACCAATAAATTATTCATGTGTGTTTTTAATCCTGTATAAAGCAATAAGTTAATGAATGTATCTAAACGAAACAAAAGTAAGGGTTTATGCACAGAAAGGGCTGTTCTATTTAATCAAAAATTAAAGAAATGGCATGCTTTGCATAGTCGTTCTTTTCCCTGGATAGGAGAAAAAAATCCTTACAAAGTATGGCTCTCGGAAATTATTCTTCAACAAACAAGAGTGGAGCAAGGTTTGCCTTATTATGAATCCTATTTGAAATATTTTCCGACTATAAATGATCTGGCGAATGCAGATGAGCAATTGGTTTTTAGGCTTTGGCAAGGATTAGGGTACTACAACAGATGCAAGAATATGCTCAGGACGGCGAGGATTGTTGCTGAGGAATATCAGGGGAAATTTCCAAATACTTACGAAAAAATTATCCAATTGCCGGGTATTGGTCCATATACAGCTGCAGCTATTTCTTCCTTTGCATTTAATCTTCCTCAGGCTGTTGTAGATGGAAATGTAGAACGCTTTCTTTCACGCTATTTGGGTATTGAGGAAGAAGTGAATACAGCGAGCGGGAAAAAAGTCTTTACACAGGTAGCAACTAATTTTTTGGATAAGAATAACCCTGCCGATTTTAATCAGGCCATGATGGATTTTGGTGCCACTGTTTGTATGCCACGTCATCCTGCTTGTTCAAGCTGTCCGTTTAATATGGATTGTGTGGCTTTAGAAAAAGGATCTATTGATAAGCTGCCTGTTAAAAAGAAAAAAAAGAAAGTTAAAAAGCGATATTTGAATTACTTTGTTTTTCGTTATAAAGATAATTTGTATATACGCAAGCGTCCGGCTGGAGATATCTGGCAAAATTTGCACGATTTTTTACTTTTTGAGAGTGATCATCGACTTTCAGAAAGTAAAATGAAAGAAGTTTCTATTCTTCAACAGGCTATACCTAAAGGAGAACAGCCTTTATTTATTGCGTTTTTTTCCTGTGTTCATCAGTTAACACACCAAAAATTGTATCTTCATTTTGTAGAGATCGAATTAGATAAGTCGCCTTGCTTATCCGAAGATTTTTTTGCCATAAATATAAAATCTAGAGATAATTATGCATTTCCTCGTCCTTTGGTAAGGTTTTTGGATAGAATGGAGCAGCTTTAGATAATTCTTAATTTCGAAATGATAAAATAAATAATTATTTACTGAGAAGTTGAATTATGAAAAGTGTAAATAAAGTAATATTGGTAGGAAATTTGGGACAAGATCCTGAAATGAGGTATTTACCCGGAAATGTTGCGAAAGCAAAGTTTTCTTTGGCAACAAATCAGCGCTTTAAAAATAAAGCAGGCGAATGGGTAGAGCAGACGGAATGGCATCGGATTGTATTGTGGCGCAAACAAGCTGAAATAGCAGCAAAGTTTTTGAGTAAAGGGAATAAAATCTATCTTGAAGGACAGCTGAAGACTCGTAATTGGGTAGGAAAAGATAACTATCAAAAATCAGTGACTGAAATTATCGTTGATGAGATGATTTTATTGGATAGAAAAGAAGAATAGGATGTAGATTTTATAATCAGGATTCGGAAAATATTATTTATATTTGATAAAGAAGCAGGTTAACTAAATTATAATAAATCTTTGAAAATTATACTCATTTTATTGCAAAGTCTTGGGAAAATAGAGGCAACCCCGCCGGTGGTTATTATTTTAATCTTCTTTTGTCTTCTGTTTTTTTTCATCTCCGCTGTTTGCTCAGGAGGGGAACAGGCTTTTTATTATCTGGATGATCAGGATTTTAAAAGGATTAAGGCAAGGGATGATAATGAATCCAGAAAGTTGAATACGCTTTTGGATCGTCCTCGGGTATTGACGACAACATTGCTTATTTCTCGAACAATTAGTAATGTGTTGTTGATTTTTATACTTAATGCATTAATAGATTTCCTTGTAAGTATTAAGGTATTTCCAACGTTATCAATAACCATTAAGATTATTGTTATCTTTTTCTTATTGGTTTTGTTTTGTGAAACCATGCCCCGAGCATATGCTCGACAAGAGAAATTGAGAATGGCTTTTTTTGCTGCGCCATTAGTGAGTAGTCTGGTGAGTATTTTTGAGTCTGTTGCTGTTTCCCTGATTGATATGTCTGATTGGTTGAGTGTGAAGGTGTTTAAGAAGAGCAATGAATTATTGACTGTAACAGATTTGGAAGAAGCTTTTGCCGGAACACCTGAAACGGGAGAAGAAAAGGAAGAAAAAGAAATCTTAAGGGGGTTGATTGGTTTTGAAGGGCTTACGGTTCGGCAGGTGATGAAAAACCGTATGGACATTGTAGGCGTTTCAGAAAAAAGCACTTTTTCAGAATTGCTGGAAATAATTAATAGAGAACAGCGCTCCCGGATTCCTGTGTATTCGGGAGATATGGATCATATTATCGGGGTCATAAATATCAGAGACCTTATTGGACATGTGGGGGAAAATGAGTTTGATTGGCAAACGGTGATGAGTCGTCCGATGTTTGTGCATGAACAAAAATTAATTAAGAACCTATTGCAGGAGTTTCAACTCACACATGCTCATTTAGCAGTTGTTGTTGATGAATTTGGAGGAACGAGCGGCATTGTTACGATGAAGAATATTATGGAGGAAGTCGTAGGAGATATCGGGAATGAAGTGGGTCGAAATGATATAAATTATAAGCGACTAAGTGATAAAGAGTTTATTTTTGAGGGGAAAATTGCACTTACCGAAGCCGTCAGGGTATTAGATTTGCCTTTAGGCTTTTTTAGTGAAGTGAAAGGCGACAGTGAATCTCTTGCCGGATTAATTTTGGAGATGGCTGGAAGTTTTCCTGATGAAGGGGAAGAACTTTCTCAAGAAGGATTAATCCTTATACCTGAAGAAGTGGCAGATCTTAGAATTACTAAAGTGAAAATTATTTTACCTTAGCGAATCGATTCAGTAAACTGTTGATGAATGAAGTTAGAGAAAACCTGCTGTTGTATATTGCTCTTGTTGGTTACGATAATTTCGGCATGTAATTCTCCTGTTAATCCAAAACCGAGAGGTTATTTTAGAATTAAATTTCCGGATCGGGAATATCAGACTTTTGATAAGCCTGGCTATCCTTATACTTTTGAATATCCGGTATATGCAACTATAGAAAGGGATACTGCATTTTTTGGAGGAAAGCCGGAGAATCCATGGTGGATAAATGTTGTCTTTCCTCAGTTTGATGGCAAAATATATCTGAGTTATAAAAAGATAGGGAATAAATATACCATTCAAAAATTGGTGAATGACGCCTATAAAATGACCTATGAAAATGCGCTGCGGGCAGATGGGATTGTGACAGAAATGTTTCAAACCCCTAATAATGTAGGAGGGTTGATGTATAAAGTGAGTGGTGATGCAGCTACATCACGACAATTTTTTGCAACGGATAGTGTCAAAAATTTTCTCAGAGGAGCCTTGTATTTTCATCATACACCCAATGCCGATTCCATTGCTCCTGTAGTTGATTTTTTGAGTAAGGATATCTGGCATATGCTGGAAACGCTGAAATGGAAAAAGCCTGCAAAATAGCTCATATAAAAGCAGACTTTCATGCCTGAATGAAAAGCCTACTTTTAGTTTTACAAAGTTTAAATTATGCCTAATTCTTTTCCTATTTTAGTAAAAGCATTAATAGCTTTATCTAAATGTTCTTTTTCATGTGCTGCACTCACTTGTACACGAATACGTGCTTGATCTTTTGGTACAACCGGATAGAAGAAACCTATGACATAGATATCCTCCTCTAATAAACGGGTGGAGAGCTTTTGAGAAAGAACTGCATCATGCAACATGACGGGAACGATAGGGTGTTCGCCCGGCTTAATATCGAAACCGGCAGCAGTCATTTTTTCTCTGAAATATTTGGTGTTGTCAGCGAGTTTGTCCCTTAGTTCTGTAGTTTCACTTAACAAGTCCAAAACTGCAATAGATCCGCCTACGACGCTGGGAGCTAAGGTGTTGGAAAATAAGTAAGGACGAGAGCGTTGACGTAGCATGTCGATGATTTCTTTGTTGCCGCTGGTAAATCCTCCGGAGGCTCCGCCGAGTGCTTTTCCTAATGTACCTGTAATAATATCAACTTTCCCGACTACTCCGCAATATTCATGTGTTCCACGGCCTGTTTCCCCGATAAAGCCTGTGCTATGGCTATCATCTACCATAACTACTGCATCGTATTTCTCTGCCAATTCCACAATTTTATCTACCTGCGCAATCGTTCCATCCATGCTGAAAGTCCCATCGGTTACAATCATCCTGGTGCGTGCATCCTGGGCTTCTTTTAGCTTTTCTTCCAGATCCGCCATGTCATTATTCTTATAACGATAACGCTGCGCTTTACATAAGCGAACGCCGTCGATAATGGAAGCATGGTTTAATGCATCAGAAATGATAGCATCCTCTTTATTGAGTAAAGGTTCAAATACCCCACCATTGGCATCGAAGCAGGCAGCATATAGAATGGTGTCTTCGGTACCAAGAAATTTAGAAATCTTGTTTTCTAATTCACGATGAATGTCTTGCGTGCCACAAATAAAGCGTACACTACTCATTCCGTATCCCCTGTCATCCAAAGTTTTCTTTGCCGCTTCCAAAACTTTTGGATTGGAGGAAAGACCGAGGTAGTTATTCGCACAGAAGTTAATGACCTGACGATCACCTACTTTTATCTCTGCTCCTTGTGGGGATTCTATAATGCGTTCCTCCTTATACAGCCCGGAGGCTTTTATTTCTTCCAGTTCCTTAGATAGCCGTTCTCTTAACGTTGTATTCATAATATTTGGGATTTACTTTAAGGTGACAAACTTAAAGAAAAAAATAATCAGGATAAATTTTGTCTTTGTTTATCAAAAATTCCTTAACCAAAACGTAATAACAGTTTCATGTTTTCGTAATACCTGCATGATATTTTTGCCGAAGAATAAAAAAATAAAAATGAAGAAAACAACTTTAAGAAGTATCCTTTTGATAATGCTTAGCTTATTGGTTTTTTCAGCCTGTAATTTTTCCGGATCTTCTGATGACTCAGAGACGGAAGCCATTAAGGTGAAAGGTTCCGATACGGTTTTGCCTATTTCTCAAAAAGCAGCGGAAGGTTTTAATAAAAAACATCCGGACAGTCTTGTCTCTGTCACCGGAGGGGGAAGCGGAGTCGGAATAACAGCGCTCATAAATGGTACTACTGATATTGCTCAGGCATCCAGGAAGATGAAGTTTATAGAAAAGCAAAAAATAAAAGACAATGGGCAGAAGGTTGTGGAAACGGTTATCGCTTATGATGCTTTGAGTCTGGTGGTACATCCTTCTAATAAGGTAAAGCAGTTAACCCGAAAGCAGTTAGAAAAAATTTTTACTGGTGAGATAACGAACTGGAAGGAAGTTGGTGGTGCTGATATGGAAATTATCCCTTATGCCAGACAAACTTCGTCCGGAACCTATGAATTCTTTAGAAGTCATGTCCTGGATGATAAAAGCTATATGTCGGGTATTATGAGTATGGCTTCTAATGGTGCAATTATCCAATCTGTCAGCCAGACAAAAGGGGCCATTGGATATGTAGGGCTTGCTTACCTAAATGATAGCGTTCAGCCTGTAAGTATTTCTACTGATGGAGGAGATATCTATGTTAATCCAACGGTTGAGAATGCCAAAAACAAGAGCTATCCTTTAGTGCGACCTTTATTCTTTTATTACCTAGCAGGGAATAGTTCAAAGGTGAAATCTTTTGTTGGTTTTGTACACTCGGCGGAGGGACAAAAAAATGTATCTGATATAGGTTTTATTCCGGTTAAATAATTGAAGAAAGTAAGACAGACGGATGAATAGAATCAGTAAGCTTATTGGGCGGTTCACGGAAGGGAGTTTGAAACTGAGTAGTGCGGTCACAAGTATTGTGATATTGCTTATTGTGATTTTTTTATTCAAAGAAGGTTTTGGGCTGTTTAATTCGCCTACAGTAACCAAAGGTTATTCTTTGTATGTCAATGCTGAGAATCCTGTTGAAGCATTATCGCCTTATGAAATTAAAAAGATCTTTAATAGTGAAATAAAGAATTGGACTGCGGTTGGGGGGGGTAATCAAGAAATACGTCTCTTCAGATTTGAACAAATATTTAATAAATATTCTGAAGAAGAGCTGGGGGCTGATTATAGTCTCTTATCCAAAAGGATGAATGAGGTTATTGAAGCCAATCCTAATATTATTGCGTATTTTCCGAAGGAGTATATGACTGAAACTCCCGCAGGTGTGCAAGCGTTGTCGGTAAGAAATATTAGTTTAACAGATTTCTTTTTAGGTAAGAAATGGCTGCCCACCACAAGTCCAGCTCCTTTATTTGGTATCCTTCCACTTATTGGAGGAACATTGTTAGTAAGTTTGTTGGCTATCTTGATTGCTTTGCCATTAGGGATGGGGGTGTCTGTTTATCTATCAGAGTTGGCAGGGCGTAGAATGCGAAAATTGATTAGGTCGATGATTGAGTTGCTGGCAGGAATTCCATCGGTGGTATATGGTTTTTTTGGATTGGTTGTTCTTGTTCCTATCGTACAGAACTTTGGAGGCTTAGAAGTAGGTCAAACTGCTTTTACCGGAGGCATTATCTTAGCCATTATGGCATTGCCTACGATTATTTCAGTCTCTGAGGATGCGATGAGAAATACACCGGATGACATGCGGCAGGCCAGTTATGCGCTGGGTGCTACCAAATGGCAAACAATCTATAAGGTGGTGGTGCCTTACGCCTCTTCCGGTATTTCGGCTGCAGTAGTTTTGGGAATTGGCAGGGCAATAGGAGAAACTATGGCGGTCTTGATGGTGACTGGAAATGCAGCTGTTATCCCACATTCTTTATTTGAATCTGTACGAACTATCCCTGCCTCTATTGCAGCAGAACTGGGAGAAGCTCCGGTAGGAGGAACCCATTACCAGTCTTTGTTTATGCTTGGTTGTGTTCTGTTTGTGATCACTCTTATTATTAGTGTGTTGGCCGAAGTTATTTCTAATCGAAAGAGAGTAAAAGGATGATAAGATTAAATAAAAAAATAAGTCAGCAGATCGCTTTTGCAATCTTTCGGTTGTTGGGGATTATCGTTGTGGGTATCCTTTTTTGGATACTTGGTTTT
>Ga0079226_10001151_pt1 | contig 20057 bp, 20 predicted proteins | sample Poulit2014_FD_76345 | JGI IMG/M metagenome (GOLD analysis project Ga0079226, IMG submission 76345) | Agricultural soil microbial communities from Georgia to study Nitrogen management - Poultry litter 2014 | ecosystem: Environmental > Terrestrial > Soil > Agricultural land | place: USA: Georgia... | reverse complement strand
TCAGTAGGCAATTTTTCAAAATATTGTTAAGCCTTTTCTGAGCATGGTATTTTTCATGGTATTACCAATTAGCAGGAAAATAAGCCATTGAATATAAAAGATAAAAATGTCTTGTTTACAATATAGTGGGAATAATATAGAAGCCGCTTTTACAGCGGCTTTTTTGTGGGCGACGGTTGCCCAAACAGTTGTTTAACAAACCTGTGGGGTTGTTTATTTGAGGGCTTGGTGTAGGTTTTACTTAACACCTAACGTTCAGGAGAATCCAATGACCGAGCAACTTTCTGCTAGTGCCGTGGATACGGCGCTTACCGATCTCAATACTTCCACAGAGCACCCCTGGCGTTTGCAAGGGGATGTACTGCATAAAGAGTTTGCATTCCCTTCCTTCGTGGCTGCTTTTGGTTTTATGAGCCAAGTGGCACTCCTTGCCGAAAAAATGGATCACCACCCTGATTGGAGTAACAGCTATAGCAAAGTGGTTATTCACCTTACTACTCATGAGGTTGGCGGCCTTTCGCAGCTGGATTTCGAGTTGGCAAGGGCTATCGAAGCACTGCTGTAGCTCACCGATCAAGCAAGGCCGGCGGAATCATAATTCCGTCATGGCTCCGTCATGTGATTGACACATAAGCACCGTAGATTGATGTGCGATCAAACTATGACGGAGTACAGACCTTGAACTTACGAACCTTATTATTGCCAACGCTTGCTGCTTCTTTAATTGCCTGTGGAGGGGATAGTTCATCCTCGCCTGTGGCGCCACAACCGCCTACGGAAAACGCAGGCCCTTCTTGGCTTGAACCAGGTGCTAAGGGGAATGTCAGTGAGTTAGGAGGTGCTACTCGCTTAAAAGCCGATCGCAGTGCCTTGCTAAAAGAATCCTTGACCTATAAAACGGCAAAAAATGTGATTTTGCTGATTGGTGATGGCACCAGCCATTCAGAAATAACCGCGGCACGCAATTACGCTGAAGGGGCGGCGGGCTACTTTAAAGGGCTTGATGTGTTGCCTTTCACCGGTAGTTACACCACTTACTCGCTCAACCGCCAAGATGGCAGTATTGATTATGTGACGGACTCTGCGGCCTCTGCTACGGCATGGGCTACGGGGATTAAAACGTACAACAATGCCCTAGGTGTGGATATTAATGGTGCTGCATACCCTTCTATCATGGAGTTGGCTAAGCAGGCTGGCAAAGCCACGGGGAATGTCACCACCACTGAGTTGCAGGATGCTACGCCTGCGGCTCTGTACGCCAAAATTTCTGCGCGCAAGTGTTATGGGCCAAGTGTTACGGCTAACACGTGCCCAGAGGCAGCTCTAGAAAATGGTGGCTTGGGTTCTATTACCGAGCAATTAATTAGTGCGCGAGCGGATATTACGTTAGGCGGCGGTGCTGCCACCTTTAATGAGGTGGTGCTAGCGGGGGCCTACGAGGGCAGCACACTCTTAGAACAAGCCGAGGCCGAAGGTTATCAAATTGTTCAGGATCTTGATGGGTTAAATAGCATTACTTATGCCGATCAATCACAACCTGTGCTGGGCTTGTTTGCAGAGGGCAATTTGCCCGTGATTTGGACGGGTCCTAATACCTCTATTGATGGGAACCGTGAGGCACCAGTGTCCTGTAGTGAAAATGTTGCTTTTGATGTAGGGCGCACACCTACGCTTAAATCAATGACAGAAAAAGCCATTGAGCTATTGAAGGACAACCCACAAGGCTTCTTTTTGCAAGTGGAAAGCGGTTCCATTGATAAACGCAATCACGCCGCCGATCCCTGCGGCCAAATTGGCGAAACCGTGCAGTTGGATGAGGCACTGCAGGTGGCACTGGAGTTTGCACGCGAAAACGGTGAAACCTTAGTGATTGTTACGGGTGATCATGCGCATACGAGTCAAATCATTCCTGTGGGCCAAAAAAGCCCAGGCCTTACCATTGCCTTGATGACAAAAGATAACGCGCCCATGGGAGTGAATTACGGCACGGCCTTAGCGGGTTCAAGCCAAGCCCACACCGGTGCCGAAGTGCGCACTGCGGCCTATGGGCCATTGGCGGCTAACATAACGGGTTTGCTCGATCAAACAGACTTGTTTTTCATTATGAAGAAAGCACTTGGATTAAGCGCGCAACCCATGCCGGAATAGGGCTTAGCAATGTTGCCTTTAGCCCATCGTGCAAACCACGGTGGGCTAATAATAATTAAGGAGAAATATGTTAATACCTGTCATTCAAGAAGAAGCCACTGGCTGCGGTATTGCAGCTGCAGCAAATATTGTGGGCAAAACCTATGCCGAGATGAAGGCCATCGCCAACACCTTGGGGATTTATGCTGAGGATGAATCCTTGTGGTCCGACACACACTATGTCAGACGCTTGCTGCACCATGAAGGTGTGGCCACTGCTACAGAAGAAACCTCTTTTACCACTTGGGAAACGCTGCCAAATTTAGCGTTAATGGCGATCAAGCATCATCAACGCGAGGGGAAAAACTTTTGGCATTGGGTGGTGTTTAAGCGCTTTGGTGGGCGGCCTTATGTGCTCGATTCAGCCAGTTATTTACCTAGTAATGTGCGTCAAGATTTTGAAGCCATGGCGCCCAAGTGGTTTATTGAAATAAAGGGACACAACGCTTAAAGGCTTTGTTGTTTTTGTATTAAACTTAGCGGGGTGAATACGGTATTGTTACCGAGACGATAAGAATGAAGGAGCCAAAATGAAAAACACCGATGTAGGTTTATTGATAATGCGCATGGCCTTGGCCGTGGTGATGTTGCCCCATGGTATTGCCAAAATCACTGGGGGCGTTGGGTTCATTAGTGGTTTATTAGCCAGCCATGGATTACCCACATTTTTAGCTTATGGCGTATACCTCGGTGAAATTGTAGGGCCCTTAATGCTGTTGGTGGGGTATTACAGCCGTTACGGTGCTGCCTTAATTGCGGGCAACATGGTGGTGGCCATTGCGCTTGCTCACACCAACGAAATTTTTGCGCTTAACGCCATGGGTGCGTGGGCCATTGAGCTGCAAGCGTTAATGCTATTCACCGCGGCTGCCTTGTTCTTTACTGGTCCTGGTAAGTATAGCTGGAAGAATTAATTAACAGCGTGGTAACCCATATTAGCAAGCCCGAAGGTGGTCTACCTTTGGGTTTTTTGTTGGGGTATCACTTAGCCGCTATACACTCTACTTCCACTCGGGCATCTAGCGCCAAACCATTGGCACCAAAGGCACTGCGAGCGGGGTATTTGCCCTTGGTGAGGTAGCTTTTGTACACCTCGTTAAACACGGGCCATTCCTCCATATCGGCAAGAAAAGCGGTGCACTTCACGAGGTTTTCCATACCGTAACCATTGGCTTCGAGTACGGTTTTAATGTTTTGCATGGTTTGGTGGGATTCCGCTTTAATGCCCCCAGCGGCAAGCTTTTGCGTTGTAGGCACCAAGCCCACTTGGCCTGAGAGGTACAGCGTATCACCCACTTTTACCGCTTCAGAAAAAGGAAATTGGCCATGAAGCACCTTGCCTGAGTTAAGAAACTCGGGCTCTGCAGCATGTACTGAAATAGAAAAAGCCGCTAAAGCGCTAATCAATAAAGTATTCGTTTTACGCATAATTACCCCTTGCTTGCTAAGGATGAGATTTGTCATTGGCAAGTGTAGTGGCACAGGGTTAAGGGTTTATTTGTTAAACGTTGAGTAACTCGGGTTGCGTTACTCCTTAATCACCACCTTCACCGCACTGCTCGCTCGCTTGGCTTTAGCTCGTGCCTCGTCAATGCTTTCTGCCTTGGCCACAGCTACACCCAAGCGGCGCTCGCCATCAATATCGGGCTTGCCGAATAAGCGAATATCCGTATCAGGCTCGGCAAGGGCTTGGTTTAGGCCGCTAAAGCTAATATTGGTGCCTTTGCCTTCGGTAATAATCACCGAGGAAGCAGAAGGGCCGCGTTGTTCAATTAAGGGAATGGGCAGGCCTAAAATGGCGCGGGCGTGCAATTCAAACTCAGAAAGGTTTTGTGAAATAAGAGTCACTAGCCCTGTATCGTGGGGGCGCGGGGACACTTCGTTAAAATACACTTCGTCATCTTTAACGAAAAACTCCACACCAAAAACGCCGCGGCCGCCCAATGCATTGGTAATTTTGCCTGCCATGTCTTGGGCTTTCCCCAATGCTACAGAACTCATGGGCTGAGGCTGCCAAGATTCGCGATAATCGCCCTTTTCTTGGCGGTGGCCAATGGGGGCACAGAAAGAGGTGCCGCCTTCATGGCGCACGGTGAGCAGAGTAATTTCGTAATCAAATTCCACCAACCCCTCTACAATCACTTCGCCTTCGCCGCTGCGGCCTCCTGTTTGGGCATATTGCCAAGCGGCTTCCACTTCCTCTGCGGCGTGAATAATGCTTTGGCCTTTGCCCGAGGATGACATAATGGGTTTCACCACGCAGGGTAGGCCCACTTCCTCCACCGCTGCAAGATATTCTTCATGGCTTGCGGCAAAGCGGAAAGGGGAAGTATGGAGCCCTAGCTCGGTGGCGGCTAAATGGCGAATGCCTTTGCGGTTCATGGTGGTGCGGGTGGCAAAGGCGGTGGGAATCACATGAAAGCCTTCTTCTTCGAGTTTCACCAATACGTCGGTGGCAATGGCTTCGATCTCGGGCACTATGTAGTGGGGCTTTTCTTGGCGAACCAAGGCTTCAAGGGCGGGGCCATCGAGCATGGAAATCACATAGTGGCGATGGGCCACTTGCATGGCAGGAGCGCTGGGATAGCGATCCACGGCGATCACTTCACAGCCGAGGCGTTGCAATGCAATAGTCACTTCTTTACCAAGTTCGCCGCTGCCTAGCAGCATCACTTTAATGGCCTCAGATGTTAAGGGGGTGCCGAGTGTTGTCATGTGAATCCCTGAATAATCAATGGTTAGGGGCAGTAAAACGTGCTGCACGATAACGAAGTGCACTATCATACTATGCAGCTTGGCTTATGCCACATGAAAATGCCGCTGAGTGAGGCGCAATTATCAATATAAGGTGATGCTATTGTTACAGAGTGAAGATGAATTTTGGATGCGACGAGCGTTGGCGCTGGCGCGGCAAGCTGCAGAAAATGGTGAGGTGCCTGTGGGGGCTGTGGTGGTGATGAACGGGCGCGCTGTGGGTGAGGCCTACAATCAACCCATTACCCAACAAGACCCAAGTGCCCATGCAGAGGTGTTGGCACTGCGGCAGGCAGCGCGAGTGGTGCAAAATTATCGGCTTTCAGGCACCACTTTGTATGTGACTATTGAACCCTGCACCATGTGTTTCGGTGCTTTGATGCATGCGCGTATTGGGCGCTTGGTGTATGGCGCGCAAGAACCTCGCGCAGGGGTGTGCGAAAGCCAATTACAATTGCCCGAACAGCGCTTTTATAACCACCGTTTAACGGTGCAAGGGGGGGTGCTTGCTGAAGAGTGCGCCGCGCAAATCAAGGCGTTTTTTGCGCGACGACGCCAAGCTAAGGTGCAATAGCTACCAGTTGTGTGCTGCTGCCCCAGTGTTGTTCGGCCCATAGCAGAGCGTGGTAATAATGCTGTACCGCTTCTACGTAATATACTGCTTGTGCGCCACCGCGAGCATAGCCATAGCGGGCATGTTGATAATACTCGGGCTGGGTGAGCAAAGGTAAACGTTGAGCCACTTGGGGCCAACTATCAGGGTTATCACCTTGCTCTGCCGTGAGGCGACGCGCATCGAGTAAGTGCCCATAGCCAGCGTTGTATGCGGCAAGAGCCATCCACGTTCTATCGGGCTCGCGGATGCTTTCTGGCATGCGCTTATGGATACCTGCCAAGTACGCTGAGCCGCCGTAAATGCTAGCGATGGGATCGCGCCTATCAGCCACACCCATTTCCCGCGCTGTGGGTTGGGTGAGCATCATTAACCCCTCCACACCAGTGGGGCTAATGGCATTTGGATCCCAGTGGGATTCTTGGTAACCCACTGCGGCAAGGAGTTGCCAATCAAAAATATACTCTTCAGCTGCGAGCTGAAAATCTGCGCTATAGAGGCTAAGGCGTTGCTCACAGTGGCGCTTAAAAGCGCGCGAAGAGTACAAGTCAAAACGCTCAATCGGTGCAAAATAAGCGGCGGCAGCCTCTTCAATGTGCTGCTTTTCAGCGGCAATAAACTGGTTAAGAGCCGCGAGCAAATCGCTATTATCCCTGTTTTTGTGGCGAGAAACGTGCCATTGCAATGGTTGCTTACTGATTTGTGCAGTGGCCTTGAGCTCTGGGAAAAAGGGGCTCAGCAATTGAAAGTGGTGGCGGCTTATTAAACCGTAGTCATAATGACCTTGTTGCACTAGCGCCAATACTTCCTCAGGTGTGGCTGAATTAAGGGCGTTTACTTTGAGCTTGGCGAGAGCGCGGTTAGGTTTTTCGCTAAGGGTGCTTTTCACCCCAGCTAATGGGACGAGCGCCTCTAAGGTGAGAGCGCTTTGCTGTTGACGCGCTTGCACAGCTATTAATTCAAAGTGGTAGTAAGGCACTGTGTCGCTAGAGGCGCTATTGGCACTGAGCTCGGTAGCAATCATATCCACTTTTTGCTGCTCTAGGGCTTGGCGCAACGCTTTGGGCGTATTGTAAAGTTGTATGGTGAGCTCAACATCTAGTGCATCAGCCAAGTGGGCGGCGATTTGGTAATCAAAGCCAATGGCATCATGTTGGCGCTGAAAATAACTTGCAGGTGTTTTGAGGAGACCTAGCTCAAGGGTTTGTTTTGCTTGAATATGCGCCAAACGGCTTTGTTGCTGGGTAGCGTCAGAATCAGAGGATGCGTTAAGGCTAGGCGTTGTCGTGGTGCTTTGTGGCCAAGAGAGCAGCATGCTAGCACCCATCAATAAACTCAGGGTTAAGCCTGCTATCCAGTAAGTGCGTTTTATTGTGTCCATGCTGCCTCCTTCCTTGCGCTCAAATTGGCGAAGGTTTTTGCTTGGATTCGCACGCATTGTAAATAAATGTTTCATTAGCCTGTTTATTGATGTCTAACAATTAGGCATCTCGACGTAGGGCTAACTGCACCAAAACAATTTTTGCCACAGAGCTGCTGCGTTTCGGCTCAAAAACGCGTATAATCGCGGCTTGCAAAATCCCTCCCTAGTGACTAACTGGAAGACGCCGAGCTATGTTCATTCTCCCTGGTTCCTCTGCACTCCCTACGTTTCGCCAACAGCAGCTACTGGAGAAACTCCCGCAGTTGCACTCTATTACCGCGAATTATGTTTATTTTGTTGAGGCTGAAGCGCTTAACGCTGAGCAGCGCCAACAGCTCACCTCCTTGCTGTGCCAAGGCGATGGGGTAGAGGTAGGGAATGAAAATGGTGATGTGGTGTTGGTGCCCCGCGAAGGCACGCAAACCCCTTGGTCTTCACAGGTCACGGAGTTTTGCCAGCAAAATTTAGGTTTAACTCAAGTGGCACGCGTGGAGCGCGGTATTGCCTATCATGTGCAGCTTGCTGAAGGTGGCAGCCTTACCGATGTGTTAAACGTGGTGCGCGACCCATTAACTGAAGATGTGCTCACAGACTTAAGCCAAGCAGCGGCGCATTTCGCGGTGGGCGAACCTGGGCCTTTAGCTCGCATCCCCGTGATTGAAGCGGGTCGCGACGCCTTAGAAGCTGCTAATAAAAGCTTAGGTCTTGCGTTGGCAGAAGATGAAATTGATTACCTTTGCGAGCGCTTTAATGAGCTTGGTCGCAATCCCACTGATGCTGAATTAATGATGTTTGCCCAAGCTAACTCAGAGCATTGCCGTCACAAAATCTTTAACGCTAGTTGGCGTATTGATGACCAAGAGGCAGAGAAAAGCCTATTTGGCATGATTCGTAATACCCATCAAACTCACCCAGGTGAAGTGTTATCGGCTTATAAAGATAATGCTGCCGTGACACGTGGCTATGCTGCGCCGCGCTTTTTTCCTAAGGCAGATTCCGCAGAGTACCAAGAAACCTTAGAGCCCATTCATTTAGTGATGAAGGTGGAAACCCATAACCACCCCACAGCGATTGCGCCCGTACCTGGCGCGAGTACGGGTGCCGGCGGTGAAATTCGCGATGAAGGTGCCACTGGCCGTGGTGCAAAGCCCAAGGTGGGCTTGACTGGCTTTTCTGTTTCCAACCTACGTATTCCCGGTTTCGAACAGCCTTGGGAAGAGGATTGGGGAGCACCTGAAGGCATTGTTTCCGCGTACGATATTATGCTCACTGGCCCACAGGGCGGTGCTGCATTTAACAACACCTTTGGCCGCCCTAATGTGTGTGGTTATTTCCGCACGCTAGAGCTCAAAGCCCCCGGTATTAATGGCGACGAAGTACGTGGCTATCACAAGCCCATCATGATTGCCGGCGGTATGGGCAATATCCGCGAGCAACATGTGGAAAAGGGCCAGATCCCTGCAGGTGCTCATGTAATAGTGCTCGGCGGCCCTGCCATGCTAATTGGCTTAGGCGGCGGTGCAGCCTCTTCTGTGGATACCACTGAAGAGGGCGCCAAACTCGATTATGCCTCTGTGCAAAGAGCTAACCCTGAAATTGAGCGCCGCTGCCAAGAGGTGATTGACCGCTGTTGGGAGCTAGGCGAGCGCAATCCTGTTACCTCTATTCATGATGTGGGCGCTGGTGGTTTATCTAATGCGTTACCCGAATTGGTGCACGATGCTGGTCGGGGTGCCAAACTCGATTTGCGCGCAGTTCCTAGTGCCGACCCAAGCTTAAGCCCTGTGGAAATTTGGTGTAACGAAGCCCAAGAGCGTTATGTGCTAGCCGTTGAAGAAGAACATTTGGCGACTTTCAAAGCATTATGTGAGCGTGAGCGCGCGCCTTTTGCGGTGTTGGGTGTGGCCACAGAAGAAGAGCACCTAGAAGTGGCAGATGCGCTGCTTGGCGAGCCCACTGTGGATTTGCCCCTTGATGTGGTATTTGGTAATGCGCCCAAGATGGAACGCGAGTTCTTCCGTAGTGACTTTGAGCGCAAGCCCTTTGAGGTGGAAACCATTGCGCTAAACGAAGCAGTGGAGCGTGTGTTGCACTTACCAAGCGTGGGCAGCAAAAACTTTTTAATCACTATTGGTGATCGCAGTGCCACGGGGTTGGTAGCTCAAGATCAAATGGTGGGCCCATGGCAGGTGCCTGTGGCGGATTGCGCTGTGACGTTGAGCAGCTATAGCAGCTACGCTGGCGAAGCTATGAGCATGGGCGAGCGTACCCCTGCAGCTTTGGTTAACGCGCCTGCATCAGGTCGTATGGCAGTGGCAGAATCCCTCACCAACTTGGCCGGCACTAATATTGGTGAGATTGGCCGTATTAGTTTATCCGCTAACTGGATGGCGGCAGCGGGCCATCCCGGTGAGGATCAGCATTTATATGACACCGTAAAAGCAGTGGGTATGGAGTTGTGTCCTGCCTTGGGTATCAATATTCCAGTGGGCAAGGACTCTTTGTCCATGCGCACTATTTGGCAAGAAAAAGGCATTGAAAAGAGCGTGATCTCGCCAGTGTCATTGATTATTACGGCATTTACCCCAGTAAAAGATGTACGTAAAACCGTGACGGCAGAGCTTAAAAACCAAGCTGATAGCACAGTGTTATTGGTGGATCTTGGTGGCGGTAAAAATCGTTTGGGGGGCTCCGCCTTGGCGCAGGTGTATGGCCAAGTAGGGCAAACGGCGCCCGATATAGATGATGCAGCATTGCTAGGTGGTTTCTTTAACGCCACCCAAACGTTAGTGGAGCAAGAGTTGTTATTGGCTTACCACGATCGTTCCGATGGCGGCCTGTTCACTACAATGGCTGAAATGGCCTTTGCTGGTCGCCTGGGCGTGGATTTATCCATGGACTGCATCGCGGGTGATCACCAAGAAGTACTGGCGGCTCTCTTTAGCGAAGAAGCAGGTGCTGTGATTCAGGTGGCAAATGAGCATTTAGAGGCGGTGAAAGCTGTTTATGCTAACGCTGGCTTAGAGGCCCATGTGCACCAAGTAGGTGAGCTCAATAGCGATGATGCCGTGCGCGTACGCTTGGGCGGTGGCATTGTATTTGAAGCTGAGCGCTTAACCTTGCAGCAACAGTGGAGCGCCACTAGCTACCACATGCAAAAGCGTCGCGACAATCCAGTGTGTGCTGAAGAAGAATGGCAGGCATTAGCTGCAGATAATAATCTTGGCTTGAACGGGTTGGCGTTGACGTTCCCCATGGCCGAAAATCCCGTGGCTGACATTGTTAGCAAAAGTGAGAAGAGCCCGCGTGTGGCAATTCTGCGTGAGCAAGGCACCACCGGCCACACAGAGCTCGCCGCTGCTTTTCACCTTGCTGGGTTTGTGGCGGTGGATGTGCACATGAGTGATCTTGAGGCCGAGCGTGTGAATCTAGCCGATTTCCGCGGTTTAGCCTTGGCGGGTGGCAGTACCTTTGGTGATGTGCTTGGGGCCGGTACGGCATGGGCGCAAAAAATCTTGCGCAACAGCGCCTTGAAAGACAGCTTTCAAGTGTTCTTTCAACGCCCAGATACCTTCACTTTTGCTGTGGGCAACGGCGCGCAAATGTTAGTGCAATTAAAGCATCTGATCCCTGGCGCAGCCCATTGGCCTACCTTTGTGGCCAACCGCAGTGATCAGTTTGAAGCCCGTGTGGTGCTTGCCGAAGTGGTGCCTTCGCCATCTATCTTCTTTAAGGGGATGGAAGGCAGCCGCTTGCCAGTGCCCGTGGGGCATGCGCAGGGGCGTGCGCAGTTTGGCATGGAATCCACGCTTGAGGATTGCCAAGCCGAGGGCCAGCTAGCGCTGCGCTTTGTAGATTCTGAAGGCAGTGTCACCATGCATTACCCTGCTAACCCTAATGGTTCGGAAGGCGGTGCCACTGGCTTCACCAGCACCGATGGGCGCATTACTGCCTTGTTGCCTCACCCGGAGCGTGTGTTCCGAGTGGTGCAGCACAGTTGGTACCCAGAAGAATGGAAAGGCCAGGAAGATGGGCCTTGGATGCGTATCTTCCGCAACGCCAGACGTTGGGTAGAAGATAACTAAGCAAACTAACGGGGCCTAGGCCCCGTTTTTAATGAGAAGCAAATGAGAGGATGACGTATGGATAGCTCAACCGTTCTATATAAAATTGCCATTCATGTGCCCGAAAGTCATGTGGAGCAAGTAAAACAAGCCGCGTTTGATGCGGGTGCAGGGCGCCAAGGGAAGTACGAGCATTGCGCATTTCAGTGGTTGGGTGAAGGGCAGTTTAAGCCCTTAGCGGGCAGCAATCCTTACAGTGGCGAACACAATCGGCTCTCCCGTGTGGCAGAGTATCGCGTAGAAATGATTTGCCAAGCCTCTTATATCAAAGCTGCAGTGGCAGCTATCCGTGATGCTCACCCTTATGAAGAAGCAGCCATCGATGTATGGCGTTTAGAAAGCATTTAAGGAATACGTTTCATAGGACCTATATCGCGCACTCGCGTTGGGAAATAACCACGCTGGCGATCTTTGATAAAAAACTCTAGGGTGCGCTTTACCGTGGGGAACGAAATTTCATCCCAAGGGATATCTTTGGGCATAAATAAATCCACGTCTAAAGACTCTTCCCCAGCAGCAAAGTTACCGTCCACCATTTCTGCTAAAAAGAACACATGCACTTGGTAAATATGGGCCACATTAAAGACAGTGTATAAATCAGATAACGCCACTGTAGCGCAAGCCTCTTCCCACGTTTCACGCATGGCACCTTCTTGCAGGGACTCGCCATTTTCTAAATAACCAGCGGGCAAAGTCCAGGTGCCATAACGGGGCGCTATGGCGCGACGGCATAGCAAAATTTTGCCTTTCCAAGTCGGGATGGTACCGACTACGTTACGTGGGTTTTGGTAGTGAATGGTGTTGCAATCTTGGCACCAAAATCGAGGGTTGGTATCCCCTTCAGGAATGCTAAAAGCAAGATGACTACTGCCACAATGGCTGCAAAAATTCATTAATGGCTCACTCGGTTCAAGTACGGGGTAGAAGTAAATTACTCTATGATAGGCGCAAGTGCCACCTCAAGGGTTTATTGGTCAATATTGCTACTTGCCAGTATGGGAGGCACAAGCCTAGACTGTGAGCTAGCTTTTTTCTCTATAACAAAGAAAAGAGGGTGAGAATAAAAGCATTCGCAACGGAGATAAGAAGTTGAAACAACGTTTACAGGAGCGCCTAGCCAGTTATCGCATGCGCGAATTGCCGAGTGGTTTGATAATGCCCGAGGCTGCCGTTTTAATGCCCTTTACCGATCAAGATGAACCAGAGCTTATTCTTACCGTTCGCTCCTCTTCCATGCCCACTCATGCAGGTGAGGTGGCATTCCCTGGTGGTATGCGCGATAAAGCAGACAAAGATTTATTAACCACAGCCTTACGTGAATCCCGTGAAGAAGTGGGTTTGCCAGAGCAGGCGGTGGAGGTATTAGGGCAGCTATCGCCAGTGCCTTCGCTACATGGTATGAAAGTTACGCCTTTTGTAGGCATGGTGGATCCAACCGCAAAGCTACGGCCCGAGCCACGGGAAATTGCTGATATCTTCAAAGTGCCGCTATCGTTTTTCTTAGATTCTAAGCCTCAGTTATCCCAAGAAGTGGAAATGTTTGGTAAGCGTTTTTATATGCCGAGCTATGAATTTAACGGTAACCGTATTTGGGGTTTGACGGCGTTTATGTTGCTTGATTTTTTAAACCATGCCTTTGATACCGGCATTGTTTATGAAATTGAAGAAGAGACTATCAAAGAAGGAAGTGCAAAATGATTTATGCCATAGGTGAGCGCAAAGTAGAGGCCAAAGGCGATTTTTGGGTGGCAGATAGTGCCCAAGTCATGGGCTCTGTGGTGTTGGGCAACAATGTGAGTGTGTGGTTTAACGCTGTGGTGCGCGCCGATATGGATACCATCACCATTGGCGATAACACCAACATTCAAGACGGCGCTGTGCTGCATGTGGATTTGGGCGTGCCGCTTAACATTGGCGAGGGCGTCACCGTGGGGCACAAGGCCATGTTGCATGGCTGCACCGTGGGGGATTACTCCCTTATCGGTATTAATGCTGTGGTGCTTAATAATGCCAAAATCGGTAAAAACTGCATTATCGGTGCTAATGCCTTGGTGCCTGAAGGCATGGAAATTCCTGATAATTCCTTAGTGCTTGGCTCCCCCGCAAAAGTGGTAAAAGAAGTGAGCGAGCAGCAAAAGAAGCTGTTTCAATCAAGCGCCATGCACTATGTGGCGCAATCGCAGTTTTATAAAACCAACCTCAAAGTGGATGAGCGCTTTGCATAAGCCACAGGTGCCGTCGCCGTGCCAAAGTATTTGTTTACTAGATGAAGAGGATATTTGCACGGGTTGCGGGCGCACAGGCATGGAAATTAGCTATTGGGGGCGGTTTGCCACTGAGCAGCAACAGCAGGTGGTAAAACGCGCAGTGCTGCGCCAACAAGGGCACAAACAAGAGTGCGTATGGCAAGCAAACCACGCAGTGGTTAGAGATAAATGACATGGTTAATGCGCCTGTGGATTTAACATCAGATACCCATATTGGGCGGCCTAAACTAGGCTTAGCGTTAGGCAGTGGCTCGGCCCGAGGTTGGGCGCATATTGGCATTATTCAAGAGCTAGAGGCCATGGGCTATAAGCCCGATGTGGTAGTGGGTACTTCCATCGGTGCCTTGGTGGGAGCCGTGTATGTAAGCGGTGTGCTTGAAGACTTTAGCCAGTGGGTGAGCCATTTAACGTTTCGTGATGTGTTAGGTTTTTTAGATATTGGCTTTAGTGGTGGTGTGGTGAAAGGGGAAAAGTTGTTTAATTTTTTCTCAGAGCATCAAACTAACCCGTTAATTGAAGAGCTAGATATCCCATTTGCTACTGTGGCAACGGATATGGCCACAGGCCGCGAAGCATGGATCCGCACGGGGCATGTGTTAGATGCAGCGCGTGCCTCCTGTGCCTTGCCGGGGCTGTTTTCGCCCGTAAAGCATCAAGGGCAATGGATGCTGGATGGCGGTTTGGTTAATCCCGTGCCGGTATCTGTGTGTCGCGCTTTGGGAGCACAGGTGGTGATAGCCGTTAACCTGAATGGCCAGTTGGTAGGGCGCCACCTAAATACCGCTGCCATTGAAGAAGTGAGCACAGAGGATATTACTCAAGGCGAAGAGGAAACGAGCATGTGGGATAAGCTCAAAGAGTATTTCGCTAGCAAAGATAATGGGGATTCAAGCCCTGGTTTTCTCGATGTGATCGGTAGCAGTGTGAACATAATGCAAGATCGCATTACTCGCAGCCGCATGGCAGGCGACCCACCAGAAATTAACTTAATCCCCGTATTGGCTGATTTTGCGTTGATGGATTTCCATCGCGCCAAAGAGGCGATTGATGAAGGGCGGCGGCTAGTGCGTGCTGCCGAGGAAAGTCTGCACTGGTTACTGAGGGGGTACTAGTGTTTTTTGCGCCCCGCTGATTTGCGCTTTTTAGGGGTAGCTAACCGCTTTACTTTCGCTGTGCGCACGCGATTATCTTTCACTTGCATCACTTCAATCACGTAATCACCCAAGCGCACACATACACTGTGTTCAGGAATGTTTTGTAACTCTTCTAGAATTAGCCCATTCAGGGTTTTAGGGCCGTCCACTGGCAGCTGCCAACGCAAGGTGCGGTTAATATCGCGCAAAGGTGTGCTGCCATCAATGACATGGCTGCCGTCCGGCTGGGGCATGATATCCACATAGTGGTGCTCAATATCAGTGGTAAAGTCGCCCACGATTTCTTCTAAAATATCTTCTAGCGTGGTGAGGCCAAGCACATCGCCATACTCGTCTACCACGATACCCAAACGCTTTTTTTGGCTTTGAAAATTAATCAGCTGTTGATGCAAGCTAGTGGCTTCGGGAACAAAGTAAGGCTCGTCGCTGAGCTGTAATAAATCTGCTTTAGTAAATGCTTCATGTTGTAAAAAACGCCCCACATTGCGCAGATGCAGAATGCCTACAATGCTGTTGAGATTGCCGCGATAAATGGGCAAGCGGGTGTGGTGTGTGCTGCTGATGAGCTGAATAATATCTTGTAAGTCATCTTCTAGATCGATGCCTTCTACTTCGCTGCGGGGCACCATGATGTCTTCCACTTGGACTTTTTCTAAATCCAAAATACTCAGTAGCATGCGTTGATGACGTGGTGGAATAAGTGCACCTGCTTCATCGAGCACTGTGCGCAGTTCTTCTGGACTTAGGTGGTCGGCGCCAGCATTGCCCGTATCGATACGCAACAACTTCAGCGCTAAATTACTGATACCGGTAATGGCCCATACCGCAGGAGAAAGTAACCACATCAAAGGTTTTAAAATAAGACTGGAGAATAGAGCGACTTTTTCTGGCTCTTGGGCGGCATAGGTTTTGGGGGTGACCTCGGAAAACACGAGTAGCACCAAAGTGAATATCAAGGGCGCTATCGCCGCTCCAGCATTACCAAACCATGAGATCGCTAAGATAGCAGCAATGGTGGCAGCGTAGTTATTCGCCATATTGTTGCTAAATAAAATGGTGCCAAGCAAACGGTCTACTCGTGAAAGCAGTTTTTCCACGCGCTGTGCACCCTTGTGTCCAGAGCGTGCAAGGTGACGTAAACGATAACGATTGGCAGAAAGCAACCCTGTTTCACTGGCAGAAAAAAAACCAGATGCCAGTAGTAAAATCACGAGGGCAATAACTAAAATATGATCTGGGATGTTCGTCAAGAGGATTTAAACCAAAGCTAAGGGTAAGCCGCATTGTCCGCAGTATCGCCTTACGCTGTCAAGATGTTGGCAGGTGAAATAATCGTTACTTACCGTGCTAGTAAGTATTCGAGTACGAACTGAGAGCCAAAAAATGCTAACAGCAAGGTGCCAAAACCAATGAGTGTAAGGTGGACGGCAGTGAGCGCACGCCAGCCAAACAAGTGACGGCCCGCTAATAAAGCGCCAAGCAGCAACCAAGCGGCAAGGGTGAGTACCGTTTTGTGTGCCACTTGCTGGGCAAACAAATCTTCCACGTAAATAAAGCCTGTCACTATGGCAGCAGTGAGAATGGCAAAACTGGCCCATAGCAATTCAAACAACATGGTTTCTGAGGTTTGAATAGGCGGGAAAGAAGCTAAAGCGCCTTGTAAGTGGCCGCGTTTGAGTTGTTTGTGCTGAAAAAGCAAGACTAAAGCTTGGGCAGCAGCAATACTAAACACAGCACTCGCTAGCACTGACAGCACCACGTGGGTGCCCAAACCGTGCAACAAAATTTGGCTAGGGGTTGTATAGGTAAGCCAGTATAAAGGCACCATAGAGAGGGCGCTTAAAGGGTACACTAACGCGCTGACCCATTCTAAGCGGCGGTATAGCGAGGCAAAGGTAATGATTAAAGCACCAGTGCCCGCCACTAAAGACGCCATAGGAAAAAAGCCTAAAGAAATACCTTGGGGGCTAATAAGTTGCATCCACAAAAAAGCGGAATGAAGGCCAACAGCCACCAATCCTAAAACAAAAAAGGACAGTCGCTTAGACGTACTTCGTGTACGCATTTGTTGCCAGGCTTGGGTGGAGGTCATTAAATACAACACCGCAGCCATAGCACCGATAAAATGTGCAAGTTCCATAGGATTCATTCTCATTAGCGGTCAGCTAGTGTGGCATAAGAAAGTAATTTTTTGAAGCCCGCTCGGTCTTGCCTGTGTTACTCAAGCGCGCTTTTGTGCTAGGCTTACGCATATTTTTTACGCCGTTTTATTAACTTGCTAGGTTAAGAGGCCATGGCAAGACGTAAATGGAGAACTCCATGTTTGAAAGTTTAAGTGAACGCTTAGGTCAATCGCTAAAAAATTTAGCCGGCCAAGGCCAGTTAACGGAAGATAATATCCGTGAAACCTTGCGCGAAGTGCGTAAGGCGCTGCTTGAGGCGGATGTTGCTCTGCCAGTGGTAAGAGATTTTATTGAGCAGGTGAAAGAACTCGCTCTAGGTCAAGAGGTACTGCAAAGTTTAGACCCAGGCCAAGCCTTCGTTAAGATTGTGAATGACCAGCTTGTTCATGTCATGGGTGAAGAGAACGAAGGGCTTAACTTGCATACTCGTCCGCCGGCAGTGATTTTGATGGCAGGCTTGCAGGGCGCGGGTAAAACCACCTCGGTGGCTAAATTGTCACGTTTCTTGCAAGAGCGAGAAAAGAAAAAGGTAATGGTGGTGTCTGCTGACGTTTACCGACCCGCAGCGATTGATCAGCTCGAAACCTTAGCCAAAGAAGTGAATGCCGAGTTTTTTCCTTCGGAACCAAGCCAAAAACCAGTGGATATCGCTGAGCAAGCGTTGGCCGAGGCGCGTCGCCGTCATGTGGATGTGCTGATTGTGGATACTGCGGGTCGCCTCACCATTGATGAAGAAATGATGGCGGAGATTAAGCAGCTACACGGGGCAATTGAGCCTGTTGAGACTTTGTTTGTGGTGGATGCCATGACAGGTCAGGACGCTGCCAATACGGCTAAAGCCTTTAGTGATGCTCTGCCGCTGACGGGTGTCATCCTCACGAAGGCAGATGGTGATTCTCGCGGTGGTGCGGCGCTTTCGGTGCGTACCATTACAGGAAAGCCAATTAAGTTTATGGGGATGGGTGAAAAAACCGATGCCCTTGAACTCTTCCATCCAGAGCGTGTTGCTTCTCGCATCTTAGGAATGGGGGATATTCTATCTCTCGTAGAAGAAGCAGAACGTAAGCTTGATAAGAGCAAAGCGGAACGTATTGCGAAGAAGTTCAAGCGTGGCCGCGCCATGGATTTTGAAGATCTTAAGGATCAATTCCAGCAAATGCGCAATATGGGGGGGATGACTTCCTTGCTAGACAAGCTGCCCGGTATGGGGGGGTTGTCTAAAATGACGGAAGATCCGGCTGCCATTAAACAGTTTAAACATATGGAAGCGTTGATTGATTCCATGACGGTGGAAGAACGCCGTAAACCAGAGCTAATTAAAGGTTCACGCAAACGCCGCATTGCTGCTGGTGCGGGCCTTGAGATGCAGGATCTAAACCGCTTGCTTAAGCAGCAAAAAATGATGAGCAAAATGATGCGCAAGATGCGAGGTAAAGGCGGTATGCAGCGCATGATGCGTGGCCTAGAAGGCATGGGGGGGCAAGGTGGTATGGGCGGCCCAGGCGGTATGCCGCCAGGTGGTTTTCCTGGTTTTTAACAGTAAAAATCACGGCATCTAAAATAGGGCTTTCAAATTCATCCAAATATCGTTACAATTCGCGGTCTTTCGGGGGTCCGCTTGCCCGGATCTCTGGTGGTGCCTCGAAAAGCACTACCAAGTGAGCCGAGTTTAACCAAGTAGAGTGAGATTATGGTAACCATTCGTTTATCCCGCGCTGGATCTAAAAAGCGTCCTTTTTACCACATGGTAGTTACTGATAGCCGTAACGCACGTGATGGCCGTTATATTGAGCAGGTTGGTTTTTTTAACCCAGTTGCTCGTGGTGGTGAAGAGCGTTTGCGTGTAGAGCAAGAGCGCGTTGAGCACTGGATTGGCCAAGGTGCAATCGCATCTGATCGTGTTAAGTCCTTGCTCAAGGAGCACAAAAAGCAGAACGCTTAAGGCATGAAGCTGCTTGATCAAGATGCATTAGTCGTAGGGCGAGTTACTAGCGCTCACGGCATTAAAGGATGGGTGAAGATAATGTCTTTTACCGATCCTGTAGACAATATTTTTACGTATCAACCTTGGTTTCTGCGTGGAGCCGATGGTTGGCAGCCAGTGGAACTTAGCGGTTCACGGCAACAAGGTAAGGCGTGGGTGGCACAAATCAATCAGTGTCAAGATAGAACCCAAGCTGAAACCGAATATGTTGGCCGTGAAATAGCCATCCCGAAAGACGCTCTACCTCCTGCGGGAGAAGGTGAATATTACTGGCAAGAGTTAGTGGGCTTACGGGTACGCCTAGTAGGCGGCGAAGATGTCGGCGTGGTGAAATCCTTGCTGGCCACAGGTGCAAATGATGTGCTGGTGGTAAAAGGAGATCAGCACAGCTTGGATCGCCGCGAAAGGTTGATCCCTTGGGTGCCAGAGCAATTTATCCTTCAAGTAAACCTTGATGAAGGTTGGCTTGAAGCAGATTGGAGCCCAGACTTTTAAATAACGGTGGGTTTCATGCAGCTGGCGGTGTTAACTTTATTTCCCGAAATGTTTGCAGCAATCACAGAGCACGGCATTACTGGCCGTGCGGTGAGGGAGAATAAATTAGCACTTACCCCAGTTAATCCGCGGGACTTTACCACTGATAGGCAAGGTACCGTGGATGATCGCCCTTTCGGGGGCGGGCCTGGCATGGTGATGAAAGTCGAGCCATTAGCCAAGGCGCTAGCGAGTGCAAAGGCACGCGTGGGTGAAGATGCTTTGGTGGTATATTTAACACCGCAAGGGCAGCCCTTGACCCAAGCCTCGGTGGACGAGCTGGCACAACACCGCAATATGGTATTAATTGCGGGCCGATATGAAGGCATTGATGAACGCTTCATTGAAGAAGAGGTTCATCGAGAGTTCTCTATTGGCGATTATGTACTCAGCGGGGGCGAACTTCCGGCGATGGTATTGATCGACGCCATGGCGAGAAAGCTTCCCGGAGTACTTGGGCATCAAGATTCAGCGACACAGGATTCATTCTCTGGTGAGCTTAAGAATTTGCTTGATTGCCCACACTATACCCGCCCAGTGGAGTATGCAGGTCGGCATGTTCCAGACGTATTATTAAGCGGGAACCACGAGGCCATTCGCCGATGGCGGCTTAAACAAGCCTTAGGGCGAACATGGCAACGGCGACCAGAGTTATTGCAAGTCCGCAAAGCAGCGGGTTTGTGTAAAGAAGAAGACGCTTTGCTCGCTGAATACATCGAAGAGCATAGCACTGATAAAAGTAATACTGAGTAATTACAGGAGCAGGCAGTCATGAGCGGCAAAACACCTTTGGTGCAAGAGATAGAACAGGCGCAATTGCGTACCGATTTGCCC
>Ga0079226_10001150_pt1 | contig 20060 bp, 14 predicted proteins | sample Poulit2014_FD_76345 | JGI IMG/M metagenome (GOLD analysis project Ga0079226, IMG submission 76345) | Agricultural soil microbial communities from Georgia to study Nitrogen management - Poultry litter 2014 | ecosystem: Environmental > Terrestrial > Soil > Agricultural land | place: USA: Georgia... | reverse complement strand
ATAGAGAGAATTAGATTCTGTTATTTTTTCAAATTTGCTTTTCATGATAGCAAAATTTTAATCGAGTTTATTTTTCTATGTTTTGAAGAAAGATAATAAGCTTTTTTCATTAAAAAAACCGAATGATAAAAATCATTCGGTTTTTAATAAATTTATAATAATAAGCTTTTGCTAATTAAGCTAAAGAAACACGTTTGAAACCTGTTACTTCCACTCCATTAGATTTTAAGTAATCGCTTACTTTCTTTTTATCATCTTTGATAAAGTTTTGATCAAGTAAAGCTTTTTCTTGGTCTAAGCTTGTGTTGTCTTGAATAAAACGCTTCAATTTTCCAGGAACAATTTTATCCCAGATGTGTTCTGGTTTTCCTTCTTCTTTTAATTCAGCTTTGATATCTTCTTCTGCTTTTTTCAATACTTCTTCAGTTAATTGAGCATAAGAAACATATTGAGGAACATTTTTAGTTGGTTTATCCATTCTTACCAATTCCTCGTTAAGTTTATTGATTTCAGCAATACGCGCTTCTGTTTCTTTTTCTATATAAGCTGGATCAAATTCTTTATAAGAAAGTCCTTCTGCACCCATTGCAGCTACTTGCATAGAAATATCTTTAGCAATTTCTTCAGATTTATCTTTGTTTTCTGAAAGTCCAGTTATGGCTGCAATTTTATTTCCTGCGTGGATATAACTTCCTACGAAAGGCGCTTCTAAAGTTTCAAAAGCACCGATTTCAATTTTTTCTCCGATAACACCAGTTTGCTCAATAAGTTTTTCTTCAACAGAAAGACCTTCGTAATCCGCTTTCATTAATTCTTCAAGAGAATTATAGTTTAGTGCTAATTCAGCTAAGCCATTTGCTAATTTAATGAAACCTTCGTTTTTTGCAACGAAATCTGTTTCACAGTTTAAAGAAACAATAACTCCTTTTGTATTGTCTTTATTTACTTTAGCAATAGCTGCTCCTTCAGAAGAATCTCTATCAGCTCTTTTTTCAGCTACTTTTTGTCCTTTTTTACGTAAGATTTCTATAGCTTTATCAAAATCACCATTAGCTTCAACCAAAGCATTTTTACAATCCATCATACCCGCTCCGGTAGATTTTCTAAGTTTATTTACTTCAGCAGCAGTTACTTTTGCCATAGTTTAAAATTTAAAAGTTGTAAAAGTCGTTTAAAATACTAAACGACTTTTAATTATTGATTATTTTTTAAATAAATTATTTTTTCTCTTCAGCAGTTTTTGCTTTTTTCTCAGCTTTTGCTTTAGCTTTTCTTTCTTTAGCTTCTGCTTTTTCTTTTCTTCTTTGCTCTAAATCTTTTTCGCGAACGCTTAAGCCCTCAACTACTGCTTCAGAAACATAAGAAACTACTTTCTTAATAGATTTTGAAGCGTCATCGTTAGCTGGAATAGCGTAATCTACTTCTCTTGGATCTGAGTTGGTATCTACCATTGCAAAGATTGGGATATTTAAACGCTGTGCTTCTTTAACAGCAATGTGTTCACGTAAAATATCTACAACGAATAATGCCCCTGGTAAGCGTGTCATATTTTGAATAGAACCTAAGTTCTTTTCTAATTTTGCACGCATACGGTTGATTTGTAATTGTTCTTTTTTAGAAAGAGAATCAAATCTTCCGTCTTTTTTCATACGGTCGATGTTATCCATCTTTTTTACAGATCTTCTTACCGTCACAAAGTTCGTTAGCATTCCTCCTGGCCAACGCTCTGTAATGTAAGGCATATTACACTTTTCTGCTTCTTCAGAAACAATTTCTTTTGCTTGTTTTTTTGTAGCTACGAAAAGAATTTTACGACCACTTGCCGCAATTTTACTCATAGCTTTTGCTGCTTCTTGCATTTTAGCAGCACTCTTGTAAAGGTTGATAATGTGGATTCCATTACGCTCCATATAAATGTAAGGAGCCATATTTGGATTCCAACGATGCGTCAAGTGTCCGAAGTGAACACCAGCATCTAATAATTCTTTGACTTCTATGTCTTTTGCCATTTTTGTAATAGTTTACGTTCTGTTGATGTAGCAATAAATAAGTGGCGATTTTCGGCCTTATTTATTTAGATGCTAAACTAACTCCGTTTTTTTGTTTTTGTGGATTATCAAAACGGATAACAACAAAATGAATTTATAAAAAATATTTTTTGAATAATTTGATTAACGTTTTGAGAATTGGAATTTCTTACGAGCTTTCTTCTGTCCGTATTTCTTACGCTCAACCATTCTTGGGTCACGTGTTAATAATCCTTCTGGTTTCAAAACGCTTCTGTTTTCAGGGTCTAATTCACAGACTGCACGAGCAAGCGCTAAACGTATTGCTTCTGCTTGACCTGTAATTCCTCCGCCATAAACCTTAGCAATAATATCGAATTTATCTTTATTATCTGTTAAGTTCATAACTTGATGTACTTTATATTGTAAGGTATCAATAGTAAAGTAGTCTTTCAAGTCTTTATTATTGACTTGGATTTTTCCTTCTCCTTCTGAAAGGTAAATTCTGGCAACAGATTTTTTTCTTCTTCCGATTTTATGAATAGTTTCCATTTACACCAATTCGTTTAAGTTAATATTTTTAGGTTTTTGAGCTTCGTGTTTGTGATTTTCATCTACAAATACTTTTAAATTTCTGAAAAGATCTGCTCCTAACCTATTATCTGGAAGCATTCCTTTTATAGCTTTTTCTATCACACGAGCAGGATCTTTACTAAAAAGTTGTCTTGCTGTAAGACTTCTTCCTCCTCCTGGGTGACCAGTATAACGGTGATATTCTTTTGCTTCCCATTTATTGCCAGTAAGTTTTACCTTAGCAGCATTGACAACGATTACGTTATCTCCACAATCTACATGTGGTGTAAAATTTGGCTTGTGTTTTCCGCGTAATAATTTTGCAGCAACCGAAGCAAGCCTACCAAGTGATTGGTCTTCTGCGTCAAGAATAACCCATTCTTTATTTACGGTATTCTTATTGGCAGAAACGGTTTTGTAACTCAATGTATCCACACTTATTTCTTTACAAGATTAAACAATAATTTATATTTTTCTATTATCCATAGAAAATAGGGTGCAAATTTACAATTATAATTTTAGTAAGCAAAAAGAATTCTACTATTTTAATTATTTAATACTTAGCAACTTAGATTTTATTCTTAAAAATGAAAAAACCGCCTCGAAGAAGAGACGGTTAGATTCCTATTATTTCTCAGCTGTTTTTAATTCACCTGGAAAGCAATTGGTAATTGATAAATTACTCTTACTGGTTTTCCTCTTTGTTTTCCGGGTTCCATAGCAGGTAGCATTTCTACTACTCTTTTTGCTTCTCTTTCTAATTCTGGCTCTGTTGCTCTTGCCATTATATCAGTGATTTCTCCATTTTCATCTACTGTAAACTGAACGTTGATTCTGGTCACTCCTGATAATCCTAAATCTGCTGCTAATTCTGTATTGAAACGTCTGTTTACAAATTTCTGAATTCCATCACTCATACATTTCTTTTTCTTCGCATCATCTTTATGTTTTTCACATCCTGGAAAAACAGGTACGTCTTGAATGGCTTGGAAAGGAACAGATTCAATTTCTTCTTCTATTTCTCCTTCATCTGGAGCAGATTCAATTTCACTAATATCGGCTACTTCAACTTTTTCCTCTTCTATATCTTCAACAGTTTCTACTTCATCTTCTTCAATTTCTTCATCATCTTCTACTACTTGAATAACTTCAGGTGCTTTTGGCGGCGGCGGAGGTGGTGGTGTATTTGTTTTTGGTGTTTCTGTTACAACCACATCTTCTGGTTCAAGATCTGTAAATTTTACTACTTGAACTTCTGTTTCTTCTTCTTTCTCATATGTTTTACGTTCAATTGCACGCCAAGAAATAAGAAGTACTAATACTAATCCTAATTGGAAAAAGATTAAACTCCAGCGTCTCAAGTCTTTTTTGGGATTTTTCTTAATCTGCATAACCTTCAGTTTATTTAGTAAGGGTTAAAAGTATAAAAAAATTTTGACATTATCTTATTTGAATGGAAAAGGAAATTTTTTTGCGATAATTCTTAAGGTTATATATCCTAAAATTGCTCCTAATGAGTTTGCAAGAATATCTAACCATTCAAAACTTCGATATGTTGTCATATCTCTTTGTAAAAGCTCAACAATAATGCCAAAAACTATTGCGGCAAAACAAATCCATAAATTTGGCTTTCTATCCACTGGTTTTTTCTTTGCAAAATAATATATATTCCAGATTACAGTCATCATGAAATAAGCTCCGAAGTGGAATATTTTATCAGCATTTGGAAAACTTACCGGTAGTAAGCTTTCAGATTTTATTCTTACCAGTAAAGCAGTCAGCAAACTTATGCTGTATATTAATGCCAGAAACAGCCAAAGATATTTATTTAATATGAGCTTCATACTCTTCTGCGCTCATCAACTTATCAAGTTCTTCTGGATTAGAAAATTCAACTTTTATCATCCAACCTTCTCCATAAGGATCTGTGTTTACATTTTCTGGCTCATCTTCTAAATCTTCATTAAACTCTACTACAGTTCCGCTTAAAGGCATATGTAAATCAGAAACGGTTTTTACAGCTTCAACTGTTCCAAAAACTTCTTCTTTTTCTAATTCTTCATCTTCTGTTTCTACCTCAACATATACTACATCTCCTAATTCGCTTTGTGCAAAATCAGTAATCCCAATGATGGCTTTATCTCCATCAATTTTAACCCACTCGTGGTTTTCTGTGTACTTTAATTCTTTAGGAATATTCATTTTTTAAAATATTTTGTTTTATAAAATTTTAATTTACAAATCTATTGAATTTATTGAACTTTTCTATAAAAGAAAATGGATTATGAAAAATTAGCTTCCAAAATTGTACCTCAACTTAATTCCTGTTCTAATTGTGGTTTGCGGAAATGCTGTTGAAACAAAGTATTTTGAGAAGTTATGATCATAATAAAATATAGCAGTTAAACTTCTTGACAAAGCATAATCTGCGGTGAAATGTACTTCCCAACGATCTTGCCCTGTGGTTATTTGACTGTCATTGATGTCTAAATAACGAACTATGGTTTTATTTCTTCTATAAGAAACGTCTGCTTTTAAGTTTAAATCACTTTCTAAAACTCTGGTTTGCCCTTCAAATTGAGTGGTTACTTGCAGGTTTTTAATTCTATAACCTACTCCAAACTTGTACTCATTTCCTTGTATTTCTGTCAATAAATTATTGTCAAAACTTAAAGATAAAGCTCTGTCTCTATCCACTTGCGCCATAATGCTGATAGAGTTTCGCATTTCAAAATCTAATTTTACTAAAGGTGAAAACTGTTCTGCTAAGTTGATATTTGAAATCAGTTTTTCACTTCTAAAGTTGTTGTTTTGATCTCTGTTGTTTAACCCATAAGGATCTGCTCTATCATAATTCAAATTGGTCTGGAATTGATTGATGGTATATCCTGCTCTATATCCATGTTGTAAACTAAATCTTCTGAAGTTATCTCTGAAGAATTTAATTCTCATCAATCCTGTGTATTTTAAATCCCAGTTTGGTAAAGGTGTATCTCTAAAGGCTCCTAAACTGATGCTTTCTGCACTTTTACCTGTATAAGCTGATAAAAAAGCAGGTAATAATACTTGCTGACTTGTTCTGCCAAATCCTACTGGATATCCTGTTTCTGGATTGATATTATTTGGATCACTTAAATCCATTCCAGCTTTTTCTGCTAAACGATTAGCAATAATTAAACGATTATCTCTAAATTCTTGAAAAGCATCTGAATGATTTTCATCACTGCTTTGGAAAGCGGTTTTAATCATCATTGTAGAAATGCTGAAGTTTCCAAAACTATGTGGTGTTAAAGATCTGTATTGACCATCTTCAGGACTAACTCTAAAGTTTTCTGCATAATTATCTGCATAAGTTCTATCTGCTTTTAAATCAATTGTCAAATCAGGAAGCAAATTAATATCTGCTTTGATATTTAAAGTTTTTGTTGCATTTGTGGTGTATTGCTGATTAAAATCTTGGTATAAAGTTAACCAACCTTTGCTTGCTGCCATTTCTCTAACATCTGACTGACTTCCGAAAGTAAATCCTGTTGAAGGTTTCATAGTTCCTATAAATCCTACATTTTGTAAATACCCTGGTAAGAATGTTCCTTCGATGTCTTCATAATTCACAGAAACACGTTCTAATGCGGTTAAAATTCCTATTCCTGTGTTTAGCATTTTATCTCCAAAAGACAACTTATCTGGCGCATTATCATTCTCACTTCGAGAAGATCTTTGGCTATCTCTGGCAAATCCTAATCTGTTTTGCCTGCTGTTTTTAGCTGATCTTTTTACACGCTTTTTCTTTAACCCTATATAATCATATAGTCTTTTCATGGTTAAAGTTCCATTGATTTGATGTGTTCTTGAATTCTGAACTGTATTTCCTAAATCTGGAGTATCAGGAATTGATTTTAATATTTCTGATCCTTTTTGCCATTGGAAATTTCCTGTGTAAGAATATTGTGATCTTATAAAGTTGAAAAATGGAAACTTATCAAATGGTAAATCATAATTCAACTGGAAATTTTGGTTGTGTTGATTTGGTAATCCAAAATCAAACAAATCATCCCAAACCCCTATATTATTATCTTGCACGCCATCATCATCAATATAATTTCTGATAATTCTATTGTTGGAAACAGAAAACACAAAGTCTAATGATTCTGTTATTTTATCATTTATAGTGAATCCCCAATTAAATCTGTAATCTCTTTGGTAAAGTTTTGGCAATCCTAAAGATCCTTCAGGCAAATTAATTTGTCGGAATTTCTGTTCGTTATATTGTCTTAAAATATTTCCGGTTGCAGAAACACTATTCGGTAAAGGATCAAAATTAATATCTCTTAAGAAAGCTAAATGAGAACTGTTTTGTAGAAAACCAACTTTCTTGAAAGGTTCTAACTTCCAAGGGGCAAAACTATAATCATAAGTTGCTCCCACATTCACATTTTGTCCTAATCCTTCCTCAATTTTAAAATCTCGATGATCTACTTGATTATAAGTTCCTGAGAAAGTAAAGTTTTCTATATCTATCGGTAATGGAGTTCGATCAGAAGTTCTTTGTTTTCCTAATCCTATTAAACTTATGCTTTGTCTTCTGGTATATTCTTCTGCTCTTCTTCTGAATTCTTTTCTGTCTCCCGCATCTGTAGTATTATCAAGCAAAGTACTGAGTTCAATATCTTTAAACTCAGGATCGTATTCTGGTGTAATTAACTCTTCTCCTCTACTATAACTCAACGGAATAGTCATTCCCCAATTTTCTGGTAAAAGCTGACCTGCATTCATATTGGTTACAAAATCATATCCTGTGATATCTTCTCTACTTCTTGCATTTGGTCCTTGTTCTATAGATCCAAATCCTACAGTACTTTTATGTCCGTTTGCAGAAATCGCCATAAAATCTGCTAAGTTTGTATCTACATTAAGATTAGCTGCCCAACCCCCTTGATTTTTCATTTCTGACAGTCTGAATTCATTAAACCAGACTTCCCCATAAGCATCTGTATTTCCTGTGTTTTTCAATCCTAACATAATTACCCTAACATCTCCAAAGCTTGGATTTCCTTTCATGGCAATTTTCATTTCACCAGTGTTAGCATTTCCTGAAATTGGATTTCCTTCTTTATCAAAATAGTTTAAATCTGTTAAATCAAAAGAGTTGTCGCCTATAATTGTAGATTTAATCGTTTGTAAAACTTCTAATGGTAAATCCAACTCATTTTCTTCTGGCCAAACATCTCTTCGATCTGTGGACCCTTCTGGACTTACTTTTAAAGGAATTTCTATTTGATAAAAATTACTTTTCACATCAGATCCAATTCTAACAAAAGCAGTCATATCTCCATCCATCAATTGTGGATTTGGACTCGGAAGACTATTGGCATGTAAAAACATTTTTAAGTTTTTATACTGCCTCATATCTACTTGGAAATTTTTATAAACTGCTCTCATATCATTAGGAGCTAATTTTTTCGTTTTTAATGATAAAGATTGTTCATCTTCTCTGATTTTTTGGTTGTTATTAATTAGCTCTTCTCTACGAACTCCTGGTGGACTTACATAATTTGAGTTTTTTTCTTCACTCACAGACTCTGAACTAAAAGATGTGCCAGGTGTAGTTTTCGGATCGCTTCCGCCAGGTTCTAAAGCTTGATCATATTTTCTGTAATCTCCTCTCACCAAATCCATTGAACCAAACCTCAACACCGTGTGTTGATTAAAATCTGTTAAGTATAATCTCATAAAACGAATAGAACGTAAATCGCTAATTCCTCCTACAGAATAATCACTATCTGTACTTAAAGGAACTTTAAACTGCACCCAACGCGTTTCTAATTCTTGCCCATTTTGTAAGGTTACATTCATCTCACGAACATCTGTGATATAATCTTGATTTACTCCTGAAATTGAACTGGTGTTATTGTCCACACTCATTCCTGGATAAATAGGCACTTCATATTCAAAATAACTATCAATCGTGTTCATGGTGTTATCACGATTCACATCTTCTGTGGAAGGTTCTGTTGTGCTTCCTCTATTGGTTTGCCCCATAGAAGAAGGAGAGTTTCCTTCTAATCCGTTATATCTTTTATATCTTTCTACAATTCCTCCTTCAGCTTTTAAATAATATTCATAATCATCATTTGAAGGATCATCAAGATTTGCAAAAGTTGGGAATTTAGCTTTTTCTGCAGCGTTGTTTAATCCATCTAAACCTAAATCTTGGTTTTCTCTTTCTTCTCCTTCTGTATCAAAAGCATAAACTAAAGATTGAGAAGAAGGAACTCTTCCGAATTCAGTTTCTATAGTTCCTGAAGTACTGCCATCTTTTGGCAAACCGTTTTCATATTGTTTTTTTCCATCTTTTAAAACATCTTCAGAAATACTTCCTAAGTTAAAAACAATTTTTCCTTTAGATAAGTTTGCATTTTCATCATAAACATAAGGATCCATCATCCAAAATTCAACATATTGAACGTTGGTTTGTTCAAAATCTGAATTTTCAATTCCACGCATAATTCCACCGAAATTTTCTTTAGGATTTGGTAAATCATTGGTTCCTGCTGCTGCGGGATTGTAGTTATACATTCCCCTTTTATTAGGATAATAAGATAAATCTAAAGAATAAATTGCTCTGGTATCTCCTTCTAAAAGATCAGTATCTGGGAAAATTTCATCTTTAAAAATTCTTCTGGTATCATAAGTAGAAACATCATCATCTGTTAATTCTGATGGTCTTTGTCCGCTATAAAAAATCGGGTCGATAGTGTACCAATTCAAATACGCTCTTTTATAAGCTGAAGCTAAATCTCCGTTTGCTTTTTCTCCTCCAAACCCTACTGGTGCACTTGATAAAAACCAAGATTGAGGTGCTAAAACAGAAATTCCACTTTGTGAAGCTTCAAAATCATCTACATAAGAAGTTGCTTCTCCGCCAAAATTATCTCCTTTTGGAGATCCTGGTTGTAAATAAGCAAATTCTCCTCTCACAGATAAATTTGAAGGAACATCTGTATCTATATTAGGAAGTTTATTTACTAATCTTGTGAAAAAGGGAACTTCTGTAGAATAATTAATATTAAATCCATACATAGAGTTATTGATCGGTTCATAACCATAACTGGATTTATGAGTTTGTGGCTTTTCATTCATATTAAGGAAAGTAGCCCCAATCAATAAATTTTCATTTACTTCATGATCCACATGTAAACCTGCAAAACGCTTTGTTCTTTGTCCAAACATTGCGTTGTTTTCTGTAGAAACACTAATAGGTTGATCTGAAGCTTGTAAAGCCTCATTGATGATTTTTACTCTTCCTAATTCATAATCTACAGTATAATCTACTCCTTCTTGTAATTCTCTTCCTCCAGCAGTCACTCTTACTGATCCTCTTGGAACATTAAAAGATCCGATAGGAATTCCTTCATCTCCTGATGAACGATAAGAACCGATTAATTGGAATTTATTTTTATCAGAATCTTCTTGATCTGCTTGTGTTTTTGTACTTCTATAAAGTGAACGGAAAACATATTTCTGCTGATTTTCGTTGTAAGTATCTGGATCATCATAATCTGCTTGAGCACCATCGGGATCTTGTAGTTTTTCAAAAAGATGTTTTCCAAAAGGCTCTACAGTTGTAAAAATCAAACGTCCATTTTCGGGATCTACTGTAATTCCAGGAACAAAATCAAAAAATCCATCTCCTCCACTTACTGGATCTTGATTTACGTTGAGTTTATCTAAGTTAAAAACTCTTAATAAAGGAACATCATGAACCTCATCAGATAATGTTGCGCCTTCTACCCCTGTGATATAATTTAAAGGCTGCGGATCTGTATATAAAATATTAAAATCAAAATCTTCTTGTTCTAACTGATTGGCATCTAAATTATAGATGTTTTTCATCATCAAATCCCAAACTGGTTCATTAACATTAGTAATCGGGCTTTTCAGAAGTTTTACTACTAAGTTTTTATTTTGAGCGATAGGCTGCCCATCGGGATCTTGTGGATTTTCTATAGGCTCACTTGCATCTACTCCATCACTGGCAAATTCTCCTACTTGATGTACTTGTCCGTTTACTGTATATTCATAAGCCACAGCAAGCATTTCATCATTTCTAATTCGAGTTCTTAAAGAAATATATCCCAATTTCGGATGAATGGTATATTCCCCAGCATTTAATTGTCTTGCATTTTCTAATTTAGCAAAATCTACTCCTTCATCTACTGTGGAAGACAAAGCTCCAAATCCTTGTTCTACTGTTGAAACATCTCTAATAGCTGGTGTTAAAACACTTTGTTGTGGACCTGTAATTCCTAAAGGGTTAAAATCGTTATTTGCGTTATCAGGATAAGCATCTGGTGTAGTATTTAAAAAACCAGAATATTCAGGAGGGTTGATTTGATTTCCTTCTGAATCAAGGAATACTCCCATATTTGCAGGATCGGATTCTCCTAAATCTTGAATTCCTACAATATTTCTTGCATTGGTTAAATTATCTGGGGAATTTGAACGGTTGGTCACCCAAATTTGTACTCTGGTAATTTCTATATTACTGTTCACATAAGGATAATGTTCTAAAGCTTCATCATATTTATCTCTGAAATAATGAGATAAAAAGAAGTGCCTATTTTCATCATATTCAAGTGCATATTTCTCAAATTCTTCTACAGCTCCTCCGCCTTCTATTTGAGTTTGTTGTCTTTCAGAATTTTGCTCAGAATAAATTCCTGTAATTCTTGTTTTTCCGAATTTTAATTCTGTTTTAACTCCAAATAAACTTTGGGAGCCTTGAATTAAAGAGTTTGTCATCGGCATGCTGACATTTCCTAATTCAATTTTTTGCAGAATATCATCTTCATCAGGTGTGTATTCTAACTTGATTTGATTTTGAAAATCAAATGTTGAATGCGTATCGTAATTTGCGGTAATTGCTAATCTTTTTCCTACAGTTCCATTTAAACTTAAATTGATATTTTGATCAAAATCAAAAGTAAAACTCGATCTATTTCTTGGTGATAAAGATGGATTATCTGTTTTTGTGTACATAACTCCCAAGCCGACTTCTACAGATCCTTGCGGAATAATCTCTATTTCATTTCCTCCAAAAATTGTTTCAAAGAAATCATTGTTTACATAAAAAATCGGCAATAAATTTCTTTGATCATCATCATCTCCATCTCTTCCTCTTGCATTTACAGCGTCAAACTTATCTTTAAAATATTCCTTCATCTGCTCTTCTCTAACTCGTTCTTGAAATTCATCTGGAGTTAAAGTCAACGGATATTGAACATTTACATCTCCCACTTTTTCTGTGTAGATATAAGTATTAGTGATGGGATCATAAGTATATTTAGAAACAATACTACTTGGATTCTTAAAGTTAAAGCTTCCCGTTTTTGTTGATGTTGAATCCTGATCTTGCTCTTCCTGTGCAGTAAGATTAGCACAAGTGAGAAGAAATAATGTGATAAAAACAAAAGTTTTTATTGATAGTTTGAGATAATCCTGTTTCATCAAAACAACTAAAGTTTTTTTAATGCAAGTTTTATGATTGTTTCTGCTGTGGCTTCCTTGTTTTCTAAAAGAATTCTGCGTACCACTCTGGACGATTGTTTTCGTTTATAGCCAAGGGTTTCCAATGCAGATAACGCTTCTTCTTTGTGAGTATTGTTTGAAGGCATCACTATTTTATCAATTTCGCCCACATCTGAGAACTTATCTTTCAAGTCAATGATCAGTCGTTGAGCTGTTTTTATTCCTATTCCTTTTACACTTTTTAAAACTTCTACATCTTCTGAGGTTATGGCTTGCACTGCTTGTTCTGGCGATAAAGAAGACAACATTGTTCTGGCCGTGTTGGTTCCTATTCCTGAAACAGAAATCAGCTTCATAAAAACCTCTCTTTCAAATATTTCCATAAATCCATATAAGGATTGTGTATCTTCCCTTACATGTAAATAAGTATGGATTAATATATTTTCTTCTTTTGGTAAACGCGCATAAGTATGTAAAGAAATATTTACAGCATATCCAACTCCTCCACATTCTACAACGACAGATGTTGGAGATTTATAAACAAGCTTCCCTCTTAGATGTGTTATCATTAGTTAATTGTGTGTTAAGCAGGCAAATGTAGTTAATTTATCTCTACAGTAAAAAATATGTAAGAAGTAAGAGAAACTTTAACTAAAATAAAAAAAGCTATCTTTTGAGTTTGATAGCTTTTTTCTGATTATTTTTTTCTTCTTTGCTTTTTCTGTGCATCTACCACTGCTATGGCAGACATATTTACCATTTCTTGCACACTTGCTCCCAATTGTAAAATATGAACTGGTTTTGATAAGCCCATAATTATCGGACCTATGGAATCTCCAGAATCCATTTCTTTAATTACTTTATAAGTAGAATTAGCAGAAGCAAGATTTGGAAATATCATTGTATTTACTTTTCGATCTGCTATTTTAGAAAATGGATATTTGCTTTCTCTCATAGATTTATTTAAAGCAAAATCTGCTTGAATTTCTCCATCTACTACTAAATCTGGTCTTTTTTTATGCAGTTTTTTTACAGCTTCTCTAACTTTTTTTGCTTCAGGTGCTTTGGAAGATCCAAAGTTTGCATAAGACATCATCGCAATCACGGGCTGAATTCCAAACATTTTTACAGTTTCTGCTGTCATTTCTGCAATTCTGGTTAAGTTTTCTGCATCCGGATCAATGTTTATAGCCGTATCACTCACAAATATTGGTCCTTTTGAAGTGCTCATCAAGTTGGTGGTTGCAATTCGAGAAACCCCTTCTTCTGGTTTTATCACTTCTAAAATAGGTCTTAAAACCACAGAATAAGCTCTGGTATATCCAGAAAGTAAAGCATCTGCATCTCCTTCGTTTACCATCATTGCACCAAAATAATTTCTGGAACGCATCAAGTTTTGCGCATCGAGTAAAGTAACGCCATTTCTTCTTCTGGAATCCCAAAACTTCTCTGCATAAAAATTCAACTGCTCTTGGTGATCTTCTGATTTTGGATCCATTATAGTAACTGCTTCATAATCAAAACCGATTTCTTTCATCATTTCAAGAATCAGTTTTTTATTTCCTAACAAAATAGGCTCTGCTATTCCTTCTTCAAAAACCACTTGTGCGGCTTTTAAAACATCTAACTGATCTGCTTCTGCATAAACAATTTTCTTAGGATCTGCTTTTGCTCTTTCTGATAATAATCGGGTGATTTTATTATCACTTCCCAATCTTTCTTCTAATTCCTTTTCATATCTATCCCAATCTTCTATCGGCTGACGAGCCACACCAGATTCCATAGCTGCTTTTGCTACTGCTGGCGGAACTTCTGTAATCAACCTGGTATCAAAAGGTTTGGGAATTATATAATCTCTTCCAAAGTTTAATTTTATTTTTTTATAAGTGATATTTACTTCCTCTGGAACTGTTTTCTTTGCCAAAGCTGCTAAAGCACGAACAGCTGCTTTTTTCATTTCCTCATTAATTTCTGTAGCTCTAACATCAAGTGCGCCACGGAAAATAAAAGGAAATCCTAAAACATTATTCACCTGATTAGGATAATCAGACCTTCCTGTTGCCATAATCACATCATCTCTTGTAGCTACTGCTTTATCATAAGAAATTTCAGGATCTGGATTTGCCATCGCAAAAACAATAGGGTCTTTTGCCATGCTCAACAGCATTTCTTCTGAAACAATATTTCCGATGGAAAGTCCAACAAAAACATCGGCTCCTTCCATAGCTTCTTCCAAAGTATTCAGATTTCGAGAAGTAGCAAATTCTTTCTTTTGCTCGCTTAAAGTTTCTCTATCTTTACGAATCACGCCTTTACTATCTGTCATAATCAGGTTTTCTGCTTTCACCCCAAATGACTTGTAAAGTTTTGCACAAGAAATAGCTGCTGCTCCTGCTCCGCTGACGACAACTTTTACTTCTTCCATCTTTTTTCCAGCTAATTCTACTGCGTTTAATAATGCTGCAGCAGAAATAATTGCTGTTCCATGTTGATCGTCATGCATCACCGGAATATCCAGTTCCTCTTTCAATCTTCTTTCAATTTCAAAAGCTTCTGGAGATTTGATATCTTCTAAATTAATTCCTCCAAAAGTTTTAGAAATATTTTTTACAGTAGAAACAAATTCATCTACATCATTAGTATCTACTTCTATATCAAAAACATCAATTCCTGCAAAAATCTTAAACAATAATCCTTTTCCTTCCATCACAGGTTTTGAAGCTTCAGGACCGATATCTCCTAATCCTAAAACCGCTGTTCCATTAGAAATTACAGCTACTAAATTTCCTTTGTTTGTATATTTGTAAACTTCTTCTTGGTTTTCTTTTATCTCTAAACACGGATAAGCAACATGAGGAGAATATGCAACAGACAAATCTCTTTGAGTTGAATATTTTTTAGTAGGAATAACCTCTATTTTTCCTGGTTTCGGCTTGGCATGATAAACCAAAGCTTCACGACGTTTTCTATCTTCACTCATATCTTTAAAAATTTTGAAGGGCTAAATATAGTCAATTCTTTATTCTCTGCTATCTTTCAAAAAATCTATATTTCTTTTTAAACCTGAAAACTTTGTTCTTTTTACTGCTGATTTTCTGAAAATATCTCTAAAAACTTCTTCTGTCAATTCTTCCCAATCTCCTTTTGAAAGCGTTAATAAATCAGGATGAGGATTAAATAAAGGTTCATTATGCGGAGTTGAAAACCTATTCCACGGACAAACATCTTGACAAATATCACAGCCAAACATCCAGTCTTCAAATTTTCCTTTCATATCTTCTGGCAACTGATCTTTTAATTCTATCGTAAAATAAGAAATACATTTGCTTCCATTTACTTGATAAGGCCCTTCAATAGCTCCAGTTGGACAAGCATCTATACAAGCTGTGCAAGTTCCGCAATAATCCTTAACTCTTGAGTCGTATTTTAAATCTAAATCTATGATTAATTCTGCTATAAAATGAAAAGATCCTTGTTGTTTTCTCAATAATAAAGTATGTTTTCCAACCCAACCTAAACCACTTCTTGCTGCCCAAGCTTTATCTAAAACTGGCGCTGAATCTACAAAAACCCGACCTTCTACTTGTCCGATTTCTTCTCTGATTCTGAAAAGCAATTCCCTGAGTTTATCTTTTATAACAAAGTGATAATCTCTTCCATAAGCATATTTAGAAATTTTATAACTGCCTTCTTCTTGCTTTTCTTCTGGATAATAATTAAACAATAAAGAAACCACACTTTTTGCCCCAGGAACCAATTTTGTAGGATCTAAGCGTTTATCAAAATGATTTTCTAACCATCTCATTTTGCCATGCCATTCGTTTTTTAAGTAATATTCCAACCTGGGCGCTTCATCACTTAAAAATTCTGCCCTGCTAATTCCACAAGCTAAAAACCCTAAACGCTCTGCTTCTTTTTTTATAAAAGCTGTGTTTTTCTCTCTATTATCTTTCAACATACTGCAAAACTAAAGACATTTTTATGAAAACATAAATTTGCTTCCCTAATTTAAATTCATTTCAAGTAAAACTTCTTGTTATAAGAAAATCAACCTGATTTCAAATCTTAAACTTCACTTTTCTAAAAAATTTCTATATCCACATAGACCTTTAATTTACAATATTTTACAACTCAATAATACTTCATTTTTCTTTTTACATTTACAAAAACTACTAAAATAGTTTTGAAACTACATAAATAGTTTATAGCTTTGAAGTGAACATCCAAAGTGAAAAAACTATGAAAAGATTATCCCCACGAGAAGAAGACATTATGAAAGTTTTGTGGTCTTTAGAAAAAGCTTTTGCCAAAGAAATTCAAGAAAAGCTCACTGAAGATTTACATTACAACACCGTTTCTACCATTATAAGAAAACTGGAAACTAAAGGTTTTATCACGCATAAAAGTTTTGGAAACACCCATCAATATTTTCCTAAAATCAGCAGAGAAGAATACCGAAAATTTTACATGAAAAATGTAAGTAAATTTCTATTTGAGAATTCTTATAAAAGCATAGTTTCTTTCTTTGCTAAGGAAGAAAAAATCAGTGCTGATGAATTAAAGGAAATTCTTCACCTCATTGAAAATGAGAAAAAACAATAGACTATGGAATTTCTTATTTATTTTTTAAAAACCAGTTTTATATTAGGAATTTTCCTATTTGTTTACACTGTTTTTCTTAGCAAAGAAACTTTTTTTCACCTGAATAGATTTTTTCTTTTAAGCGGAATTTTCATCGCTCTTATTTTACCTTTAATCAGTTTTAAAACCTCTTCTTTAACTGAGACAAAATACATTCAAGAAATCCCGATTTATCTGAATTCAAATCTTTCTGCAGAAAAAGATTATTCTTTTAGTTTTTCATGGTTTTTCATTTTAGCAACAGCATATTTTATCGGAATTTTCTATCTGCTTATTCGATTTTTTAAAAGCTTAAGAAAGTTGTTTCACTTTTAAATCAAGCGGAAAAAATCAAAACAAAAAAAGGAATTATTTATTATAAAACCCAAAAAGAAATCAGTCCATTTTCTATTTTTAAAACTATTATTTTCAATCCTGATCTTCATACTAAAGAAGAATTAAATCATATTTTACTGCATGAAACAGCGCATGTAAAGAAAAAACACAGTTATGATATTTTACTTTCTCAGCTTTTTTGCATTTTCCTGTGGTTTAATCCTTTAGTTTGGATTTATCATCAAAAAATAATTCAAAACATTGAATTTGAAGCAGATGAAAAAGCTACAAATCATTTGAATTCTTCAAAATCTTATCAATACAGTTTAGTAAAAAACAGTTTACCAGTTTATCAATATATACCAACTATAAATTTTTATCAATCTTTTTTAAAAACCAGAATTATGATGTTACAAAAAGAAAAATCAAATCGTTTATCTATTTTAAAAATAGGCTTTGTATTTCCTTTATTGCTTGCTTTCTTTTTAAGCTTTCAATTGGAAATCCAAGCACAAGAAAAAGTAGTGGAAAAAACAGAAGCTGTTCCTTTTCAAAAAATCCAACAACCTCCTATTTATCCAGGTTGTGAAGACCTCAAAAATCTTGAAGAAACTAAAAGTTGTATGACTGAAAAAATCTCAGCTTTTATCAATGAAAATTTTGAAACTGCTGCTTTCAAAAAGGATTCTACCTTAAGTGGTATTACAAGAGTTCATGTACAATTTACAGTAGATCAAGAAGGAGAGATCACTACTGTAAAAGCACGAGCGGCTACAAAAGAATTAGAAAAAGAAGCAAAAAGAGTAGTCAAACTTATTCCAACTATGAAACCTGGACTTCAAGATGAAAATCCTGTTAGGGTTATTTATCAACTTCCTATAGTTTTCAATTTAGATTAATTTTTTATGATTCATCATAAAATCAAAGCTGTTTTCAATAAATATGAAAACAGCTTTTTTATTTAACTAAACCTTTGTTTTTAAATACTTTACAAACAAAATAAATTTCATTTTCTTCTTTTATTATTTTTCTGGCACTTTTCTTGTTTAACTTTTATTTAAGTGTTTAATCTTTTAAAATTTAAATAAAATGAAACGTAAAAAACATCCTAAAAAAGATTTCAGAAAATGGAGTATTTATTTTTTCCAAATTGGTTTAGTCCTTGCTTTATTTTTTTCTTGGCGAGCTATAGAAGGAAAAACTTATAAAGTGGAGGAAATCTCAGCACCCATAGTTTTTAATCAAGAAGATTTTAATTCTGCTGAAGAAATCAAAGTTTTTAAAAAACCAAAAGAAACCCCCAAACCAAAACCTGTTCCGCAAAAGAAAATCACCGACAAAATAGTGAAAACAGATAAAAAAGAAAATCAAGATTTCTCTTTTGATGATCTCTCTGATTTTTTAAATTCTACAAACACAGCAAATCAAAAACCTGTTGATATTGATGATGTAGCTTCTTTAAATACTCCTGAAAAAGAAGAAAATATAGATCCTGTTTCTATTTTCACTGTTCAAGATGCACCAATTTTTCCAGGTTGTGAAAAATATAAAGACAACAATAAACGAAAAGATTGTTTAAATAAAGAAATCAGAAATTTTATTCATCGTCGTTTTAATGCAGATTTAGCTGCTCAAATGGGATTATCAGGAAGAATTCAAATCAACGCACAATTTACAGTAGATGAATTTGGAGAAATTACAAATATAAAAACCTATGCAAAAGAAGATTTTTTAGCAGAAGAAGCAGAACGCATCATCAGCTTATTACCTGTTTTTCAACCTGGAAAACACAATGATAAACCAGTAAAAGTTATCTATCAACTACCGATTATTTTAGAAATTCAATAAGTTTCAAAAAACAACAGCTTTATCCAAAAAATAGATTATTTTTGCACAAAATTTCAGGGTTGCTTTTTAAGCATTTAAAAAAGGGAATCGAGTGAAAATCTTGAACTGTTCCTGCAGCTGTAAATCTACATTTTAGTTTTTACTTTCTTCATGTCACTGTTTATATTTTTAAATGGGAAGGCTTGGTAAAAACGTAGAAAGTCAGAATACCTGCCTTGATAATTAACTATAGCTTTCAGGATAAAAGCGTAGATAGTTTTACTCTCCTTTTGTTTTAGGAAAGTTGAAAATCTTATCTATTCTTTTATTCTTTTCATTTTTTATTAATCTTTTAAATCTATTTATGATGAAAAGAATTACTTTGTTTTTTGCAGTTTTTTGCATTTTTGCTTTATGCACAAAAAACGCGTCAATTTATGCACAAAATAATTTGACAAACTTAAACACTACTGAAAATAATTTTTCTGAAGAAGATGTTGTTTTCTTTGTAGGCGAAGGAGATCAAACCGCTTATATTATGATTGACTTCAGAGATGATTCTCCTGATGCTTCTTTCACTTGGGGCGTAAATTTTGAAGAAGGTGAAAACCTCACAGTGGTAGATGCTTTAGATTTACTTCAAGCAACACAAGAAAATTTTTCTTATGAAGAAACTGGTGGTTTTTTAAATGATATTATTTACAATCACCACGCAGGATTGGACAGCATGCCAGATTGGTGGAGCACTTGGTCTGGAGATGCTATTGATGATATGGCAATGGACGGAGGAATCAGTGCAAATTTAGTTGATGGAAACTGGTATGGATTATCTTATGGTTTTATGCCTGCTCCTGAAATGCCCCAATTTGTTTACGCAGCTTATAATGCAGATTGGTTTGGTTTTGAAGACATTGAAGAGTGGTTTGGCGAAGGAGAAAATCAAACAATTATCACTATAGATTTTGTAGAAGGCGAAGAAAATGAAGAAGTTACTTTTGCTTGGGGATTAAAATTTGAAGAAGAAACTATCTCTGCTAAAAATGCTTTGGAAACTTTAGAAAACTTAGATGCTAATTTAGAAATCACTTATAATGAAGAAGATGAAATTACTGCTGTCAGTTATTTAGATTTAGAAAAAGAAATTTCTTCATCAGAAGAATGGTTTTCTTT
>Ga0079226_10001149_pt1 | contig 20065 bp, 18 predicted proteins | sample Poulit2014_FD_76345 | JGI IMG/M metagenome (GOLD analysis project Ga0079226, IMG submission 76345) | Agricultural soil microbial communities from Georgia to study Nitrogen management - Poultry litter 2014 | ecosystem: Environmental > Terrestrial > Soil > Agricultural land | place: USA: Georgia... | reverse complement strand
TATTCGGCTTGAGTCACCCAGAGCTCGTATTTGGCTTTGACGGCGGTTTGAACGGCAACATATTCGCACCGAAAATCTGTGTTAGGTGGCAGCCACGTGGCCGCATCGCCATCCGATTTTTGTTGGTTCGCGGGGCCATCGACGGCCAAGAGGTTCAACGGATCATTGGCAAAGCGCTCCCGTTGCTCCTCAGAGAGCTGTTGGGCGCCTTTTTGCCAGGCATCGGAGAGGGCCACGACGTGATCGATCTGGACTTCTTGCGACGTTTCAGCACCGCGCATGAAATCAAGCGTGGTTGCAGTAAACGGGTCCTGCAACACACCGGTCAGCACAGTACACCCATCATCGTCGTGGGTGACGCTTTCTAAATCTCGGCTGAGTATGTCGTTTCGACCGTCACAACCGTTGCCGTCGGGGTCCAACCAGCCATCGCCAAACTCATCACGGCTATACCCGGTTTGTGGGGCGCGTCCTTTGATTTCCAGGGTCTCGAGTTGCTCTGTGGCGCTGCCGGCTTGGGGCACATAGTCTTCTTCGGCGGGGAAGACAAAAGTGGCGATCAGAAAGATGCCGATGACGACCAGTGCTATGGGCAATGGGAGCTTGGCGAGCTGTGAGGTCTTGCGGCGACGCTGCTGAGACAATGGTTTCTTTCAAAGAGCTGACGTGGGACGGGATGGAGTGCTATAAGCCGGATTCTGTGACACCTCACGATTATGAGTCGTGCGGCCGATGATCATCTATCTGGTCACCGCGTTACCGCGGGACTCAAGCGATCAACCCGAACACTGGGCGGGCAGCCTCATAACGTGTTCTGCTTGATCTTGCACCGGATGGGGTTTACCGAGCCGGGCGCGTCGCCACGCCCGCTGGTGGTCTCTTACTCCACCCTTTCACCCTTACCCCAGCAAGTGGGGCGGTCTACTTTCTGTGGCACTAGCCTGCGGATTGCTCCGAGTGGGTGTTACCCACCATCCTGCCCTGTGGTGTCCGGACTTTCCTCGACCGAAGTCGCGATCATCCGCAGCTCCATCCCAGACTCCTTATTTTAGCCAAGATTGGTCAGAGCACGTAATCGGAGCTACTAAACTGACGCTCATGCTGATTTTGTTGCCACCATCTGAAGGCAAGACCCCACCTGAAACCGGAAAACCCTTAGATTTTAATTCCTTGCTCTTCCCGGGACTTTCCGGAGAACGGCGTACCGTTTTACAAGAACTTCAGGTGATTTCCAGCCTGCCCAACGCATATGAAAAACTCAATGTAGGTAAGTCGCTCAAGCATGAAGTCGCAGCAAATCAACATATTTTATCGGCACCTACCGCACCCGCCTGGCAGGTTTATACCGGGGTGTTATTTGATGCCTTGGATTATGCAGCGTTAGAGAATATCGACGACGACGTGACACTGGTATTCTCGGCACTTTTTGGTGTGACACGACTATCTGATGCGATCCCGGCCTATCGTTTTCCTGCAACCGCAAAACTTCCCGGCTTTGGGCCAATGGGTGCCTGGTGGCGGGAGCGTCTCACTGATCAGATGGCTGGTCTTGCCACCGGTCCGTTTATTGACTGTCGTTCCACGACCTACCGGTCGTTTTGGAAAAGCCCGCCATTGCAGACGGTCACGATCGATGTCTTCCAGCGGGTCAATGGTGAGCTCAAGGTGGTCTCGCACTGGGCAAAGCAGGCTCGCGGCTATGTAGCTCGGCGATTATTGCAAGAACATGCGCGCAGTCCTATCTCCTCGTTAGACCAAGTCGCTGAGGCGGTCAGCGGCCTTTACGAGGTAGAACTCGTACCGCCTACGAATCGAAAAGCAGCATCATTGCGGGTGCTGTTAAACTAATTCGCTGCGCACCAGGATCGCACCGGTGTCTGGACAGTACGCCAGTTCATTGGCCGGTGTGTTTTTGATCTCAGCCAGTTCAGCCGGTGCGATTGGCAGCCCTGCACCGGATAGTCCTTGTGCAGTGAGCTCAACAGCACCGATCCCCTGATTCTGGTCGCGCAGTTGTTCGTATTCAGCAACGACGTCCGCTGGCAGTTCTTCGGCAAGTAATTCACGTTCGGCAGTGAGTTCCTTACCTTGTAAGGATAATTGTTGCCCCTGTTCATTCAGTGTCGTAATGCGCACGTTGACTGCTTGCTGCGCTTCAGCAATTTGGGCTTGCACCAACTCCAACGCCGCCTGGGATTCTTCTAAAGCCTGGATCGCTTCCAATTGGGCATCTTCAAGCTGCCCAATACGCAGAGTCAGCTCGGCAATTTCGATGGTGACTGCTTGAACGTCACGACTGGCGACCTGGTCCGCGTCTAACCTAGACTGCATCCCGTCCCGCCGTTTCGTGGTTTCTGCCACCACACGTTCGGCTTCCTGAGCTGCCGCTTCATGCTCAGCCACCTGCTCTTGAGCAATCTTGGCACGTTCAACTGCTGCAGCGCCACCCTGGCGAAGCGAATGGAGTTGTTTATCATGCGGAATATTGTCAATCTGGGCGCGAACCCGAACCAACTGACTATCCAGTGATTGCAGATCCAGCAGTTTACGCTGCTGTTTAGGAGTAGCAGTAATAGGCATCAGTTATTCCGTTTCGCTCGTAATCGTTTTGGTATCGTCGCCCGAGGTCAATATGAAGTCCCACGGATCAGTATTAAGTGCAGAAACCGCTGTCGTCACGGTGTAGCCCTCATCGGCCAAGGCCCGTTCCAATGCATTTGCCCCAGTGGGCAGCCACAACCATTCGGAAGCAAAATGTGAGACATCAATAAGATAGGGTCGATCGCCGCCCATCATGGCCTGCTCGCGTGCCTCAGATGCCGGGTGATGTCGCAGATCTGCGGTGATATACACGTCGGCTTCGTGTTCTCGTACGAAGTCGAACAGACTGTCGCCTGCTCCCCCGGTGATGGCTACTTTCGAAACAATCCCGTCAGGATTACCAGCGACACGGACGCCGCCGGCGACCGCAGGCATGGCACTGTAGACCCGAGCTGCGAAGTCTTCTAATCGCATCGCATGCTGTAGGGTTCCAACGCGTCCTATACCTTCTTCAACAAGGCCATTATCGGCGGGAGCCAACGGAACGATGCTTTCCAACCCTAGGATCTCGGCTAGGACATCAGACACACCACCTACCGCAGAGTCTACATTGGTATGAGCGGTAATCAGGGCACAGGAATTCTCCACCAGCGTGTGCACAACCTTGCCCTTAAAGGTTGTGGCGGCCACAGAGGTCACCGGTTTGAGAAATAGCGGATGGTGGGTGATGAGTAAATCCGCATCATAACCCACCGCCTCATCCGCAACAGCTTGGACCGGATCAACCGCCCAGTGGATGCGTTCAATGATCTGCTCCGGGCGCCCAGCAACGATCCCCGAAGCATCCCATCCAGCTTGCAGACTGAGTGGCCACAAAGATTCCATCGCCTCGATAACTTGCGAAAGAGTGGGGTGAATTATTGTCTCGGATGAACCTTGCTGAGATGCCATACCGCCCATTGTGCCTGGTACTGGTGTGAAAATCACCCTTTAACAAGCCAATATTCCTAGTCAACTCAGTTCTCGAGATGATTGCGACGACGAACACTAAATAACGATTAGGTAACACCCAGTCGAATCACAGCATTTTCTGAGAATCCGAATAAATCCCTATGATCACGCGGATCTGGAAAACCCACTCTCGAAAAAATCGTGCTTCGAGTAATTTATCAGGTTGCAATTAAATAACAAGAATGTCACGCTTGATAACGATCTGATAACAACGAGTTATCGGAACGCGTCTGAAAAGCAGATGTGGAAAAAGCTAATACGTCGTCGTTTGAGAGAAATACCATGTCCTACCCTACTCGCCGAGCACGCATTGAAGCCGAAAAAGCACAGCAGCTTGCGCTGCGATCCAAGCGAAACAAGAAATTCTCGCTAGGTGTTGCCAGCCTGGCCACCGCCGCTAGTGCAACGTTCTTCGGCATGGCTCCGGCCAATGCAGCGCTTGACGATGTTCCAGCTCCGAGCAGCGCGCAAGCCGACACCGCTTCGCAGAGTTCTAGTTCTGCTGGCACCTATACCGTTCAGTCTGGCGATACCCTTGCAGCAATTGCACATTCGCAGGGCGTTTCCCTCGATGAACTCATGAATGCTAACGGCCTGTCGGCATCCTCGATCATCTACCCTGGCGATGTGTTGAAACTTTCGGGAACTTCTGCCTCCGCGTCGAGCGCATCCAGTACCTCCCAGAGTAGTTCATCTTCCCAAAGCGCTGAGTTCGCAAGCGCAAGCTCAGTCTCGACAGCTTCCGTATCGGCTTCCGGCCCAAAGGCTGCGGCTATTGATAAAGCCCTAGATATCGTGAATTCGGGTGCTGTTTACCAGTACGGCGGCAATGGTCCAAGCGCATATGACTGCTCTGGCTTCACCAAGGCTGCTTTCGCCGCCGCTGGTATCGAATTGCCACGCGTCTCCTCGGCTCAGTACAGCCAGGCAAAGTCCTACGTTTCATTGGATAACCTGCAACCTGGTGACCTGGTGTTTTGGTCCAACAACGGATCAGCATCCGGTATTTACCACGTTGCAGTATACGTTGGTGATGGCAAGATCGCTCAGGCCCGTAACCCACAGTCCGGTATTAGCGTTGACTCGCTGTCTACCTACACCCAGTACAACCCACCGTTGAACACCGCTGCACGTTACTAAGCCCTAACGTAGCGATTGCCACCGCGGCTGCATCCATATGGTGTAGCCGCGGTGGTGTTTAACCAGCGGCCATTTCCACGCTTTCAGGCACCTCAGTAAGGCGGAACCAACCAAGGTGTGCAGAGGCCTATACGACACGCTTCTTTGACTCCTATCTACCGTTTGAACGCTGCACTATCACCCGCCGAGCCATACGCATCGACGACGTGCTCATTGAGATTGTCTATAAAGGTACCTGTCACGAAGATATTCACAATCTTCGGGACGATTTTGGCGCCAGGAACCCGTCCCATGGCGCCCGGCCATGACATCGCCGGTATCGTTACCAAAATCGGCTCGGCAATCACCAACTTCAAAACTGGTGATCAGGTCGGCGTTGGTTGAGCGGATCGGTGGCCGTAATGGCTGGAACGATATGGTCGAATTCGCCGAACGCCTGCCTGACGCACAGCTGAGTGAACGTCTTCTACAAGCCATTCGCGGTAAGGGCCCTTTCCGATGTCCCCGGTGGATAGCTGCGTGTCGGGTTTATCCGGAATATGCCAATGTGGATATTGAGTAAAGCCATCAACCAGCGGTTTTCCACGTTCGATGCCTGATAGCGTGACACTCCCATAGCCTGCCCAGGTGCGGTAGCCTTAACTAATATGACGCAGCAACAGGGATCCCCAGCAAATAATAATCACCGCACCCTGATTATGGGCGGAGGTTGCTTTTGGTGTGCTGACACCGTGTATCGAAAAACTCGCGGCGTCATCGACTCTGAATGCGGTTATATTGGTGGTCACGTAGACCATCCCACCTACGAGCAGGTATCGACGGCAACAACGGGTCACGCCGAGGCGGTAAAAGTCACGTTCGACCAGAACATCATCGACGCCGACACGATCGTAGATATGCTCTTTGCCTCACATAACCCAACCACGCTAAATCGTCAGGGTGCTGATGTTGGTCCACAGTACCGTTCAGCACTGTTTCCCCAGTCTGCCGAAGATAGAGAACTTTTTGAACGTGCCATTGAGCGCCATCAACAATACTGGTCGGATCCCATCGTCACCACCATTGAAGAAGACGCGATCTGGTGGCCGGCTGAAGCCGAGCATCAAAACTTCTATGCGCGCAATCCAACCTGGGGTTATTGTCAGGTTGTTATTAACCCGAAATTGGCCAATGTTCGCGAACATTACTCCGCGTGGCTAGAATAATTACGGTTCGCGACCTTTCCTTTATTGTTAATCATCAGAACCCATTTTAATTTGCATGCCCGTAAAGGATTAATTCACCATGGCAAAGATGCTCGAAAACATCACCCAGGCTGTCGGCCAAACTCCTCTCATTCGCTTAAACCGTCTCACCGAGGGCCTGCCCGCTCAGGTAGCCGTCAAAGTCGAGTTCTACAACCCGGCCAACTCCGTCAAAGACCGTATCGGAGTCGCCATCGTCGACGCTGCCGAAAAATCCGGCAAACTTCGTCCGGGTGGCACCATCGTTGAAGGCACTTCGGGTAACACCGGCATCGCGCTGGCAATGGTAGGCGCTGCTCGCGGTTACCGTGTTGTTTTGACCATGCCTGAGACCATGTCTAACGAGCGTCGCGTGATGCTACGCGCCTACGGCGCAGAAATCGTTCTCACTCCGGGTGCTGATGGCATGCGGGGTGCAGTAGAAAAAGCCGCCCAGATCGTGGAAGAGACTGAAAACTCGATTCTGGCCCAGCAGTTTGCTAACCCGGCCAACGTGGAAATTCATTACAATACGACCGGTCCAGAAATTTGGGAAGCTTCCGAAGGCAAGATCGACATTTTGGTTTCCGGTATTGGCACCGGCGGGACCCTAACTGGTGCGGGGCGTTACCTCAAAGAGCAGAAGCCCGATGTCAAGATCGTTGCTGTCGAACCAGCGGATTCCCCCATCCTGTCAGGTGGTAAACCAGGTCCGCACAAGATCCAGGGCATCGGCGCAAACTTCGTCCCGGATGTACTCGATACCGAATTATATTCCTCGGTTTACACTGCAACTCTAGAGGAATCCGTACAGAATGCTCGCCTGCTGGGCACCAAGGAAGGCATCCTGGGCGGAATTTCTTCGGGTGCGGCAATCGCTGCAGCACTGGATGAAGCCAAGAAAGAAGAAAACGCCGGCAAACTGATCGTCGCAGTCATTCCAGACTTCGGCGAACGCTACATCTCCACTGTTCTCTACGAAGACATTCGCGGGTAGTCAACACAGCTATCTGATTCTGCCTTCGGGCCAGCAATGGAATGCATATTCTGTTGCCAGCCCGAAGGCAGACCGCTTTAATGCTTAACTGGCGGTTCACTTGACCATAGAATAATTTCGACCGTCTGTGTGTTGAGCTTATCAATGACACTTTTTGAAAGGGAAACATTGGGATTCTTACGTCGCTTCCGCGAAGACATTCAGGCAGCCAAAGACCGCGACCCTGCTGCACGCAGTACATTTGAAGTGGCTGTGGGTTACACCGGTCTCCATGCTATTTGGATGCACCGCGTCGCACATAAGATGTGGCAAAAAGAACGCCTCAAAACCCCAGCGCGACTCCTTTCACAATTCAACCGGGCACTGACCGGCATCGAAATTCACCCGGGTGCAACAATTGGCCGCCGCTTCTTCATCGACCACGGCATGGGTGTAGTCATCGGTGAGACGGCTGAAATTGGCGACGACGTCATGCTCTACCACGGTGTCACGCTGGGCGGCCAATCCCTGGAAAAGGTCAAACGTCACCCGACCCTGGAAAATGATGTTGTCGTCGGTGCCGGTGCCAAAATTCTCGGCCCAGTGGTGGTGGGCGAGCGGACCGCTGTTGGCGCCAATGCGGTGTTAGTCAAAGACACCCCCGAAGACTCCATTGCCACCGGTATCCCCGCGCAGATCCGTATTCGACGCAGTCAGGAAGAAGCAAAGCCTGCAGTTGACCCGGCTGAATACGTTGATCCAGCCATGTGGATCTGACCGAGCCATATTGCAGCCTACGGCTCTGAGGAGAACTTTTTTAGAGCTGCTGTTGTATCGGAGGCTGGCGCCCCGGCAGCACCTTGGCAAGCACGATGATCACCATTCCTGCCAGCGGAACAACCAGCAGGGCCCACCGCAGCGACAGCATATCTGACACCGCCCCCACAACCGGTGGAGCAGCTAAGAACCCGAGTCGCATAAACCATGAAATCACGGTCAACCCGACGCCAGGACGTAGGCCGGGAATATCATCGGCCGCATTGTACGCGGCTGGAATCAGTGCCGAGGAACCGAACCCCGCCGCGGCAAAACCGGCAATGGTCAGCGGAACCGTTGGCCATGCGATTGCCAGTCCCATCCCTACCGTCATAATGATGCCACCAGTACGAATCACGCGACGCTGCCCAAAGTGATCAACAAATCGGTCGGCTGTAGCCCGCCCCATCAACTGACCCGCTACCAGAGCGGTGAACCCGAAGGCCGCGATGGAGCTTGGTGCACCCAGATGCACTGATATATACAGAGCAGACCAAGAATTCCCGGAATCTTCTACTACTGCTTCAGCCATGGCCAGCAGAACTAAAGCGCCCACCATCAGCATCGTATTCGGATTCCACAGTACTGCCCACTGAATGCGTTTGAGATCCTGACGCCGGATATCGGTTTCAGGTGAGTCTTCAGCAGATGTCGACGGTAAAGTCATGGTCCAGGCAATTAGCGCGACCACAATAAAACACACCGCTGAACCCACCAGGTGCACATGTAAATTCAGTTCAAGAAATAACACGCTTGCGGCCATAGACCCACCCAGGACCGCGCCGAAGGACCATAGAGCATGGAAGGAGTTCAATATGGAACGACCGTAGGCATCTTGAACTTGCAGTCCGTGGGCATTTTGTGACACATCGGCAATAGCGTCTGCTCCTCCAGCCAATAATAACGCCAGAGCAAATAAGAACACTTCAGGCATGAAGGCCGTGGCTGCCAGACAGACTGCCAAGGTAATGGTCATCAGCGTGGCGATCATCCCTGCCCCAAATCGTCTGATCAGACCGGCGGCAAAGACCCCAAAGATCATGGCACCCAGTGGAAAGGCTGCCACCGACAAGCCAAATAACGAGTCGGTCATGCCCAAGGCAGCTTTGATTTCTGGGTAGCGCGGTATCAAGTTTGCCAGCAGCGCGCCGTTAGTGAGAAACAGTAGGCCTGTGGCAGCACGAGCCCGCCGAATCCGGCTAGCAGGCGGGCTGCTCATGCGTTCCTTCCTGGGGTGTGCGTTAGTCCCCTACTGCGTCGCGGCCACGCATGACCAACAGTGGGTCTGGCACTCCGACAACATCGTGGCTTTTACCGTCATAATCGAATTGGCTCAAGAAGTAGCGCATCGCATTGAGACGGCCGCGTTTTTTATCGTTGGACTTCACTGTGACCCAGGGAGCGTGATCTGTATCGGTGTGTAAAAACATCAGCTCTTTGGCTTCAGTATAAGCCTCCCACCGGTCGAGTGCTTCCAGGTCGACCGGTGATAGTTTCCATCGACGAACCGGATCCAACTGACGGATCGCAAACCGGGTGCGTTGTTCAGTTTGAGTCACCGAGAACCAGAATTTGATCAGATGAAAACCGTCATCAATCAGGAGCTTTTCAAACACCGGGGTCTGATTCATAAACGTCTGGTACTGGTCTTCGGTGCTGAATCCCATAACACGTTCTACCCCGGCACGGTTGTACCAGGACCGGTCAAAAAGCACGATTTCGCCGGCCGTTGGGAAGTGATTGATGTAGCGCTGGAAGTACCATTGACCGGTCTCCCGTTCGGTTGGTTTACTGAGTGCCACGGTACGAGCCGTGCGCGGATTCATATATTCAGTAAACCGTTGGATCGTGCCGCCCTTACCAGCGGCGTCGCGGCCTTCAAAGACGACGATAATTTTCTGGCCGGTATCTTCAGCCCAGTACTGCAGTTTCAGCAGCTCTATTTGGAGTTTATATTTTTCTAGCTCATATTGATCGCGGGATAGGCGTTCAGAATACGGGTAGTTTTCTCGCCAGGTTTCAACCGCCTTGCCCATCGGGTCGATCAAGTCCGGATCTGGAGTATGGCCGTCGGTCACCTGGTAACCGCCATCTCGCAATGTGTCGATAAACTCGCGCAAGTTTTGACGAGGTTGGTCGGGAATGAGTTCTTCGAACAAGACATACTCCTCAGCTGCGGCTGGTCAGAACGACGATACTTCCATTGTGCACTGCCAGACCAGAAAATACATGCGTCGACTCACGATCGAACCACCTCAGAGTGAACATCGGGCAAATAAAGAATGGACGACGTGTTTGCTGCGCTTGTGGTAATTTTGCAAACACGCCGCCCATCCAGCTTGTGTGGCATCCCTTTAGATGCTGCGTCGTGGCAGCACGATCGGTCGGCCGGTATCTGGATCCTGGATGATCCGCACCTGAATGCCATAGATGTCTCGAACCCGCTGAGCGGTCAGCACCTCAGCCGGGTGACCCGCCGCGGCCAGTTGACCCTTGTCCAGAATTGCTACCCGATCGGCGTACGCTGCCGAGAGAGACAGATCATGCAAGACGACGATCACTGCGCGCCCCTGAGCGGCAATAGTACGAGCGGTGGTCAACACGTCTTCTTGGTGACGTAGGTCCAGCGCTGCGGTGGGCTCATCGAGCATCACGATTCTGGTGCGCTGGGCAATAACGCGGGCCAGCGATACGCGCGCTTTTTCACCACCCGAAAGTGTCGGAAAGGTTCGTCCGGTCAGGTGCCCAACATCGGTCAAGTCAATGGCCTGTGTAATTGCCTCATCATCTGCTGCCGACTCAGCAGTTCCAATCCAGGGCGCCCGACCCATATCGATGACGTCGCGAGCGGTAAACGAAAACGCTACCTGGTTGGACTGCAACAAGACTGCACGAATCCTGGCGAGTTCTTTGGCATCCCAATCCGCCAGGTCACGCCCTTCAAGGCTGACGGCACCAGCGGTTGGGTGCAGGTCCCCAGCTAACAAACCGAGCAACGTAGACTTGCCCGCACCATTGGGTCCAACCAGCGCAAGTACTTCGCCGTAATTGACATCGAGACTGACGTCGTTGATGATCCTATGGCTGCCGGTTTGGTAGCTGACATTATGCAGGGCTTGTGCCACGGAGGTGTGTATTGATGTCACGGTCACGCCCAGCCTCCTGCGCCTCTACGATTGCGACGGATGAGCCAGAAGAAGAACGGTCCACCGACCAGTGAAGTCAGCATACCGATCGGTAGATCCGCCGAGGGAACTAAGGTACGAGCCAACAGGTCAGCGTAGACTAGTAGGGTGGCACCGCCCAGTGCTGACAGTATGAGCAACCAACGGTGTCCTGGACCGACCATCATGCGGATCAAATGTGGAACGACCAGCCCAACGAAGGCGATAATCCCCACAAAAGCAACACCGACACCGGTCAATAGCGCAACCAGGATGACCGAGAAAATGCGCAGCGTTTCTACTTTGACTCCGAGATGAGCCGCCGTGCGATCCCCCAGCGACAGCAAGTCGTATTGCGAGGAAAAACCCAGCGCAAAGCCCGTGGCTACTGCGGCGACAATGGCCACAACGGCAACCTCATCCCAGCGCGATCCGTTGAGTGAACCCAACTGCCAAAACACAATCTGTTCACGGCTTTGGGTATCACCGGCAAAGTTCACCAGGGCTAGTCCGGCTCCCGCAAACGCATTAACGGCAATACCAGTAAGCAACAACGTCACCACTTCGGTGCGTCCCTGGGCTCGTGCGGTGGCGTAGACAACGAGCGTGGCGAACAGGCCACCGATAAACGCCATCGCTGCAATGGTCCAGTTCCCAAAGACTGACATACCCAACGTAATCGAGGTGGCAGCGCCCAGTGCAGCACCGGAGGAGACACCGACAACACCTGGCTCTGCTAACGGGTTGCCAAAGATCGCCTGCATGACACCGCCGGCAACCGCCAGGGAGGCGCCCACCAGCAGAGACATCACCACGCGCGGAAAACGGATCTGCCACAGGGTTTGTTCCATGAGCCGATCATCCGGGGCCATGGCTGTATCAATGCCCACGGTTTGTAACATCGAGCCGATGACCTGGCTCGTACCAATCGGCAACTGTCCTAGACCAGCCGATAGGAGAACGCCCACGACTAAAAGCACCAGGGTAACAACAATGACCACCAAGTGTTTGACCTGGAACCAGCGCTTGGGCTTGTTGCGGGTCTCACGGTCCGTGGTGCGCACGTGCGCCTGATCTATCACAGCCATTACTCTTCGCCTACAAGATTCGCTACGGAGTCTGGCGCGTAGATGGCCCGTGCCAGAGCGTCCAGCACGTCGGCCGATCGTGGACCGAACGACAGAATCATGCCATCATCCATATCCACGATGCGCTGGTTCTCACCGGCCTTGGTAATAGCAACGGCAGGCTTCTCCTGAAGCAGGCCCTGGACGCCATCTACGGATTCGATACCGCCAGACATCGTCAAAATAAGATCCGGATTTGCCGCAACGAGGGCCTCATCGGTCATAGGTTTCATACCGTCCCAACCAAGCTCTTCAGCCACATCGACACCACCAAGCGCATCTATGAGTTCATCGGCCCCAGATTCCTCCCCGAACATGTAATACACCCCGGCGTTACCGCGCAGATAAAGGAACAACATCCGAACCTTGTCATCCTCGTTCTCGGGCACCATCGCGGCGATCTCATCGACCTTGGCATCAATCTCACCGGCCAGTTGCTCGGCCAGTTGTTCTCCGGTTTCGGGAGCACCGTACACTGCGGCAACTTGATGCACGAGGTTTTCGGCACCTTCAAACGAAGACTCGTTATCGACAAAAACAACGTCAATGCCCACATCGGTCAGTTGTTCGACGACGTCGCGCGGACCGACGGAACCGTCTGTGATCACGACGTCGGGTTCCAATCCGATGATCGCTTCGGCATTGACCGTATGGCCACCTGATGTCACGGTTTCAATATCTTCGGTGCCTGGGAAAGTCGTGGATTGATCCACACCAACCAGGGTGTCAGAAAATCCGAGCGCCCAGATGGTTGCCGCGATAGAACCCGCAATATCCAGGGCAACGACCCGAGTGGTATCGGTGATCTCGATTTCTTCGGTCGTTCCGTTGGATTGATATGAGGTCACAGTCGTGGGGAGGGTTTGTGTTGGATTCTCCGCAATAGGGTCAATGTCTGTACTTTGCACTACCGCTGTGGAAGGACCAACATAATCGCGCGGATTTTCAAGGATTTCGACTTCTTCCAGTGCTGGCTGAAATTGTTTCTGAAGCCCCTCGTGTCCGGTGTTGCTGCAGCCAACCAGTGTCAGCCCCGCAACCAGTGCGGTGGCAATCCAACCGAGCACGCGTGGCTGTTGTGAAGGTATGCTCAATGCTGATCCTCCATCAACTTGTGGATATCGGATTGGTCTACGCTGTGGCGTTTCCGACGCTGGGCAGCTGGTTTTCGGCCCCCGATGAATACACCGATGGTCAGGCCGATGACAAACAGGGCGAGCCCGCCCAAGGCGATCGGCAGCCACGGAATTGTTGGAGCTGGAATGATGGTCGGTTCCTGTACGATTTCTTCGGCCGTTGGTGGCTCGGCTGTATCAGCCACTGCTCCGCCATGGGCGTCACAATCAGCGAAATCGAAGTTCAACGTCAAAGGGTCAAGATCCACGCCGGCCTCATAGAAGCCAGCAAATGCAGCCGCACCCGAGTTGGTGAGTACGCTGGGCATATCTGCGAGTTCGACCAGGCCATCACCTACTTCGGGCTGCTCATCTAGGCTGACTTCGGCAACCCACTGTTGCTGGTCGTCGACCGCCAGGTTGCCCTCCATGTCGTTGCTTTTGGTATCCAACGCCAGGGCCGCATTTCCGTCACCTTCAAATTCGAAGGTCGGGTTGGCAATCGTCAGGTCTAAAACACCATCATGGCCACTGAATACGACCGTGCCGGTGAATGATACCGAGCCTGTGCCCGTTGATGGGTCATATGTGCCAGTGCCCTCGGACCAGATGAACTGCGGGGTCTCATAGTCGGCACCATCGGCAGTTTCCCATGAACCGTTAGCAATTGAGCCACTGATGTAAGACCGGAAGCTTTCCTTCAGTCCCCATTGCAGTTCAGCATTTTCAATCTGACAGATACCGGGGTCTGCTGGCTGGTCATCAGTTTCGGGACTGGCCAGTGCCGATGATGGTGCGACCAACATCGCAGTCGCCAACATAGTCGGTAATAGGGTTCTGGTCACACTGCGTGTGACTTGGGGGCTTGCCAAAAATACTCCTCGTTGCAAGTGATGTGTCATCGAGATTCAGCCTTGGAGGGCCCCAGGGACTTGGTTCCGGCGATGACGAAGTGTCAGTGCGGTCGAACAACCGGCAATACTCAGCAGGGCACCGGCGCTAGCCCACCACTCCCAGGGCTGCATACCCGAAGCAGCAATCAAGATACGATCGCCTAGGTCAGCGGCCAGTTCATCGATCGGTGCGATGGTAGCGATGGCTTCCGCAGGCAGAATGTCGATTGCTGCACCCGCATCGTGACTGCCCTGCAGGGTCAACACGTGCTCACCGGTTATACCCTCCGGTAAGGTGCCAGACCATTGGACAACACCGTTTTCATCCGCTGTGGCGGTGTCATCGAGAATCGTCGGTTCAGTGCCACCTGCTTGGTCATACAGCACCGCCAAGATTCCAGCGTCTTCGGCATCGAAGCCTTCAGCTTTGACTTTAATACGCCCGCCTTCACGGATACGATCTGCCGGAGTCAGAACTTCTAGACCTTCGGTGGTCGGTGCAGTCTCAGCGGCCTCATAAGTGGCTTCGTTTGTGCTGCTGCCGTCGTCACCTTGGGCACCAGCACCGAAGGCGGCGTCATTTGCCGTTCCAACGGTTAAGGTGAGCGGGTCGAGTCCAATGCTTTGGTGAGCGCTGATCCCTGAAAGTGCACCGTTGACTGGTACATTACTCCAGGTCACAGTGCCATCGTCATTGACGGTCTTTGTACCGCGCGAAAGGTCAAGCTGGTAGGAAGCCTGACCGTGGTTGGTCGTATTACCCGTGCTGATGGTTGCCGATGAGTCATTGTGCACAGTGATCGATGGGTTGGCAACCTGGAACATAGTCATGCCATAGCCGTTAAATTGGACCACCCCGGAGAAATTCACGGTACCGGTATGGTTCTCGTCATTCCAAGTTCCGCCGGTTGCCTGTGGGAATAGCCACCCGCTGCCAACACCGCTGGTTTCAATATTTCCACCCGCGCAGTGTTTACTTGGCGTTGGACAGCCGGAGGTCCCTGATTTTTCCGTGGTGTATTTGGCGAAGTAACTCGAGACACCCCATTTCAAGGATCCTGCTGCAGAACCAGTGCCGGTGGTCGTTGCAGGAGTCTCCGCATTCGAAGTTGACGACGAGCCGCCATCAGTCTGCTGACTGCCGACGTTCTTCGACGACGGTGTCTTGGCCACGTCCGTCTTGCTGCTGTCACCCACGGTAAACGTGATCGCGTCGAGCTTGTCGCCCGCGTTGTAGAATCCCTCGCCGTTGTGCGCAAAGAACGCTACTCCCTCGGAATGCAGCGTAACTGGTGCATTCTGATACTGCACCGCGTCACCTTGCAACGAGCTCATTTTTGCACCGGAAAGGTCAATGTTGCCTATGGTAATGGTTTTGCCGTTGAAGTGTGTTTGTACTTTGGCAGACCGTGCATTTTCTACGACGATGATAGGGTTCGACAGCGTAACGTCCATAACTCCGCTATGACCATAGAAGTTCACGTTGCCGGCATACTGTATCTGGCCTGTGGCGCCATTCCACTTGCTCCCTCTAGCAGCTTGTGGGAAGGTAAAGACACCGTTACCACTTATTTGTTTTGCCCCACTCGACGGCGTAATCTTGCCATTGGCAATGGGGCCGACCACGTACTTACGGAAACTTTCCCGCACGCCCCACTGCAGGGAGCCTTCCACACCGCGGGTAGACGGCGCACTAGCAGTCGGTTCTTCTGTCGGCTGCGATGGAGTCGGGGTCGGTTGAGACGTCTGACCGGGATCGGGCTTTTCAGTTTCTTCAGGATCAGGGCTCTCCGGCTCAGATGGCTCAGGTACTGGCCCGCTCGTTGTAAATGAGAAGACCACATCATCCATGGCGGCACCCGGCTCGTATTTTTCGTTCAGGCGCGCATAAATGTCAGCGCCGTCCGGCGCAAATTCTGCAGAGGCGGTAATTTCACCCGTGTGAAGTTGGTCTGCTGAGAATGTTAGGTTCGCAATGTGCACACGCTGATCGGAATATTTCGGAAAAGCCGGTAAGGCTGACGATTGGCTCACAAGGGCCGTAAGTTTTGCAGTCTGTTGAGATGTCAACTCAATTTTCAGTTGGCTCAGAGTTTGGTCTAAGCCCCACTCGTCAGGGCTTGTATACCCCTTATGTCCCTGCGAGGTGATTCCGCCGTTGTATTCGATCGAGCCACTACCGTCTTCAATATCAATCCACCCGGATGCTTCAACGAGCGTAGCGCGATTATCTTGTGCCTCGCGCGCCGGTGCTTGCGGAATCGTATGTCCACCAACGAATGAGCGATTGAGATACGTTCGCCAGCTATCGCTAATCCCCCAGGTCAGTTCCCCACCCTCGACTGCCATCCGCGAGGTCGTATTCTCCGTCGCCGGGTCGTTGTGCGTCGTAGAGGCTAGCGCAAAAGCGCTTGATGCGATCGATAATACTGCGATCACGAGCATCAGCATTGATGTACGAAGCACAGGGTTGAGCGCATATATTCGGCCCATCGGATGGGTCCTCCTGGACGTGAGTGTGTGTCAACGAAATCTTGATGCGGGACGGCCTTGGACGATCTGTTTTCAACACCAGATCCAAAAATGCTGGAAACAGATCGTCCAGGCCTCATACGAAGTTCTAGGACATAGAGGTGTCTGCCCTATCGGCTTCGCGTAGGTATCGCACAATGTTCAACGCACCGAACATGAACATCGAGATGACGACTCTCAGGACGACGAAAAGACCTGACAGTGCCTTCGCAATACCGTGAGAACCACCGGCGCTTTGGTGACCCGCAACAGCACCAATTCCAGTCGCACCGGTGTGACAACCTTCGACCCTGCGACAAGTCCTCGCATAAACTTGCGCAGTTTCAAAGGCAGCTTGCAGACGTCGTGACGGCACGAGGTCTGGGTGGTGGCAAGCATTGTCAACCGTGATTGAGCACCAGCCGAAAAGTACGTCAAACCAGAAAGTGAAGACCGGTTTCACATTCCTTGCTGCGTTCATCGGCATCTGCCCTTCTTATCTTTACTCGGATGACAAGCGTGCTTCGATTACCGAAGCCATGGATTCTTTTATTGGTCAGGCTTGCCTTACCTAACTGATAGAACACTATATGACCCCCACTTCACAAGCACAAGCACAATGGCCAACATTTCTGACAAAAACTTTCGAAATACGCCTAACCGAAGTCGAACCCCTAACAGAAAGAGCGAATTAATAAAACGAATACTCTTGATAAACTTTTATCCTCAATGAATACAAGGTGACGTTCATTACTAATCACAGCTCGATGGGCGACACCACCACGCAACGAAACTCGAATTCACGCCGGAATTGTGGGCACAAAAGCGATCTCTTGATCCAGGGCTTCCGACACGTATGAATTTAAGTTAGGCTTCCCTAATGAGAAAACGAATCGCCCTCTTGTTGCGGTTTGATTCCTCCCCTAACCCATTCACATCACCGGAGGGAAAATGCCACATTCTAACCAGGCATCATCGCTAGCCGCTCGTGTCAAAGAACTGACACAAGAAGATCACCGTTCAGCAGAGTCAGCTTCGTTCATAACGGAACTGATGAACGGAAACCTCAGCACACGCGAATATGCGATGCTCGTTTCGCAGTATCATTTCATCTACCAAGCACTAGATGCTGCGGTAGAACATTTCAGAGATAACTCACAACGTCCGCAAGTGGTGCAATTATTCGATCCAAAACTTGATCGACGCACCGCAATCCTTGAAGATCTTCAGACATTACTACCCGAATCCGGATTGCATCCAGACCCAGTTGAACTGAAATCAACAGCTACGTACGCCCAAAGAATCCGTAATGTCGCGGGAGACCCTGCTCGTCTTGCCGCCCACCACTACCTGCGCTATCTAGGCGATTTATCCGGCGGTCTAGCTATTGCTCGTCTGATGCAGCGGCACTATCGCGTGCACGACCACCAGCTCAACATGTACACTTTTAAAACTATTTCGAAACCGAAGTTGTATAAAGACGCCTACCGCGAGAAGTTGAATAGTCTCGACTTCACGATCGAACAACAAGATGCTTTCGTTGACGAAGCAGCTTGTGGCTTCAGATACAACAAGGCTATCTTTGAAGAACTCGGCACCTTCTGCAAAAGTCTCACACCGGTGGCCGTGTAAGAGATTTTTGCCTTAACGCCACTGCCCTGGAACAGGTGAATGATCCAGGACAGTGTCAGGCCCCAGGAATTCATTAAACATTTACCTCGGGTGTTTCTTATGGATGGTCTGGCTTATCGCTGACGGGATCTTTCAGCTTTTTGATAGCCTCCCACCAATAAGTCTGATAAGTCCCGGTACAAGGCGGTATCCGAAGTAACCCGCAACAAGCTCACGTCGAAGTCCTCAGGCTTCGAATTGCCGAAGAAGGCCCCGGTAACTTTGGATCTGAACGCCTTCTTCTGCTCGACATCCTGGACGATAGTGGCAGTGCTGGTGATCGATATCCAAAAGCCTTTTCAATGATCGTGACATTATCCTGTTGGCCACCTGTCATTTCGCGAACCGCGGTCTTATCAATAAGGGTCATGAACCAGACCGTGTGGTACTTCTCAATTTCTTGGATCGCCATGGGACAACTGACGGGTTTTGCGTCAGCCTCCATGGTCGTTCGGATGCATACGTCTGCATCCGGAGTCTTCTTCAGCACGGTTTTGACAGAGCGTCGGTATTCAAGCTGACTCCTCGAACGTCGACACCTGCACTTCGTTGCGATGCGTTGAGTTGGCCAACCTAGCAGTCTTGAGTATTGCACAACACAGCTGAAGCCAGATGCACTGCAAATTTCACGCTTACACCGAGCTTGGCGTAAGTGAAGCCAACGACCTTGTGAACATGAGCGAGCACTCAGCATCACCATGAGATACACGCCTACGATCAGACAAGGGACGCCGCACACCCTGGCCACAGATGCCAGCGGTCACGTCGGCGGCCGACTGATCCTTGAACTTATAGCGACTGGATTCCCGATTCGCGCTCTCGCTCACAACGTGAGTCATCTTGACAACAGGCCGTGGTTCAACGGGTAAGCACCCGTGTCCTTCGAGATCATTCGGCATCTGGCCAAACGCCTCCCCTACCCTATTGCCGGGCCCGAGCCAGCTGAAGAATACTATTGCACCAATCGCCATCTGTCGTGACAACCTGTACTACCTGGCTCATGCCTGCGCCCCCGATCATCCAGATAATGCTTGTTAGAACAATCGGCGCGGACAATGCACCGTCTTTAACGCCGATGCTGGATCAGAACGCGCAGGTCGCCGGTATATTTCGACGAAAAATTCAGGCACTGCTCATCCCGCCCAACGCTTGTCGGAACTCTGGATTGGCATGATAACTCCCATACCCCCGTGGCATAGCCATACCCTTGACTGTTTCCATGGCGGAAGACGCTGTGACCGACGAACATGAGACTGCAAATCTCTCCCCAGCCCCACCGCGTGGACTGATCATGTATTGCGAAACTTACTATCGCGCCCTCACCCGGTAAAAACGTGGCCTGTGAGACGTCACCTAGGACGACGTGCTGGCAGTGCAATCTAGAAACCCCGCCGATTCCATGCCATCCGATCCAAAGTGGACGGAAAACACTGTCTTGACCGACGAACGCGAGCGCGAAGGCAACGCCTCACCCGGTGCCGCAGGGCAAGCTATAAAAACCATCGGTGACCCACGCGGATAGTACTCGGCATCGACTTTGTCGAAGAGCCGCGGACTCATGGCTCAAGCACTCTGCGGCTATTGACTTGCCAGAGGGTGAAAGGACGAACACCAGCTGCGGGTCAACAATCTTGTGGACTGGTGGCGGGTGGAGCCTGTTGAACTATTGGACCATTGCGGCAGGCACTTATATCAACAAGCAGTATTCTTACCGAACGAACTGATAGGCCGCCCCGACTGGCGTGTCATTCCGCCCTCCACGCGCTCATGTTCTCGACTATAGCCAAGAACATTCTTGAAACGACGCAGACTCAACAAGCTCCCTAACTCACGAAGCCGTCGGTTCCCATCGGAAAGTATGAGGCCCAGTCCATAAC
>Ga0079226_10001148_pt1 | contig 20081 bp, 21 predicted proteins | sample Poulit2014_FD_76345 | JGI IMG/M metagenome (GOLD analysis project Ga0079226, IMG submission 76345) | Agricultural soil microbial communities from Georgia to study Nitrogen management - Poultry litter 2014 | ecosystem: Environmental > Terrestrial > Soil > Agricultural land | place: USA: Georgia... | reverse complement strand
CAAACGTCGCGTCAGCTGCAACGAACGTTACAAGGGTGAGAGCCGGCGTCCACCACTGTTACGAACGTCGCACCGGTCGCTGTGGCGAACGTCGCACATGGCGCGACAAATGTGACACGAGAATCCAGCGCGAGCAACAAAAAAAGGGTGAGCCTGAAAACTCAAGCTCACCCTCTTTAAGTACTTAACCTTTAGCGTTTGCGGCGACGCACCCGATCACTGGGACGCACCAACTCCACGCCTTCAGCTTCCGCTTCGCGATGCATCTCCATCGCCACGTCAGCTAGCGCGTTCACCAGCGTCAAGTCATCGTTGTCATCCGCAATGGCCGCCACACGCAGACCGTGCTCTTCAGCAGTGCGCGCCGTATTCGGCCCAATGCACACGATGACCGTTGTCGGATGCGGCTTACCCGCAATTCCCACCAGATTCCGCACTGTGGACGACGAGGAGAACAACACGGCGTCATAGCGACCGCGTTTAATCCCATCGCGAACAGCCTCCGGCGGCGGAGCAGCACGAACCGTGCGGTAAGCCACAACCTCATCGACTTCCCAGCCGCTCTTCGTCAGCGACTCCACCAACTCCTCAGTGGGCACTTCAGCATTCAAAACCAGAACGCCGCGCACGGGATCCACAATGTCGTCATAAGCCGGCCACGCCCCCGCCAAAGCAGCGACATCGACACCCTCATCCCCCTCGGGTGTCAGGTCAGGCTCGATGCCCCACTCCTGCAGGGCCTGCAGAGTTTCGCCGCCAACGGAAGCAATCTTCACACCCGCAAGAACGCGAGCATCCAAACCAAGACCCTCGAAACGGTCCCGCACCGCCTTCACGGTGTGCGGAGAAGTGAACGCAACCCAGCCATGCGAACCACGAACCAACCCCTGCGTGGCGCGATCCATCTGCGCCGGAGTGCGGGGAGGCTCGATAGACGTCGTGGCAACCAGGTCCCAGGCGGCACCGAAGTGCGCGAGACGATCCGTTAAACGGTCCACGTTCGGGTCTGCGCAAGGCACTAGCACACGCCAACCGAACAGAGCGCGCCGATCGAACCAGCGCGTCTCATCACGAACCGGCTCTTCAGAAGTGATGATCGCCACAGTCGGTGCTTCAGAGTCGAAAGCCTTCGTCTTCGTGCGAAGCCCGCGCAAAATCCCGCGGAACGTGCGCTGATCAACCGTGGTGCCACGAATGGCCAATAAAATATGGGAATCATTGGGCTGTCCGGCCTTCACCAGCGCATCAACCGCTGACAAAACCTCAGATAGCAGACCGCGCACCACAATCGGTGAGTCCGCGGCGACGGCAGCTTTCGCAACCGGCTCCAAGGTCTTCGCCATTCCGGCGTCGATCACAACGTGGCTGGCCCACTCTTCATCAGGGACCAAGCCGGCATAAGCGGGCACAGCGGTAGATGGTGAAACACCGGGCACCAACTCCACGTCAGCCTTCGCCTTGCGAACGGCTGCCAACTCTTCCGCTAGTTCCGGGTCAGAGACCCCCTCCCCCGCTACAAGACGGACGACGACTTCCGGGTCTTCAGCCAGTGCATCTTTAAGGTGCACGGCGCCCGATCCAGAGGATTCCACGGTGACGATCTCAGCGTCCTCTTTACCGTGGTGCATCACAATGTCGCGCGAGACCGTCGAATCGAGAATGACCACCTGGGCGCGACTCAACAGGGTCGCGGCACGCGAGGTGATCAGGCCGAGGTCGCCCGGACCTGCGCCCACAAACGCCACGAGCGGCGTAAGGGCCGGTTCGTTCTGGCTCACAGCTTCTCCTTGTCGGCGTGAAACGCCAAAATCTGCAGTTCGGTCGACAGGTCCGCCCGGCGCACAGTCACGCCGTGAGGAACCTGTAAAACTGTGGGAGCGAAACTCAAAATCGATTGCACGCCGGCGGCGACCAATTCGTCGCACACCTGCTGTGCACTCACCGCTGGCACCGCAATGATGCCAATGGCGATGTGTTTCTCACCCACAATGCGTTCAAGCTCGGCTAGGTCTTGAACGACATGATCCGCCACGCGAGTACCGATCACGTGAGCGTCATCGTCCAAAATTGCCTGCACCTTAAAACCGCGCTCCGCAAAACCGTCATAACCAGCCAGGGCCTGGCCGAGGTTTCCAGCCCCGATCACGGCAACGGACCATTCGGATGTGAGCCCGAGCGCTTCACTGATGCGTTCCATCAAAAGTAAAACGTCGTACCCCACACCTCGAATTCCATTTGACCCAAGGTATGACAAGTCTTTACGAAGTTTAGCGGCGCTAACGCCGGCAACTTCCGCTAGTTGATCCGATGAAACCGTGCGGTCCCCGCGGTCAGCGAGAACTCCCAGAGCACCTAGGTAGACCGGTAAGCGGGCAACCGAAGCGTCCGGGACCGTTCGCATGGTGGTCATCGGTCTCCGTTCATCAACGCACATACATAGCGTAATGATTTGTGAATGCGCGCACAAAGTACCGCTTCACGACACACCATGATAAACGCGCGCGCGGTTTTAACGAAATCACGATTTTGCTAGTGCTGCCCGCAAGCGCTTCGGATCAATTCTCCAGTAGCCCACCTGCTCACCATCGACGAGCACAACCGGCACCAACTCTCCGTATTCATTACGTAAAGTTGGGTCCGAATCCACGTCAACTTCTGTAAAAGTCTCACCCGTCTCTTCACAGATTCCGAGGATGAGATCGCGCGCTTCATCGCATAAAGTACATGCAGCACGTCCAAAAAGTTCAATGCGTGGCCCTTGGCCCTTCGCTATCACGTTCGCACCACCGTAAGGCTCTAGACTGATTCCATGTCGACAACGTCGAAGTCCGAATCCACGGACCCTCAACTCAAGGCCGCGGCATTCTTCGATGTTGATAACACCATCATTCGTGGGGCAAGTGCGTTTTGGCTAGCCCAGGCCATGTATGCGCGCGGCTTCTTTACCGTTGCCGACATTATTCGCTTCGGGTGGCACCAAGTCGCCTACATGATGTTTGGGGAAAATAAACGCCGTATCGCCGCTGTCCGCAACCGCGCGTTGTCCATCGTCGCTGGACGATCAGTAGCCGAATTAGCAGCTGTGGGTGAAGAAGTTTATGACGAGGTTTTCACTCACCGCATTTACCCCGGCACAAAAGCCCTCCTGGATGAGCACCTGGCTGCTGGTCATGAAGTGTGGCTCATCACAGCGACCCCCGTTGAGGTGGGCGAATTAATTGCGCGCCGACTCGGGGCAACCGGCGCGCTAGCTACAGTCGCGGAACACAAAAACGGTTTCTACACCGGGCATTTGAAAGGTGAAATGATGCACGGCGGCCGCAAAGCCGCGGCGGTGAAAGAACTCACTGAAAAAAATCACATTGATCTCTCGCAGTCCTACGCCTACGGCGATTCGGCTAATGACGTGGAACTGCTAGAGACCGTCGGTAAACCCAACGCGATCAATCCCGACCCGCGATTGCGTTTACACGCCATGAAAAACGGTTGGCCCGTTCGTGATTTTAGACGCCGTCGCCCCGGGACAAGAAAATCTATACACGCCGCCTACGGCGCGGGAGCGATGTGGGCTTTTGTAGTGACTTCCCGCGCGATCCGCCGTTGGATCCGCACAAAATTTTAAGAAAGCAGGACGCCGAAACTACTAGTTCGCGGCCTGCTCATCGTCGATGTTTGGTGCTCCGAAGCTCTGCTGCACCAACTGGTCAACTGCCGACTGTGGAACCCGGAAAGATCGTCCAACTCGCATAGCCGGTAACTCGCCGGAATGAACGAGGCGGTACACCGTCATGCGCGAAAGGCGCAGCGTTTCCGCCACCTCAGCCACGGTGAGGAACTGCGCCCGCGAATCGTCGCGCTGCGGCTCCTTGGTCGACATATCATCCCCACTTTAGGTTCATCAGCTCATCGCCTTTGAGCTATTCAAATATCAACACCAGTCACTCTAGTGGCTCAAGTGATAGAAGTGAAAGTTTCAGTCAAAATACGGGTCCAAACCAAAGAGCGGAAACACCGCCGTGCGGGTGGCCATAATCGCTCGATCGACCTCATCCGCCGGGTCATAACCAACTTCCCAACTCTTCCACCACACATCCGCACCATCCCCCATAGCTGCGACAGTATGCCTACCCAGCCGCTGCACAACGTATTCACGAAACTCGCCAGGAATAGGGGTCTCAGGTTTGATGGGCTGATGCGCAGCAATGGCGAGCATGTGAGACCAGGCGCGCGGGACGACGTCCACAATTTCGTAGCCACCACCACCCAAAGCCAGCCAGCGCCCCTCGCACACGTCGTGAGCCAGGCGGTGCATTGCCGACATGCCATCACGCATGCCATCAACTGAAAGCGCTAGATGCGTTAAAGGATCTTCGACATGACCATCAACTCCGTGCTGAGTGACCAGCATTTCGGGTTCGAACATGCGCACCAGCGGATCAACAATGGCGTGCACTGCGCGCAGCCACTTGCCGTCTCGAATCCCACCCGGCAATGCCACGTTCACGGCCGTTCCCTCAGCATCCGGGCCGCCCACCTCGGCTGGATGACCCGTGCCTGGAAACAGTGACAGCGGAGACTCGTGCACCGAAATCGTCAACACGCGCGGATCGTTCCAAAACGCCCGTTCCACACCGTCGCCATGATGAGCATCTAAGTCGACGTATGCGACCCGCTTCGCGCCGCGATCCAAAAGACGCTGAATCGCGACCGCCGCGTCGTTATACACACAAAAACCACTGGCTGTCCCCGGCATCGCATGATGCATTCCACCACCGATGTTCACGGCATGCTGCGTATCGCCTCGCCAGACCGCTTCAGCCCCCGCGAGAGACCCCGATACGATGCGTGCAGATGCCTCGTGAATCGCCGAGAATACCGGCACGTCGTCCGTTCCTAGCCCAAAGTCCGTGTTCCCCTCCCCCGAACTTCCGGCACCTTTAACTGCCGCGACATACTCGGGTGAGTGCACCAATTCCAGTTCGTCATCACTCGCTGTAGCAGGGCCCACGACGGCAATATCGTCAAAATCCCACACGCCCAGTTCACGCGCTAACCGCACCGTCAATTCCAGACGGATAGGTGACATGGGGTGGTGAGGTCCAAAGTTATATCGCGTGAGGTCATCAGACCACATAAACTGCGCCAGCGAGGTCATTCCTCCACGTTATCGCGAAAACCAGCCCCTAGAAGCCATTGCCGAGATACACACGGCCGTCAACATTCCGTTCATACCGGCAATTCGGGGCTAGGGTAAGTAGCAGTCCGCGGTGAAGATCACTTAGCTGGAGGTCACATCATGGGGCTGACCACGCCCCGTCCGCTTCGCGCGGCACGCGACTTCGTTGATCACGTCGCCAGGCACGCCCCGGCGCGCTTGGCCGTCATCACGTTCGCGTGCGTTATCGGAGTGTTCACCCTGCTCCTTCGCCTACCCGCTGCGACTGTAAGTGGTAAAAGCGCGTCATTAGTTGACGCTGTTTTCACCGCCACCTCAGCCGTCTGTGTCACCGGCCTGACCACGGTGTCAACGGCTGAATACTGGTCGGGTTTCGGGCAGGCCATCATTTTGATTGCCATCAAAGTCGGCGGTTTAGGTGTCTTGACGTTGGCGTCGCTGCTGGGCATGGCCGTTTCGCGGCGACTGGGTTTAACGCAGCGGATTATGGCCGCCTCGGAGACCAAAGCGCAGCGTTTTGGTGAGGTCGGGTCACTGGTTCGCATCATTTTATTGGCTTCGATCACCGTGGAACTTTTCATTGCTGCCCTGCTGATTCCGCGGTTAATGGCCATTGGTTTTGATCTTCCCAAGGCCCTGTGGCACGGCATTTTTTACTCCGTATCTGCGTTCAATAACGCGGGCTTCACCTCCACCCCGGAAGGATTGATGCCCTACGCTTCAGACTGGATACTCACCGGCCCCCTCATGCTGGCGGCTTTCATTGGGGCCCTCGGCTTCCCGGTGATTATGACCTTGGCGCGTTCCTGGCGTTCGCCTCGACACTGGAACTTGCACGCGCGCCTCACGCTGGGGATGTCAGTGACGCTAGTGATTATCGGCGCGGCTCTGATACTCGCGTTGGAGTGGTCAAACCCGAACACCCTGGGTTCTATGAGTTTCGGCGATAAGATCCATACCGGACTTTTTCAAGGGATCATGCCGCGTTCAGCAGGACTGGCGACTGTTGATGTGGGGGAAATGAACGAAGGTACGTGGCTGGTTACGGACGCTTTGATGTTTGTTGGTGGTGGCAGCGTGTCAACGGCAGGCGGTATCAAAGTCACCACTTTGGCGGTGTTGTTGCTGGCAATTCGCGCTGAGGCACGCGGTGATCGCGATATTGAAGCGTGGGGACGACGTATTCCTTCCGGTGTCGTTCGACTGTCAGTTGCCGTGGTCTTTGTGGGGGCGACTCTGGTTTTGATTGCGAGCCTCATCTTGCTTGCGATCACGGATTTAACGCTCGACGTGGTGCTATTTGAGGTTATTTCTGCGTTCGCAACCTGCGGGTTATCAACGGGCATTACTCCTGATTTACCTGATAATGGAAAATATGTTCTCGCGGCACTAATGTTTGTGGGTCGCACGGGAACCATGACCGTTGCGGCCGCGTTAGCGTTGCGCACTCGTGAGCGCGTCATCCGCCTCCCGAAGGAAAGGCCGATCGTTGGTTGAGAGATTTCGCACTAAACGTCCCGAAGATGACTCCGGTGTCGTAGTTATCGGTTTAGGCCGATTTGGGACGGCGATCGCTACGGCTTTAGAGAACCTGAACACCCACGTATTGGGGATCGAAAAGAACCCGAAGGTGGTTCAGCAGTTATCTCCACGGTTGACTCATCTAGTTGAGGCTGACGCGTCGATGGCGGAGGCGCTCGAGCAGTCGGGGGTGGCGGATTTTCGGGTTGCCGTCGTGGGAGTGGGGACCTCGATCGAGGCTTCGGTTCTGATCACCGCGAACCTCGTTGATATGGGGGTCCCTCAGATTTGGACTAAAGCTATTTCGACTGAGCATGCGCGTATTTTGGAGCGCATCGGCGCCCACCACGTCGTCCTGCCAGAGGCTTCTGCTGGTGAACGTGTAGCTCACCTGGTCAATGGGAGACTCCTGGACTACATCGAGTTTGAGGACGGCTTCACGATCGTTAAGATGCGTGCCCCGCAAGAAACTCACAATAAGACGCTGGCCGAGTCACAGGTCCGCCAAAAATACGGTGTGACCGTCATCGGAGTAAAAACCACGGGTAAGGACTTCGTGTACGCGATCCCGGAGACGAAGATCGCGCCTGGAGACATCATCATCGCCTCGGGGCGCACATCGCTCTTAGAACGCTTCGCAGCACGGCCGTAGTACGGTCTCACAGCTCAGTTCTCGGGCATTTTGAACGGCATTGAACGGGATTCGACGGAATTGCATGAAATGGCGTATCAGCCAAAGAAGGGACGGACTGCGAGGTAAACCAGGCCCGAGACGACGGCTGCAGCAGGCATCGTCAATACCCAGGCAACCGCGATATTCCCGGCAACACCCCAACGTACGGCGGACATCCGCTTCGTGGCGCCCACACCCATGATCGCCGACGTGATTGTGTGCGTGGTCGAGATCGGCGCGTGGAAAAGGAACGCCGTCGAATACAGCACCGAAGCAGCCACACCTTCAGCGACGAAGCCCTTGGCCGGATCAACTTCAATGACTTTCCGCCCCAGCGTCCGGATGATGCGCCATCCACCGGAGTAGGTTCCTAAAGCGATCGCTAACGCGGCCGAGAGTTTGACCCACAGCGGGATGTGGTCGTCCACGCCGTGGTAGCCCCCGGCAACGAGCGCTAAGAAAATCACACCCATCGTTTTCTGGGCATCTTGTAGGCCGTGCCCGAGGGCCAGAGAGGCCGCCGAGAATATCTGCGCGATACGAAAACGACGCATCGTGCGGGCCGGTGGTTTATTGCGGCAGATCCACAGCACCCCGACCATGATGAAGTAGGCGAGAACGAAACCGATGAGCGGTGAGACCACCATCGGAATCGCTACGTGCGTGCCAATCACACCCCAGTGCACTTCGGTAGCGGAGGCAATACCTGCACCCATGAGCCCACCGATGAGGGCGTGCGATGACGATGAGGGGAGTCCAAACCACCAGGTGATCAGGTTCCACACGATCGCACCGATCAGGCCCGCGAAAATAATGGTCAGACCGTGATTACCGCCACCGGGGTCGATGATTCCGCTACCAATGGTTTTGGCGACGGTCTCCCCCAGTAGCGCACCGATGAGGTTGAAAATCGCAGCCATCACCAGAGCCGCTTTTGGGGTTAGTGCGCGGGTTGAAACTGATGTTGCGATCGCGTTCGCCGCATCGTGGAACCCGTTGGTGTAATCGAAAGCCAGTGCCACCGCGATAACGGTGATAACGAGCGCGATCTCCACGAGAGGTCAGGACTCCTTGACGGTGATCGTCTCGACGGTGTTCGCCACGGTTTCAAAAGCATCAGCGGCGGCTTCGAGAGTCTCTATGATGTCTTTGAACTTCATGATTTCAATCGCGTCGGTGCCGTTTTCAAAAAGCTGCACCAACAGGTTGCGGTGAGCTTTATCGGCAACGTTTTCTAGCCGGTTGATTTCGATCCAATATTCCTTTAAGTCTTCTAGCGACTTAAGGCGCGGCATGGCTTCTGCCGTTAACTCAGCGGCTCGCTGAAGCGTCTCAACTTGATCCATGCAGCCTTCAGGGAGCCGATCAATCTTATACAGAAGGATCAGTTCACCCGCCTCTTCCATGTAGTCCATGCAGTCGTCGAGGTTTGAGGCGAGTTCGTAAATGTCATCGCGGTCGAACGGGGTGACGAATGACTGGTTCAGGCGGCGCATGATGGAGTGTGTTGCCTCATCGGCAGCATTTTCCACTCCACTGAGTTTGCCAACAATTTTCTTGCGTTCTTTAGCCTCAGCTTCGATAACGTCAGCTAGCAGATCGGCGCCAGTGACAAGGTGTTTGGCTAGATCTGCGAACAGGTCAAAGAACGACGTATCGCGCGGAGTGATACGTAAGCGCACAGTGGCACTCCCTGTGTCGGGGTACATGAACTCCAGACCGGTAAACCGGGCTGGTACGAGTACAGGCTATGGCAAAAGCAATTGGCGTGCGTAATCGCACCCTGCTTTTAGGGGAGTTGCCGCAGGTTCGTGCGGAAAAATGGCGTCCTTTTACGTAACCAGTTTGTAATAATTGGATGGAAGGACTCAATAGAGTGAGGGCCAGGCCGTAGAAGCGCCTGTCGGCGCAAAGGCCGCTCGTAGCGGCAGAAAGTGGAGCCCGGGGCTTGCTACGGCCTGGCTCATTAAGTGTAACGTCGCGGTTTTCGTAAATGTTCCGGCGGGTTTCGTAGGCTCGTGCGTAGCGCACTATGGCGCGGGTTAGTCGAGTTTTTCGGCTCGCCACAGTGAAGCGGCGTGTTCAAATTCCTCAGCGATGGTCATCAGAGCGCCGGCACGTTGTGTTAAGTATTTGCCCGCGTCAGCAGTCTTTAGACGCTGGTCGGTGGTGTCGGCGTCCAATGCGACACCGGTGGCTAGCACGCGACAAAACGCGCTGGCTCTTTCCAACGCGACAGCTAAATCGCCCGAAAAAACACCGGAGAGGACGTTATCGGCCAAGTCGCGCACTTCGCTCGGCCCAGGAGGAGTGGCAACCCCGGCAACCACTCCAGCAACTTCGGCGTGCTGCAATCCATCTTGGTATCGCTGGGCAATGGTTACTGGTTCGTTCCCCACCCATTCCCGCAGTTGGTACAGGCGCCACAGGGCGCCGGGCAGTGTGTCGGCCGGGCTGTCGGACCACAGTCCAGCCACGGCGTCCAAGCCCTCAATTTCTACGAGTTTGACCAGCCTGTCTACCAGTTCCGGATCTGATGCGGCACGGGCTTGGTGCACAATCGCCTCGGCGGTGGTGTGGGCGGCCTCAGAACGCTGGGTCGGGTCGGAGTCACCGGGAATCATCTCGGCTTGTTCCGGTGAAAGCATGGCGGGGCGACGGAAAGATGGACGGTCATTCATAGCAGTATTGTCTCTCTTTTTTAGCGACTTTGGCAGTGCGGGCACCAGTAGAGTTTTCGGGCACTGAGCACTTCCATCGCGATCGGTGTTCCGCAGGTTCGACACGGTTGATTGACTCGGCCATACACCCAGTGGCGGTTGGTTTCATCGGTGAGCGCTTCAGTGAATTCTTCGTCTGTCAGGTCGTCCCGGGTCATCATTTTCCCGGTGCGGATCCCCAGTTCGAGTTGCTTGGCCCAGTCATCCCACAGCGCTTCGATGGTCTCGGTTCGCAGTTCCGCACCAGCAATAAACGGGTTGAGTCTGGCACGGTAGAGCAGTTCGGCGCGGTAAATATTCCCGACGCCGGCGAAAACCTGCTGGTCCATTAATAGTCGCGCGATCGCCACCCTGCGCCGCTGCACGCGGGCGACGATTTCTTCTTTCGCCGCTGGTGAGTTGTCATTCGCCGGGTCCGGCCCCAATTTATTAAGGACACCGGCCACCTCATCTGGGTTAAGCACCTCACAGGCCGTAGGGCCCCGCAGATCAGCGACCGCTGTCGCGGTGAGGAGGCGAGCGCGCACTTGCCCGACCGGGTCGGGTGGGAAGTCGGCTTGCGCTTCGGCTACCTGGGATTCACCACGATCTTTTTCCTCTTCGCCAATGTGAACGGCTCGGGCTAGGCGCGGCGCACCAATCGAAGATTCGCGGCTGGTTCCCAGCGCCGTGAGTTCACCGGCGAAGTCCCACGCCCCGTATATCCCCAGATGCACGCGCATTATTTTGTCGAGGCCAAAGTGGAGGAAAAGTTGTTTACCCACCGCCTGGGATCGAATGAGTTCCAGACCAGAAATCAGTTCAGCTCCGGCGGAGAAACGTCCCTGCGGGGAGGAGACTTCCACCTCTTTACCAAGAAAATCCGCCCCGAATTGGCGGGCAATGCGATGAACAGAGTGACCTTCAGGCATGCACGAAAGATTAACTGGTCACCGCGTCAATAAGGCGCTCGAGGCTGGAACCCAGGCCCCACTGCTCTCCCAATTGCTGCACCCGCTGCGGATCGGAAACGGTAAGCGGAAGGGGTGTTCCGGCGTCCTTAATGGGGATGTCGGAGACGACGTTAACGACGCTGGGTGCGGCGCTCAAATAGTCGCGGGCTTCTTTAAAGCGGGTGCGCTGGGTGAGTGTGAGGCTGGAGGCAGGGTCGTCCACGGCTGTGATGAGGTTTTCCAGGCCGTCGAACTTTTCTAGAAGTTTCAACGCCGTCTTCTCCCCCACTCCTGCAACTCCTGCGAGCCCGTCAGAGGGGTCACCGCGCAAAATAGCCATCTGGGCGTACTGCTTCCCCGAGGTGACGGCGTGGCGTTCTTGCAGGCGAGCCTCATTAACAGGATCGAGGTTTTTCACACCGCGTCCCAGATAGAGCACTCGCACCTTCGCCTCGTCATCAACGAGTTGGAACAGGTCGCGGTCACCCGTCACGACGTCCACAGGCCGGTTCTGGGCACGCGCCCGGGCAGTGAGGGTGCCGATAATGTCGTCCGCCTCATACCCATCAACACCGATGCGGGCAAAACCAATCGCGGCCAGAAGCTCGCGGATCACCTCAACCTGATGTGGCAGTCCTTCAGGGACGTCCTCGCCACCCGTATCCGGGTCAACACGGTGAGCCTTATAGGACGGAATAGCGCGCACCCGAAATTCGGGACGCCAGTCGTTATCCCACGCCGCCACAATCTCCCTCGGCCGATACTCGGTCACGAGACGCGCAATCATGTCCGCGAAACCACGGATCGCATTCACCGGCTTCCCATCCGGAGATTTCAATGAATCCGGGACCCCATAAAACGCACGGAAATACATGCTCGCCGCATCCAGCAGCATCACAGAAGAAGACTCAACCATGAACCTATACTGGCACTCGTTCACAACGGCGACCCCGAGTGTCACCCGCCATCAGAAACAGGGCATGATTACTGTCGGATGTTTTAACGCCCCGGCAGTGCCGTAGGGTAGAAACGCCAAAGCAACCAGGGCCTCTAGCTCAACGGGTAGAGCACCGGACTTTTAATCCGTAGGTTGCGGGTTCGAGTCCCGCGGGGCCCACACTTCCCCACCAGCACAAACGCGGTTTTGAGTCGCAGTGCTGGTGGGGATTTTTGTGTCTTGAGATTGACGGACTGATTGAACAAGCGTTTAATATTGAACATGCGTTCAGCAAAGCCTGCTCCCCACACCGCCCCTGAGACGGCGGAGCGTATCCGAACTGCTGCGATCGAGGAGTTTGCGGCGCATGGGTTTTCGAAGACGACTCTGCGAAGTATTGCCACGGCTGCTGACGTTTCTCCGGGATTGGTGATTCATCATTTCCGGTCAAAAGACGGGCTGCGCTCTGCGTGTGATGACTATGTCTTTGAGGCGCTGACCGAGACGAAGCGTGAGAACGCCAATCGCTCCCCGCTGATCGTGGCCGAGTTGCTGAGCAGTGGCCCGATGCGCACCCATGCCGAGTATTTGTTGAAGTCTCTGTTGGATCCCTCCGAGCAGGGACAACGCTATTTCGACCACTATGTCGAGCGTGTTGAACAGATCCTCACTGAGGGTTTCGCCGGCTATACCTTCCGTAAGAGCGAAGATCTGCGAGCGCAGGCTACCGCCATCGCGATGCTGGCGTTGGCGCCTCTGATGTTGGAGCACAGGGCAAGGAAGGTGCTGGGCACTGAGGACCTTCCCGATTCGATGGCTCGCATCGCTCCTCAACTCTTCGAGCTGTATGTGCAGGGGTTTATCGAGTCCGTGCCCGAGGGGCAGCATGCTCCGAGGCCCCGGGCTACGCCGGGGAGCCAAACTGATCCGCCGACTGATGTGGATCCCGACACCGATTTTTCCTCAACCTCAGAGAGCACATCATGACCTTCGTTCCACACGCGGAAGAGACGGCACCCGCGATCAGTATCTCGAACCTCACTAAGAGTTTTGGAGCCGTTCGCGCCCTCGATGGACTTGACCTTCATGTCGCCCCTGGGGAGGTTCATGGGTTCCTTGGCCCAAATGGGGCCGGGAAGTCCACCACGATCCGAATTCTGCTTGGCATCCTCGGTCACGACTCAGGCAATGTGCGATTGCTGGGCGCCGATCCCTGGTCTGAGGCAGTATCGCTTCACCGGCGGCTTGCTTACGTACCCGGTGACGTAGAGCTCTGGCCAAGTCTCACCGGTGGTGAGGCCATCGACTTGTTCGCCCGGCTGCGGGGCGGAGTCGACCGAAAGAAGCGTGACGAATTGATCGAACGCTTCGACCTTGATCCACGTAAAAAGGGGCGTACATATTCCAAGGGCAATCGGCAGAAAGTCGCGTTGATTTCAGCGCTGGCTTCCGATGTCGAGGTGTTGTTGCTCGATGAACCGACAGCCGGACTTGACCCGTTGATGGAGGCGGTATTTCAGGAGTGCATCCGCGAGGCGAAAGCGGCCGGCCACACTGTGCTGCTCTCCAGCCACATTCTGGCCCAGGTCGAAGTACTCGCCGACCGCATCTCCATCATCCGGCACGGCAAGATCGTGGAGTCGGGCACGCTCAATGAACTGCGCCATCTCTCACGCACCGCAGTAACCACGCAAACCGCCGAGCCAATCGCAGGACTAGCGAGCCTTTCCGGTGTGCACAATCTGCACGAGCAAGCAGGCCAGATCCATTTCGATGCCGACACCCAACATCTACCTGAGATCATGCGCGAACTTTCCGCTCATGGTGTCCAAGCACTTACCGCGAGTCCACCGACGCTCGAACAGTTGCTGCTACGCCACTACGGTGCCGAAACGCGCAGGAGCGCATCGTGACCACCCCGCCTGAGAACACTGCTATGCCAGTACAGTCCCACAGCGGTTCGTTGACCGGTTGTGGGAAGTTGCTTGGCTTCATGATGCGCCGCGACCGGGTCCGCTTCCCTGCCTGGGTGTTGGGAATGGCACTCATGCTCGCCTACTTCGCAAACGCACTAGGCACCGTCCTGGATGAGCAGGGCGCGGAGACGTTCTCCGCCTTTGCCGCGAATCCAGTGATGGCACTAATCGGCGGTCCAGGATACGGGTACGAGGACATTACCGTTGGCAGGCTGCTGGTTGGGATGTACGGCGGGTACATGATGATCGGCGCCGCTTTGATGAGCATCATGACCGTCTCGCGCCACACTCGGGTCGAAGAGCAGACCGGACGGGCTGAACTAGTACGGGCGAACGTTGTCGGCCGCCATGCGCAACTGTTTGCCGCTTTAATCTTGGTCGGGTTGATGAACCTGCTGATGACCCTACTCATGGCCGCGGCATTCCACTTCTCGCCGGTCGAGCCGGAATCGTTTGTGGCTTCGCTGTTGTTCGCTTGCAGCATCGGCGCGGTCGGAATCGTCTTCGCTGGCATATCGGCAGTCACCGTGCAACTCTCACCGTTCTCCCGTGCTGCATCTGGCATGGCCGGCGCCGTGCTCGCAACTACATTCATAGTCCGCGGACTTGGAGACATGTCTTTCGTTCAAAACGGGGGTCTTGACTGGCTCTCCTGGCTCTCGCCCTTCGGATGGGCCCAGCAGACTGCCCCACTCACCCTGGACCGATGGTGGCCGCTAACCATCTCAGCTGCGGTGACACTGCTACTGATCATTACCGGATTCGCTCTGCAATCACGCCGCGATCTCGCCGCGGGTCTCCTCCCCGATCGGCTCGGTTCCGCCGCGGCCCCAGCTTGGCTTCGCAGTTCACTCGCACTAGCGTTCCGACTGCAGCGAACCAGCTTGGCCTGGTGGTCCTTCGCGCTGCTCGCCGCAGGGGTGATCTTCGGAGCGTTTGTGCAGCCCATGGCAGAAAATGCTGAGGGAATGCCGGATGAATTCCTCGTTGTTTTTGGCGGAGCAGATGGCCTGGTTGATGGATACCTAGGGTTCATGGGTATTTACTACGCCATCATGGTCGCGGTGTACGCCATCCTCTCGGTCCAAGCCCTTCGCGGGGAGGAACAAGGAGTACGCACCGAACCTGTGCTCGCAACTACGGTATCCCGCACCGGCTGGCTGACCTCCTGGGGCACAGTCACCGCACTAGGAGCGCTCTGGTTACTCACTCTTGCTGGCCTCGGTAACGGACTTGGGGCAGCATCCGCCACCGGCAACTGGGATCTTTTCGGCCCAGCACTACTCGGACAAGTGGTCCAGACCCCAACCGTATGGGCACTGCTTGGACTCGCCATCGCGCTCTACGGCATTGCTCCGCGGCTGATCAGCCTCACGTGGGTAATACTCGTCTACGGAGGCATGGTCGCCATGTTCGGTGAGATTATGGAATTCGACGACACCGTGATGGCCACTTCAGTCTTTCGACACATCGGCCAGTACCCGGCTAACCCCATCTCCTGGACCGCCGTCGGAGTTCTCACCCTCATAGCCATAGCCTTTGCCGGAGCCGGCCTAGTTCGCTTTCGCCGACGCGACCTCATCACCGCGTAGCCGAACGCGGGTTTCTTCAGGGGAGCTGGAACGTCATGAGGTTCGCGGCTGCCTCTACCCGGCAATGGCTGCCGGTTTCCCCGAACCTGACACACCGGCGCGACCGGCAACTCAACCAGTTAACGATCAAGACGCTGACAGTTCGTCTTTCAAAGTTTGAATGAACACCGGTAAATCGTGCGGGCCACGGGACGTGATGAGCGTCCAATCCTTGGCCTCACATCGCACGAGTTCTTTATCGTGCCAGTTTCCGCCTGCGTTAACTATGTCTGTTTTGAGCGAGGGGAATGAAGTCGCTTGTTTACCCGCGATAGCCCCGGTTTCTACCAGCAGCCACGGCCCGTGACATAGGGAGGCGATTGGCTTTTTTAGTTCGACAAAATCATTGGCAATCTGTTGGGCATTTTCGTCTGTGCGCAATGTGTCCGCGTTCAACACACCTCCCGGGATCACCAGCAGGTCATAGTCGGCGCTCGTTACATCGGCCAGGGCCACGTCGGGGGTTATTTGGTTTCCCAGTTCCCAGTCTCGAACCTGGGACTGCACTGGCTCCAGTGTCGGAGCTGCCACGGTGACGCGCACGCCTTCGACTCTTAGTTGCGCGGCAGGTTGTTCAAGTTCATCTTGTTCAACTCCGCGCTGAGTAGCGATAACGAGGGCCTTCGTGTTTGATAGTTCAGCCATGATCTTTCCTTTGTTGCGATCATTTTTGCGTTCACAGTTTTTGAAATGTGCGAAGCCCTAAACCGCACTCAAACAGTCATTTGTCTACTGCTTTACGAAGTTCATCTTTATTCATTGTGGATCTTCCTGAGACCCCTTTGCGTTTGGCTTCGGCATAGAGCTGCTCTTTTGTTCGTCCTCCTGGCCCAGACCCGGAGCGTTTACCGCCGCGGTGCGGGGCCGAGACGTCGTGAGTGGACGCGCGGCTACTGGTCTTACTCTCACCCGACTGCGCCCGCTCCTTATTGACGCTGCGGGCCGCAATCTCTTCGGCCCGTTCCTCGCTACGGCCCTCATCTAATTGGCTCTGTTTGATGTGTTGGTATTGGCGTTCACGTTTATTGCTCCATGCTTGAGGCATGTCCATCGCTCCTTCTACGAAATATTGGTTAACTTGCTACCCACGTAGTAAGCGACCACGTGGGACAGTCAGATTCTTTTCAGGGCGCGCCGATGTACAGGCCATCTGAGAGATATGGAGCCGGAAAACTAACCGTATTTTGTTGCTCGCTCGACATTTTTCAGCCCTCTTGGTCGTATAGACAACGAGCGCGTCAGGGTCTGTGACGGTAGATATTCGAGCGTAACCGCGTGGCCAACTGGCCACAACTTGGCACATTAAAACAAGCAGGGGTACGCATCGGAGCGTAGGATGAAAACACTGCAAAAAGGTTAGAAACTATCTATCCCTTGCTAAAAATGACGCACCCCTAGGAGGCGCATCATGTGGCTTGCATTGATCGTAGTTGGCATCGTGTTGGGCAGTATTAGGGATCGCCGTTGAAGCAGCCCGTTTTCTCATATGGCTCGGCATCATTCTGTTAGTCGTGTCGGCGATCATGTCCATCATTCGACGCGGCAGCCGAGTTTAGGTTTAGGCCCGGCGTTAAATACGCGAGTGAGTGTCGGCGTCCTTCACTGTGACGTTTGTAGCGCTGGGCGGGACGAACGTTACAAAGGTGAGTGCCGACGTCCTTTATTATTACGAAGGTCGCGCTAGGTGCGACGAACGCAACTATCGGCGCAGAATACGTTGATTATTCGACTGATGTCAATGCTGTTCGGGCGATGTCCACCAGTTGCTGGCGTTCATAGACTTTGACACGCACCTTCCCCTGCGCTTCGCCGGTGCTGCGTTCGTGTTTATCCACGCGCAGCCAGCCTTCCCAGTCGATCCCCGGTGCTGGAGTTCGATCGGTGAACGCTTCTTCGATCGGGTCATAGCCACCCGGGCGAGAAGTATCTACATCTTCCGCGTCTTCTAACAGGTGATGAACGGTTTCACGGGAATCCATCCGTGTCGATCCAATGAGCCCGACTGGACCGCGCTTAATCCAGCCACTGACATACAGTCCCGGAACAGTTTCACCCGCTTCATCAACTACCCGGCCCCTCTGGTGGGGTACACGCCGGAGATTTTCGTCGAAAGGAACACCCGGGATAGGTGAACTGGCGTACCCGATCGCGCGATATACCTGACCAACCGGAAACGTCTCAAACTCGCCCGTACCTTCAACCATTCCATTGACCATGTGGCGTGTGCGCTCAACAGTCAGCCCTTCGACCGCTGATGTTCCTTCAATGCTGGCCGGAGCTCGCATGAAATGCAGGTGAACGCGACGTGGAGCGGTGAAAGCACTTCGATCACGCTGCGACCATTCATCAAGCATCGCCACTACCTGTTTGCGCTGCGGGAAAGAACTCATGAGCATTTCGGACGAACGCTCAATCACCATGTCATCGGGATCCACGACAACATCAACGTCAGATAAATCGTCGAGATGCTTCAACTCTTCGGGTGAAAACTGGGACTCTGCTGGGCCGCGACGAGCAAAAATATGCACGTCCGTGACCTGACTCGCAGCAAAAACTTCATGAACGTGCTCAGGAATCTCAGTTGTCCCCAACTCATCAGCACGACGACTGAGCATCCGACTGATATCTAAAGCAACATTGCCGGCACCGATCACGGCGACCTGGCTGGCCTCCAAAGACCAGTCGGATGGGAAATCCGGGTGAGCGTCATACCAAGACACAAACTGCGCCGCCCCGAAACTCCCCGGAAGATCCACGCCCGGAATATCTAGAGGCGCATCATGATTCGCCCCCGTCGCAAACACGACCGCGTCATAGGCGCGCTGCAGATCCTCAACAAGGACGTCGACCCCCACTTCAACACCAGCAACCAGTCGAATTTCGCTGTCGTGAACAAGGTCATGCAGTGACTGGAAAATCCCCTGAATATTCGGGTGATCAGGAGCAACCCCATACCGAACGAGCCCGAAAGGAACCGGCAATCGCTCATAAAGGTCGACGCTCACCGGCACCTCTTTTTGATTATTAAGCAAACTGTCGCAGGTGTGAATACCTGCCGGCCCCGCCCCCACAACAGCAACATTTAAAGGCCGCACCTGTGTCACACCGACCCTTTCTAGCTCCCCTTCAGTCGGCGCATCCTTATGTGCATATCGTCATCCGGTGCTGCGCATCGACGTGAGGAACTCAAGAATTCAGGAACACTTTCACCCTAGATCTCACGACATTTACCGACTTTACCGCCCCTTTTCCGAGGCCGAACGGGCGTCACGAGATACCTGCGCGGGCGCGACGAATAATGCAAAGGTGAGAGCCGACGTCCGCAATAGTTGCAAAGGTCGCAGTGGGTGCGACAAACACAACAATGATGGACGACGCCCCACGGCTTTGTAACAAACGTTGCAGTAGGTGCGACAAACGTAACAACGGCGCGACGCACAGTAGCCAGCGCTAAAGCCACCCGTTACGTTCTGCGATGCGGGCCGCATGAAGCCGGTTCGCGGTTTCGGTTTTCGTGATCGCTGACGATAAATAGTTACGCACGGTTCCGTTCGACAGATGAACGGCATCCGCGATCGCTGCGACGGATCGTCCCGCGAGCGCTTCCCGTAGAACATCTTGTTCCCGGTCAGTGAGCGGATTGTTGCCTTCTACCAGGGACGACGCCGCGAGCGCCGGGTCAATCACTCGCTGCCCCGCCTGAACTGATCGAATCGCGGCTGCCAGTTCCGGCGCCGGGGTGTCTTTCACAACGAAACCTGAGGCTCCTGCCTCTAATGCTTTGCGCACGTAGCCGGGACGGCCGAAGGTCGTGACGATAAGTGATTTCAGGTGAGGGGCTTGCCGCGATAACTGGCGAGCGGTGGTGATCCCGTCACCGTCGGGCATTTCAATGTCGAGTAGGCAAATGTCAACTTCGTGTTCTTTCACGGCACGCAACACTTCGGCACCGGTACCCACTTCAACAACCACGTCTATATCGCCCTCTAGGCGTAGAAGTGCTGCCATCGCGCCGCGCACAAGCGCCTGGTCATCGGCGAGAAGTACCCGTATCACCAGTTCGCCTCCACTCGAGTACCCCCGGCAATGACATTTGTGATCGTTAATTCGCCCCCGCTGCTCGCCACTCGTTCCTGTAATCCTTGCAACCCCGTGCTGGTGTTCGCCTGACCATTTGCGAGGGCCTCAACCTGGTCATCTTCCCCAGTATTATCCAGCCCGACACCGTCGTCCGTAATGGCGATGCGATTCGTGGCAAGTTCAACCGTGCAGGTGGTGGCGTGAGAATGTCGGACGACGTTAGTGATGGCTTCGCGTAGTATCCAGCCGGTAGCGAGGCGGAGCCTGGGGTCGACGTCTTCTGCTGCGCCCTCGACTTCAAGCTTTACGCCTGCACCGGGTAGCACTCCGGCAGCGTTTTCTAGTTCGTCTTCCAGACGTGAGACTCTCAGTCCCGCGACGGTCGCACGTATTTCGCTCAGCGCTTCTCGTGAGAGCGATTCGATCGCCTCAACT
>Ga0079226_10001147_pt1 | contig 20081 bp, 19 predicted proteins | sample Poulit2014_FD_76345 | JGI IMG/M metagenome (GOLD analysis project Ga0079226, IMG submission 76345) | Agricultural soil microbial communities from Georgia to study Nitrogen management - Poultry litter 2014 | ecosystem: Environmental > Terrestrial > Soil > Agricultural land | place: USA: Georgia... | reverse complement strand
GTCAAATTAGGAATTCCAATATAGATAAAGAAAGCTAACACAAGCATTGGTAGGCCACGGAAAATATAAATAATCGTCGTTGATAGACCACGTGCTAACTTGCTTGGCATAACGCCCAAAATTCCTAAGAAGATACCCCAAATAGCTGCCAGAATGATACCAACCATGGTCAACTCGAGCGTCTTAACTAAACCATTTAATAAAGCACTCTGGTTCTCTTTGACCAAATCCCAAATTGTCGTCTTATCTGCCGTTTGATCAGCTGCATTTTTCTTGTAGTTATAACCACCGTCTCCTAGGTACCGCTTAACGATTTTGTCATAAGTCCCATCTTTAACAATTTTGTCATAACCTGCGTTAAATTTCTTTAATAACTCTGCATTGGCAGCTTTTTTAACTCCGAATCCATACCAGTTTCCTTTAGCTGGTTTCGTAACAATCTTTAGATTTGTGCCTTGCTTGATCGCATATGCCATAACCGGTTGATCTTCGAAAGCAGCAACCGTATTGCCGATTGCCACATCATTATACATAGTATTTGAGTCATTGAAGAAAGTTACTTTAAACCCATACTTCTTTGATATTTCACGAGCATAATCTGCCCCAGCACTACCCGTTTTAGCAGCAACTGTTTTCCCTTTTAGATCAGACAAACCTTTGATATCTGATTTAGGTGACACAGCCATCACAATACCACTCTTATAGTATGGTGTTCCAAAATCAAAAGTACTTTTACGCTCATCTGTAATTGACATACCAGCAACGATACCATCCACTTGTCCGGCCTGCACTGCCTGCACACCAGCATTAAAACTCATTGGCTTTAACGTATAGGTAAAGTTCTCACGTTTTGAAATTTCTTTCAACATATCCATATCAATTCCACGATATTTACCACCATCCGTTTGAAACTCAAACGGTGGAAATGTTGTATCAGTTGTAATGGTATAATTTGGCGTTGCCGCGTGAGCAGCGGGTACACTAACGGTAATACCGACTGCTAGTCCCACCAATGCCATTAAACTAATTAACCACTTGCGCATTGTCTATTTCCTCCAAGACTATTATTTTCACATTCATACCACCACATTTTACGCTCTTCAATTCATAAAAGGTTATTTAATGTTAGTTTTCCTGACATATGTTGCATTTTATGATACAACAAAAAAACTGATTTAATTAGTTTTGCGCATTGGCATCCAAATTAAACCAGTCTTTTAGGAATTATTAATAACGTTTCTTTAGTGTTCGATGTAATTCACGATCTTGATCGCGCTTTTTGATTGTTTCACGTTTATCATAGTTTCGCTTACCCGTTGCAACACCAATCAAAACTTTTGCAAACCCACGTTTTAGATAAACTTTTAAGGGTACAATTGTTTTTCCTTGATGCGCAACAGCTACTTGTAAACTTTTAATTTCTTTTTTATGTAATAACAATCGCCGACTACGTAGTGGATCGTGATTGAATCGATTGCCTTGTTCAAACGGGCTAATATGCACGTTATCTAACCAAGCTTGTCCATCACGAATTTGTATAAAGCCATCCCCTATCGTAATCTTGCTAGCACGAACTGATTTGATTTCCGTACCGGTCAGTTCCAAACCAGCTTCATAGGTTTCAGCAATCGCATAATTATATCGCGCCTTATTATTAGTTGCCAACGCACCATCTGCACGCCGCTTTTTCTTAGCCATGACAACCCCCTAATTCTAATTACTTATGACGTCCCTTGCGATTAGTTCCTTGATGTTTTGAATCCGGCTTACGCTTATTTTGGTAAGCGCCAAATGCTTTACCATCATTATGGGTCTTGTTCCCCTTTGATGAATGATTGCGTTTATCATGTTGGCGACGTCCACCACGGTTTTTACCAAAGGCTCCTCGATGTTCATCAGGTACTTTAATATCTGTGACTGGTGCTTCATCTGGATCAACTAATACGAAATCAATCGATGCTTGTTCTTTATCAACACGAACAACACGTACCTTAACCGGTTGACCAATCTGGTAAATGTGGTGCAAGCGACGACCAATCAACGCCATATGAGCTTCATCATAGACATACTGATCATCCGTAAAGTTAGACACATGAATCAAACCTTCAACCGTGTTTTCCAACGAAACAAACATACCAAACTTCAAAACACCATTCACAACGCCATCGAACTCTTGACCGACCTTATCCATCATGAATTCGGCCTTCTTCATTGCATCAGTGTCACGTTCAGTATCAACCGCACGGCGTTCCTTAACTGATGTATCCTCACCAATTTGAGCTAATTTATCGGCATACTTAGCCTGCGCCTCTTCGCCCAGGCCATTTTTCTCGTACCATTTGATCAAACGATGGACCGTTAAATCAGGATACCGTCGAATTGGTGAAGTGAAGTGCGTATAATATTCTGCCCCAATACCAAAGTGACCCAATGGATCATTTGAATACTTTGCTTGTTTCATTGTTCGCAACATCATTGTCGAAACCATCTGTTCTTCAGGACGATCCACAAAGAAATTATGAATAGCTTGCAAATCAGTTGACTTGACGTTTTCAGGATCCAATTTAACTGGTGCACCTAAGGCTTTAACAAAATCAACAAAGCTCTGCACACGATCAGCATCTGGTGCTTCGTGTATACGATACAAGAATGGCACCTTAGCTAAGTCGAAATGCATGGCAACAGTTTCATTAGCTGCTAGCATAAATGATTCAATAATTCGCTCTGATAAACCACGTTCACGCAATTCGATATCCGTCGGTTTACCCTCTTCATCAACAATAATCTTTGCCTCAGGCGCATCGAACTCGATAGCACCTCTAGCAGTACGTTTTGCCGACAAAATATCGTGCAGCTCAGCCATCTCTTCAAACATTGGCACTAGTTCCGCATACTCAGAACGAGTCTCTTCATCACCATCCAAGATTGCATTAACTGCTTTATAAGTCATCCGCGCATGCGATCGCATCACTGATGTGTGCAGACGGTGACTAACTAAGTTACCTTTTGGTGTAAACTCCATTTCAGCTGACATAGCTAGTCGATCAACACCTGGATTTAATGAAGCAATCCCATTTGAAATTTTACGAGGCAACATTGGAATCACACGATCCGTTAGATAAACAGATGTGCCTCGATTATAAGCCTCTTCATCTAATGGTGTGCCTTCAACCGCATAATGTGAAACATCAGCAATGTGGACACCCAAATGGAAATTACCATTTGGCAACTTCCATACAACGACCGCATCATCCAAATCCTTTGACTCAATAGAATCAATGGTTACTAATGGTTGGTCAGTAATATCCTCACGACCCTCACGTTCACTATCTAACACTTCATCAGGAATGGCCTCAGCTTGTTTCATCGCATCTTTAGGAAATACATGTGGCACATCATGATTATAAACAATTTCCAAGATATCAACACCTGGATCATCCTTATAACCAATTTTCTCTGTGATTACACCTGTAAAGTGTTTGGGCATTTCCGCAGAAGGATACGTTGCGATTGAAGCCATAACCACTTCACCGTCTGTCGCAACCAAGCCCCCCTCTTTAACTAAAAACTCAAAGGAAGAAAACTTCTTGTCAGTCAAACGTATACTACCAACATAGCCTTTGTAAGCACTGCCTAAGGAAAATTCACCAACAACATGTTCGCGGCCACGTGTAATAATTTCTTCGACCTTACCTTCAGGGCCACGCTTATCGTCGCCCTTATTAAGCAACTTGACACGCACTTCATCGCCTTGTGTTGCAAAAGCCGTATTATCTGGGTTGACAAACACATCCGGTGCTTTTTCATCATAATGAACAAATCCGAACCCTTTGTCATTGGCCTTAAATGTACCAATGACTCCTTCATGATCTGCATTATATTGAAATGCACCTGCATCATTAACTTTAACTTTGCCAGCACGTTCTAAAGCTGCTAAAGCTTGTACAACTGATTTGAAAGCATTCGCATCATTTAATCGCAACCCATCTGTTAGCGTTTGTGCTGGATACGCTTGGGTCGGATTTCCTTTCAAAAAGCCAAATAATTGGTCTTGTAAATTTTGTAAATCCATTAATTTCTCGCTATTCTTAAAATGAAAGACCCCTCGTACAATATGTCACGAGAGGTCTTGCGCACTGGTAAATTTTTAATGTGAAGAAAGGTAAACAAGCGCCAATCCCAAAATAAACCAGATTGCTGCAAGGACTGCTGTAATTCGTTGCATCACGGCAACAAATCCTCGGGCCTTTTGGGTTGCAAACAAGTCACCACCACCGCCACCTGACAATGCTGACAAAGCATCCTGTTGCTTAGATGGTTGCATCATAACTGCAATAATAATCAGTGCACCCACTACAATCATTGCCGTTAATAGTGTGTCGTACATCTCGGTGCCTCCTCTTTCTTCTATCTTTAATCATATATACTTTTATAGCATAACATAGGTAATAAATTGTCTCAATAAAAAAAGTGAGACGGAACATACTTCGCTCGGTCTCACCTTTAGTTATTATAAATAATTAATTACTTTGCTTCGTAGTTAACAATGCCATCACGTGCAGACTTGTCAATGTTGTAGAAGCTGTTGATACCCTTGTATTCAGCAACCTTGTCACTCAACAAATCTTCAATACGCATCAATTGATTGTACTTGGCGATACGGTCAGTACGTGACATTGAACCAGTCTTGATTTGACCAGCATTAGTTGCCACAACCAAATCAGCAATCGTTGTATCTTCAGTCTCACCTGAACGGTGTGAAACGATAGCTGTGTAACCAGCTTCTTTAGCCATCTCGATAGCTTCAACAGTTTCTGTCAAAGTACCAATTTGGTTAACCTTGATCAAGATCGCATTAGCAGCTCCCTTAGCAATACCCTTTGACAAGTAGTCAGTGTTTGTAACAAAGAAGTCATCACCAACGATTTGTACCTTGTTACCAAGACGCTCAGTCAACTTTGACCAGTTATCCCATTGTTCTTCATCGTTCAAATCTTCAGCTTCTGCCAAAGGATCCTCAACAGATACAACTGGGTACTTTTCGATCAAGTTTTCTAGGTAATCAATAAACTCATCAGTTGTGTATTCCTTCTTATCAGGCTCACCAGCTAATGTGTAAATCTTCTTTTCGTGATCATAGAATTCTGAAGAGGCAACGTCAAAGGCGATTGCCACATCCTTACCTGGCTTGTAGCCAGCACGTTCGATCGCATTCAACAAGTATTGGAAAGGCTCCTCATTTGAAGTAAAGTTAGGGGCAAAACCACCTTCATCACCAACAGCAGTTGAGTGACCAGATTCTTTTAGCAAAGCTTGTAATGCATGGAACGTTTCTGAACCCATACGAACAGCTTCAGCAATAGACTTTGCACCAACTGGCATAATCATGAATTCTTGGAAATCAACTGAGTTATCGGCGTGAGCACCACCATTAACAACGTTCATCATTGGTGTTGGCAAAACCTTTGAGTTAAATCCACCAAGGTAGTTGTATAATGGTGTACCTAGTTCATCAGCTGCAGCACGAGCAGCAGCAATTGAAACACCCAAGATAGCATTGGCACCCAACTTACCCTTGTTTGGCGTACCATCCAAGTCGATCATTGTGTGATCCAACAAAACTTGATCGGTAACATCCATACCAACCAACTTGTCCTTGATTACCTTGTTAACATTCTCAACAGCCTTCAAAGTTCCCTTACCAAGGAAACGGCCCTTGTCGCCATCTCGTAATTCGACAGCTTCGTTAACACCAGTTGAAGCACCAGATGGCACGATACCACGACCAAAGCCACCTAATTCAGTGTAAACTTCAACTTCAACAGTAGGGTTACCACGTGAGTCCAAAACTTCGCGTGCATAAATATCAGTAATTGCAGACATGTCGTCTTCTCCTTACTTATTCTTGAAAGTATAGTTATATATGGGAATATCCCTCGGGACTTATTGTAACATAATTCACAGTATATGCTAACAACGACGTTTGTAAGTTAAATAAGGGACATAAAAAATTCACATTATCATCACAATTAGCAAAACATCGACTAATTATTATTATTAATTTTTTATCATCTTAGTCATTGATTTGCAAGTTATTTGTTGTCATTTTGTTATATAACTGACTGTCATGTAATTGTTAAGCACGTTAAACTGTACTTGTTATTGCATTATTGTTTTTCAGGGGGATTTATGAAACGAGCGATTTTTACTATTTCATTACTATTGGGGCTGCTATTTGCCATCCCAGTTTGCTTTCTTAGTACGTCACCGTCATTTTCTGGCTGGCTAATAAACCCTAAGGAACAAGCAAGCCATTTACAATCCCAAAAACAATCACAAGCTGAATCTAAATCTAATTTAGAAAAATTTAATTCGCGATTAGCAGCGAGTGGCGTGTCTGTTGTTTCTAGCAACTCTGAGGAAGCTGTTGATCCTAATCGAGCTGTGATGACTTCTATAAATCCGCAAGATTCTAACTCATCTCGGCCAACCTCTGACCAAGAAACGTCTGCTCGGGCAACGACTACTAAGCAAGATAATACCTCTGATCAACCGACAACATCCAACCCTAGCTCACAATCGATTTCAAGCATGACTAGCCAACCTGGTTCCAGTGAAGCAAACCTACCGAGCCAGTCAAGTGACCCGGACTCATCAACCTTACCAAACAGCTCTAGCTCTGTTATTACTAGCTCATCTTCTAGCGAAAACTTACCTAGTGAAAGTTCTTCTACCGAGGATTCATCTAGTGACATACCAAATTCATCTAGTGAGCCAACTACTAGTGAAACATCTAACGTACCAAGTAGTTCTTCAGATGAAAGCCCTAGTTCTTCGAATGAATCAGAATCAAATACTAATGATTCTGGTTCCTCAACTACTAACAACAATAACAGTTCAGAAGAACAACATAATAACGACACAAATAGTCAGACAGCTGAAACTTCAGTCGTCCCACCAACACCTGATACGGCGATTTCTTCTGTCGATTAAAAATAAAAATACGAGTGAGATAAGCACAGATCGTACCATTCTCACTCGTATTTTTATTTTATAAATTACGTTTTGCCTGCTCTGCTAAACTAATTAACTCGATAAATGTCGCTGCATCGAGTGCTGCATCGCCAACTAATACACCATCAATGTCAGGTTGCTTTAATAGTTCATAAGCATTTGCTGGTTTGACTGAACCACCATACAAGACACGCACATGATCAGCAACATCCTGATCAAACATATCGGCAACTGTCTGCCGAATCACACGTAAACTCTTTTGCGCTGCATCAGGTCCCATTGCTTGACCAGAACCAATCGCTGCTGTCGGTTCATACGCTAACATTAACCGACCCATTTCTTCATGAGTGACTCCCTTTAAGGATTCAACTACCTGATTCACAATCCAGTGTGCATGATCATTGAGTGACTCCAATTGCACAGCTTCATCAATTGCGATAATAGGTGATAACCCATTCCGTAAGGCCGCCAATGTCTTTAGATTAACCATCTCATCAGTTTCACGGAAATAATTACGGCGCTCAGAATGGCCAATAATCACGCGACTAATACCTAAATCAGCAAGTGCCGCTGGACTTGTCTCACCAGTATAAGCTCCCTTATCCTGCCAATACATGTTTTCGGCCCCAATTTCAATAGTTGTTCCTTTGGCAGCAGTTACCATTGCATTTAACAATACATCCTGTCCTGCTAGTACGGCATCCACATGTGGATAAACCGCCAATTTCGGTGAAATCTCAGCAATATAACGTTTTACCTCACTAGGCAATTTATTCATTTTCCAATTTGCAATAACAATTGGTCGTCGTAACATTATCTTTTACCACCCCTCATCGTGCTTATTCTGATTATACCACGCTTTCTAATCCAAATATGCGTAATGAGACGTTCAGTATTTTGGGTATTAATAGCAGTCTACCTAAACAAAGATTTTAACTTTTTATTCACATTTACTTCGAGGCATTAAGCCCCATCACAACGGCACCATACCCTGACATACTGATATTTTTTTCGTTAATTGTGACGTTCCCTACTTTTTCTAAAATCGCACCATTTTTGTTCCTGTCAATTTGGACGGCATCAGGACTTAGGTTCACGAGTACTGTTAATACTTGTTTACCTAATATTCGCTGATACCCAATGACGGTTTCAGGTAGTGATGACAATGGTTGCAAATCACCAGTTGTGATAACTTTCTGCCACACTGGATCATGATGCCATGCCCCTAATTTCTTATAGTAATTTAAAACAGAGTTTTTATCGGCTAATTCCGTTTGGACATCAATGCCTGTTCTATCTGACCCCATCTTTAACCATGGTGCAACGTCAGAAAATCCGGCAAATTCAGTACGATCCCATTGCATTGGCACTCGTGCATTATCACGTGATTTATCATTAATGGCCGCCAATGCACTCTCATTAGAATAACCATCTTTCAAGGCCATTTGATAGTTATTAATTGATGAAACATCGTTAAATTCCGAAATGTCGTCACGGACAAAATTTTTCATACCCAACTCTTGCCCTTGATAGATAAACGGTATCCCCGGCAAAAAATAATACATCGTTGCCAAGGCCTTAGCCGCTGCTGGCGTTTGATTTTGTTTATCTGGGTCTAACTTTGATAAAACTCTAGGCTGATCATGGTTTTCTAACACGTTAGCCAATGTCCCCTTAACCTTGCTAGCAACTTGTTGTGACGAAAACAGGGCTTCTCGTAAATCTTTAACTGACCATTGATTGCGACCGCGATACCATTCATCAGTGTTTTTAACATCAATATTCATATATGAAAAATCAAAAATCATAGAGAAATAGCCATTTGGTCCGATATATTTAATCAGGTCTTCTTCAGGCACTCCATATGCTTCACCGACTGTGACAGCATCATACTTATCAAAAGTTTCTTGCTGCAATTCTTTTAGGAATACATCAATTCCTGGTCGATTTTGACCCTTCTTAATAACTGATACCAACCCATCACTGCCATCAGCAGGTAAACTAGTCCAATCCAAATCTTTCTTCAAATGAGTAATTGCATCCACTCTAAAGCCTGCAACCCCTAGCTCAAGCCACCAATTGATCATTCGATATATTTCCTTACGTAACGCAGGATTTTCCCAGTTAAGATCTGGTTGTTGTGGCGCAAAAGTATGGAAGTAATACGTATTAGGTTCGTTAACAACTGGTTCCCAAGTAGAACCGCCAAAAATGCTACGCCAGTTATTTGGCACTTCCCCATTTTTGGTATTTTTAAAAATAAAATAATCTCGATATTTACTTTGCGGATCTGCTAATGCTTGCTTAAACCATTCATGTTGATCAGACGTATGATTAACAACTAAATCCATGATTACTTTAATATGACGTTTTTTAGCTTCTGACAAAAATATTTTAAAGTCATCAAGCGACCCAAATTGTGGATCAATATCTTGATAATCAGCAATATCATATCCCATATCTACCATCGGCGATTTATAGATTGGTGAAACCCAAATCATTGTGACCCCTAAATCACGGATATAATCCAGATGATTGATCATCCCTTGAATATCACCAATACCATCATGGTTAGTATCTTGAAAAGAGCGCGGATAAATTTGATACACAACCTCATTTTGCCACCATTTTGTAGCCATCTGTCTATTCCCCCAGTTATTCATTGATGAGTTTAGCATATATGAGGCCAATCAAATATTCAATACGAAACCACCAATTTAAGAAAGCGCTTCCATTTTATAAATTCCGTTAAATGATACTAAAACAATCCCAATTAACCTATTTAAACATGTTAATAGTATGCATAAAGAAACATAATAGTATAGTTTAGGCTGTATTATGTTACCGCTAACATATTTAAGTTAAAAGTCGCTACTAATATGCCACAATTAATAATTGCGCACAAAAAAAGAACAACCATTTCTGGTCGCTCTCACAATTTTTATCAACTAGTCGGCTGTAACATTAGCTTTCACTAAAGCAACAACTTCATCATTTGTTTCAGCATCTACAGCTTTGTCAGCTAATTTTGCCATATCTTTTGTATCTAATTGTTTCATCAAAGAACGTGCTTGCAAGATAGAAGTTGCAGACATCGAAAATTCGTCTAGCCCCATACCAACAAGAATTGGTAGTGCAACTGGATCACCTGCCATTTCACCACACATTGCAGCGAACTTACCATATTTATGCGCAGAATCAATCACATTCTTTACTAAGCGTAAAATTGATGGATTATATGGCTGGTACAAGTATGATATGCGATCATTACCACGATCTGCTGCCATCGAGTAACCAATCAGGTCATTCGTTCCAATTGAGAAAAAGTCCACTTCTTGCGCAAACTTATCTGCCAAAACCGCAGCAGCAGGGACTTCAATCATGATACCAAGCTTAATATCGTCTGACACTTGAGTACCTTCAGCAATTAACTTGGCTTTTTCCTCATTAAAGATATCACGGGCAGCACGGAATTCTGGCAATGTTGCCACCATTGGGAACATAATCCATAATTGTCCATAAACTGATGCCCGTATTAACGCCCGTAACTGCGTACGGAAAATATCATCTCGATCAAGAGAAATACGGATAGCTCGGTATCCTAAGAAAGGATTATCTTCCTCAGGTAATGGTAAGTATGGTAAATGCTTATCACCACCAATGTCCATCGTACGAACTGTTACTGGCTTCCCATCCATACTCTTAAGGACCTTTTTGTACGATTCAAATTGATCCTCTTCAGTTGGTAATTCAGTCGAATCCATGTATAAAAATTCGGTACGATACAGGCCAACACCTTCAGCCCCGTTATCAGTCACACCACCAAGGTCCTTAGGCGTACCAATGTTTGCCCCAATGACAAACTCTTTGCCATCAGCTGAAACAGACTTCTCGTTTTTCAACTTAGCCCATGCAGCCTTTTTAGCAGTATATTGGTCTCCCTTTGCTTGGTAGGCAATCACCTCATCAGCTGTTGGATTTACTAATGCTAGACCATCTAAACCGTCTAAGACAACAGTATCGCCATCAGCGATTTCCTTAGTAGCAACCTCAGAACCAACAATTGCTGGGATTTCCAAAGTACGGGCCATAATCGCAGCATGTGCCGTACGACCACCAACATTTGTGATAAACCCTTTCACATAACGACGGTCTAGCTGTGCTGTATCCGAAGGCGTCATGTCTTGGGCAATAATGACCACTTCTTCGTTGATTAACGCAGGATTCGGCAACTCCTTGCCAAGCAAATGACTTAACACACGCTTAGTCACATCACGAATATCAGCAGCACGTTCGGCCATATATGGATTATCGTCTGCCATACTCTCAAACATGCCAATAAACATGTCTGTCACGGCTACCAAGGCTGCCTCGGCATTCGTTTTGTCGCTATCAATCTTATCATTGATATTGCTCAAAAGCTCCGGATCCTCAGTAACCATAATATGTGCAGTGAACACTTCGGCTTCATCAGCACCCATTGACTCTTCAGCTTTTGTACGAATTTTTTCCAGATCTGCCTTTGAAGACAAAAAGGCCGCACGAATGCGGTCTTTCTCACCTTGAGTATCGTCGATTGTGCGAGTCTCAAAAGACAGATCAGGGTCAACTAACTTATATGCTTTTGCAATTGCAACACCATTTGATGCAGCAATTCCGGTAATTTTATTAGCCATTCTATTTCCCCTAGAACCTGTTTAACTTAATCTACGAAACTAGTCTGTCAAACCTTCTGCTGACATTGTTTCTGCAATAGCTGATAAGGCATCGGCCTCGTCATCACCTTCAGCAGAGATCTTAACATCGGCATTTTGACCAACACCTAGTGACATAACACCCATGATTGACTTCAAGTTAACGTCCTTACCTTGGTATGACAACGTAACATTTGATGAGAACTTTGAAGCTGCTTGTACCAACAAAGTTGCTGGGCGAGCATGAATACCAGTTTCGGCTACAATGTGAAATTCGCGTGATTCCATGGTGATAATCTCCTCTAAATTTAAATATTATTCTTTTACTTTGGGTTAAGTTAAATTATGCTTTCAACAATCAAATATAACCAACCTTCATGCATTTATTCTATCAGGTATAAGGTATATTAGCAAGCGCTTACATATTTTTTTCATAAAATACAATTTGTAATTATTAAGCTATAAATTTTATTCTATGATGCTTCATCGTCTTTTGCTGTATATGTAATTATACCACCACGTTCGGCAGTTCCCCTAATTGCATTTTGATAGGGATAATCTCGCCATACAACATAAAAATCAGAAAACTCTTTTGAAGTGACCACAAATTTATCTAATTCACCTGATCTTAGTTGTTCTAACATCTGACTATAGTCCATTCTGCCTCCTCATTTCTATTATACAGCTATAATTAAAATTGGCACAAGATACTGCCATATGTAAATCCGGCACCAAATCCCGTTAATAACACCTTTTTGCCTGCCAATACAGTGTTTTGGCGCAATTCATCTAATCCCATCGCAATTCCTGCTGACGATGTATTCCCATATTTAGTCACATTCGTCACAAATTTTTCCATTGGCTGTTCCAATTTTTTTGCAATCATTTCAATAATTCTGAGATTAGCTTGATGTGGAATAAAATAATCAACATCCACTGGTTCCAAGCCATTTTGATGCAAAAAATTGGTAATATGGTCAGGAATCAACCGCTCAACTTCATTAAACACTTGACGTCCTTCCTGATGAAAGGCCGTTGTTTTTGGATAGTTATCAGCAGAAAGTTCATGTAATGGCTGAATAACACCAGAGTGTACCACTTCCTCATTACCAATTGTATGCATTTCTTCTGCCATCAAAAGTGACTGTTCACTAGCTTCTAATATGAATGCACCCGCACCATCACCAAAAAAGACTGATGAGGCACGATCCTTGAAATCCATCATCTTAGAATTAACTTCAGCGGATATGACCAACGCATATTTTGCTGTACCAGCTTTTAAAAACTTATCAGCTGTGCTCAATCCAAAAATGAATCCCGCACATGCTGTCGAAATATCATATGCCCAAGCATTTTCAGCCTGTAAATTTCTTTGTACTAATGCTGCAGTTGATGGTGCTAAACCATCAGGTGTAAATGTCGTCACAATGATTAGCCCAATATCTGCTGGTGCAATCGCTGTTTGAGCAAGCGCTTGTCGCGCCGCCTTGGTGGCTAGATCCGACGTATTTTCTCCCTGTAACGAAACATGCCGAGTCTTGATCCCCGTATGCCCTTGAATCCATTCATCATTTGTATCCATAATCGTAGCCAAATCATCGTTGGTCACAATGTTTTGCGGAACATAATGAGATGAAGCAACAATTTTTACGCCTTGCGCCATGCTTTGCTCTCCTCCTAATTACTATTCAAAAAATATTATACGCATGCTCACCACAAAAAGACATTAATATTTTACCAAAAAAACATATTCTATCTCTAATTCCGATTGAAATAGTACAAGTAACGATCACCATTAGCAGTTTGCTTTAGCTTAGTTACACTAGCGTTATCTGGTTCCGGTATATTATTGGTTACATAATTCATGCCAAAAGTTGCCATTAATACCGCCTTAATGGTAAATCCATGGGTAACAACAATGATTTGGTCATCGGGATTTTGTTTGGCCTCTTCATTTAAAAAAAGATTTACCCTGTTAACAACTTGCGAAAATGTTTCACCACTAACAGCATATTTTGTATAATTTTCTGTCACATCATACAAGACTGGATTAAAAACATCAGGAAAATCAGCTACTAGCTGTTGATTTTTCTTACCATCCCATTCACCATATGAAATTTCTAATACCCGTTCATCTGTTCTAACCGGTAGGCCTGCCGTTTCATTAAGAATATCCGCAGTTTGTGCAGTTCTATGTAAAGGACTGATTACTAAAGAATCTGCAAAACTAATATCAAAATGCTTGGCCAACTCGTTAACTTGTCGCCTGCCAGTATCGTCTAAATGAGTGATGTCCGAATTAATCTGTCCTTGTTTTAATCCAGCGGCATTGGCCAAAGTCTGGCCATGACGCACAAAATAAAAGGTTGTCATATTTTGTCCCCCTCAATTAATGAAAAAGAAAAGTTGAGACAAAACCTTGTCTCAACCTCGCTCAAATCACTACCTTATGCTTCTGTCATTTTCTGCTGTTGTAATTTGAAATTTTCATTATATGAAAAAACATTTTGTCCAGCAATTGCGGCATCACCAACGGCTGTTGTAATCTGTCGTAATTCTTTTTCACGAACATCACCCAGTGCATAAATACCAGGTAACGTTGTTTCCATACGCTCATTTGTTTCGATCCAACCACGCTCATTTGTAATACCCAAATCAGCAACAACTTCTGAAACTGGTAACACCCCAACGTAAATAAAGACACCGGCAGCATCAACCGTATAAACTTCATCAGTTACATTGTTATGCACGCGCACACCCGTAACTTTTTTATCATCACCTAGAATCTCTTCAACTTCAGTATTCCAAACAAATTCAATCTTATCATTAGCAAAAGCACGCTCTTGTAAGATTTGTTGGGCTCTTAACTTGTCTCGGCGATGAAAAACAGTTACCTTATCGGCCAAACCAGCTAGATAAGTTGCTTCTTCAACTGCAGAATCTCCGCCACCAACAACAATAACATGCTGACCACGGAAGAATGCACCATCACAAACAGCACAGTACGATACACCGCGTCCTGCATAATCATCTTCACCAGGTACAGCTAGTTTCTTATAATCAGAACCGGTTGCTACAATGACTGAATTAGTCGTGTATTCATCCATATCCGTCACAACACGCCATGAACCGTCATCTTGTGCTTGGACATGTAAGACTGTTCCAAAAGCATATTCAGCGCCAAATTGTGTTGAAGATTGATACATCTTTTCAGAAAGGTCTGGACCTAATATGCTATTAAAACCAGGATAATTTTCTACCTCAGCTGTGTTATTCATTTGACCACCGTATATCCCGCGATCAATCATTAGTACAGACAGGTTTGCACGTGAAGCATACGTTGCCGCCGTCATGCCACCAGGACCTGCACCTAAAATTATTGTGTCATAGTGTTGGGTCATAACAACACCTCCCCTTCAAGTGCTTGCTTATTATCGTCTTCTCGACTTTCTACTACATTATTTTACATTCTTTGATTTAGAAAGCAAGCTTTTTAGCTTACTTTTTGTAAATGAAAACTGCGAGCTGACAGATGTCAAAAACTCGCAGTTATCATTATTAATACATCATTAATTAGTCTAATTTAGCGGCTAGTTCCTTGATATATGCTTTCAAGTCTTCACTCGTTTGTGGGTGTTTTAGACCAAATTCAATGTTCGTCGTTAAGAAACCAATCTTTGACCCAATATCGTAACGGCTACCCTTAAATTCATGCGCATAAACATGTTGACGCTTATTTAATGAATCAATTGCATCAGTTAGTTGGATTTCGTTACCCTTACCTGGCTCAGTCTTCTCAAGTTCTTCAAAGATTTCTGGGGTTAGTAGATAACGACCAATAATTGCCAAATCAGATGGTGCATCTTCTGGCTTTGGCTTCTCAACGAAGGTGTTAACTTGGTGGAGACCTTCTTCAACTTCTTTTTCAGGGGCAATCACACCATATTCTGATACTTGGTCGTGAGGCACCTTCATAACAGCCAAAGTTGATTCACCAGTTGTGTTATAACGATCAATCAGTTGCTTTGTCAAAGGCTCTTCATCACTCATCAAATCATCACCCAACATCACAACAAATGGCTCATCGCCGATAAATGACTTAGCAGTCAATACAGCATCCCCCAAACCACGAGGATGTGATTGACGAATAAAGTACAAGTTAATATCCGTTGTCTCTTGAACAATCTTTAATAACTCGTCCTTACCCTTTTCACGTAAGTTATTCTCCAATTCAGGATTTGAATCAAAATGATCCTCAATTGAACGCTTTGACTTACCATCAACGATGACAATATCCTCAATCCCTGATGCCAAAGCTTCTTCAATAATGAATTGGATAGTTGGCTTATCAACAATTGGCAACATTTCTTTTGCTAATGCTTTCGTTGCAGGCAAAAAACGTGTTCCTAACCCTGCCGCTGGAATAATCGCTTTACGTACTGGTTTCATGATAAATTTACTTCCCTTCTTGCGAGACTGGACGTCCCATTAATGTTTGAATCGCTTCTTTAACATCTACGTTTTCATAAAGTACACGATAAACTGCCGATGTAATTGGCATTTCAATATGCTTTTTTTGTGCTAATTCATGTGCAACTTTGGTTGTTGAAATTCCTTCAATAACCATCCCCATATCTTCAATAACATCTGCTAGTTTTTTACCTTCACCTAATTGTACACCCGCTCGAAAGTTTCGAGAATGTACTGAAGTAGCCGTGGCAAATAAATCCCCCACACCAGACAACCCCATAAAGGTAATCGGATTAGCCCCAAAGGCTTGCCCTAAACGACTAATTTCAGCTAAGCCACGGGTAAACAAGGCTGCTTTGGCGTTTGCATCATAGCCCAGGCTTGCCAAGGCACCAGCCCCGATAGCAATGACGTTCTTTAACGCACCACCAATTTCGGCACCGATTACATCAGTGTTAGTATACACACGAAATACTTGGTTACTAAATGCCGCTTGGACTTTTTCAGCAGCGACAACATCTTTACTAGCCGCTGAGACCAAAGTTGGATCGTGTTTGATGACCCCTTCAGCATGAGAAGGCCCTGAAATCACACCCAGTCCCTTTAGGTACTTAGCAGGTACTTCTTCAGTAAGCATCTCTGATACTCGCTTATATGTGCCTGGTTCTAGCCCTTTAGTTGCAGCCATTAAAATAACGCTATGGTCTATATTCGCTAGGACCGTAACTAGTTGCTGGGCAACTTCACGTGTTGCCTTAGTGGGCACAACGCTCAACACAATATCTGCATTCTCTACAGCAGATTGCATATCTGAAAAACCAACAATCCCATCATTTAATGGGTTATCACCTAAATATTTTGTATTTCGATGTGTCTCATTGATTTCAGCCACTTGTGATGCTCGATGGCTCCACAAACGAACGTCATGCCCATTTTCAGCAGCAACATTGGCCAGTGCGGTTCCCCACGAGCCGGCACCTAGAACTGCTATAATTTCGTTACTCACGAGATTCCTCCTTTTAATTGCATGAGCGACAATATCATAATAATACCATATTCTAATAACTTGGCAATCTTATCATTAATAGACCGCTACATCACAGTATTAATCACCTATTTTGAATTTTCAGCAATTAAATTATTAAGATTATTATTAAATGTTTCAGTCGCATCGAATCCCATTTGCTTAGCACGGAAGTTTTTTGCAGCAGTCTCAATTAGAACGGCTAAATTACGGCCTGCTTGAACAGGTAGCACGTAACGTGGTAACCCCACGCCTTGAATATTAATAACTTCTTCACCGTTACCTAGACGATCCACTTCTTGATCATCATGCCACTTTGCAAGGTGCAAATTAAAGGCGATCGTAGCATGCGAGCGTACGGCACCAGCACCAAATAAGTCCATGACATCAATAATACCAACACCACGTAATTCCATTAAGTTACGTAAGATTGCTGGTGGTTCCCCAACCAAACGTTCTTCATCTTGTGCATACACGTCAACACGATCATCAGCAATTAAACGATGACCACGTTGTACTAATTCTAATGCGGTTTCTGATTTTCCAACACCGGAATCACCAGTAATCAACACACCAAGGCCAAAGACATCAACCAGCACACCATGTACTGACTGACGTTCAGCTAGCCCACCACTTAAGAAATAAGTCATGTTAGCTAATATCTTTGATGATGTTAACTCAGTTGCAAGTACCGGAATATGGTTTTCTTGTGCTGCTTGCATAAACTCTTCTGGTAATTCTCGTCCAGTTGAGACAACAAACGTTGGAGTGTTTGGCTGCATCATTTTTCTTGCAATTAGTAACAATTCTGAATGATTCATACGTTGAGAAAATGAAGTCTCCGTAATCCCCATCAATTGAATTCGCTCAGGTGCATAATAGTTAAAATACCCTGTCATTTCAAGACCTGGTCTTGAAATATCTGGTGTTGTGATTTTGCGATCCAAGTATTCTTCACCCGTCACAATTTTCAGGCGAGTATTATCCAATAAATCTTTTACTGTTAATTCTTTTGCCATTTTCTATTACCTGTCTTAATTATTGCTTATCTTCTTTACTAAAGTAACTAGAAATTATCATATTGACCACGGACATAACAATAGCAATAAATACTGCCCAGCCAAAACTAGCGAATCTAAAGCCGTCGCCAACAACCCAAGCAGTTAACCATAATACAACACCATTGATGACTAGTCCGAACAAGCCAAACGATATAATCGTAAATGGTAAAGCCAATACATGTAATACGGGTTTTACTAAGGCGTTTAAAATTCCTAGGATAACAGCAGCTAATATTGCCGTCCAAATGTTTCTAATGTAGAGACCATTTCTAAATAATCCCGCCATCGCCAACAACATCACTGTATTAATAATAATCCGTTGCCAAAAAGAAAAATTTTTAAAAGTAACTGTCTTCATGTATATCCTCCAGTTATTCTTAGCACCAGTATATCAAAATTACACCCATATTTGGCTAAATGTCCTGTAATTTGTATTATCCGTTAACATAAAATAAAAGCTAGAAACGGACGCATCCATTTCTAGCTTTATCACAATCTATTAATATAATTACTTATGCTTTGCGCGAAACAGGTCATTAAATGGTGATTCACCACTGTGAGCCACCTGGGTCAAAAACATTTTAACTGCCTGTTGTGTCGTTAACCCATTTTCTTTAAATACAGCATCAGCTGCATTACGCACCTCTTCTTCGACACGAATTTGAATTAATTTTTCCATTTGATACGTCCCCCCTTGTACCGTTAAAGATATATTCAACTCCCCATTATTATATACCATTTTACAGAAAATGGCTTAAACAAGCATAGTTTTAAAATACATGTTGCCCAAACATAAATAATCACATAAAAAAACACACTGTCATTTTCAGACAGTGTGTTTCATTTGGCATTGCTAAGATTGACGCGTCCTAGCTCACGTGATGGTTACCCATCAGTCAACGTACACCCATCAGGAAAACCCAAAGGTAGTCATGTGTAGCAAAGCAAGTTCCACAACTTGCTTTACACCCTCCAGTAATACGACTGTTAATGAGGGCCGTTTATCAAAGATCATTTAAGATCCTCTCGACTCATCGCATAGATTCAATGATAACACATCATTGAATAAAAACAAACCTTTTTATTCAAATTTACATTTTTATAATTATAAAAACCGTATTCATGTATTATTATCATCTCAAATTTTAAGATGGCGCTTACATTAATCTGTTATAAGGTATATAATATAAGCATATAAAGAAATTTATATATTTAATAATTAATTTATAAGGATGGTGACTGCCATGGCAGAGGACAAAATTGCATACAAGAATATTTTGGCACCAATTGACGGTTCAAAGATTTCTGAGGCCATAGTTGAAAAAGCAGCCGCTGTTGCGGTACGTAACCAAACTGTTTTAGATTTGTTGTATGTCATTGATACTAACTCAATTTCAGGATTAGCTGGTATGTCAATTTCTGGTGATGTTGTTTACCAACTAGTGCAAGATGCAGAAGAAAAGTTATCAAAGTATGCAGATATTGCACGCCAGCAAGGTGCTAAAGAAGTTAATATCCACGTTCGTTTTGGATCACCTAAAACTGTTATCGCTCGTGATTTTCCTAAAGACCATAACACTGGTTTAATTATGTTGGGTAAATCTGGCTTAAACACTCTGGAACGACTACTTGTCGGTTCAGTTGCGACTTTTGTTGTTCAAAATGCTAAAGTAGATATTTTAATCGTGCAGTAAAAATAAATACTGACCACAATGTGGTTGGTATTTTTATTATCTACTGATACTTTTTATACCTATAATTAATAGAACTAAATGCACGTTTATTAAATTTAGGTTATAATAATTTTATGTTTCTAAT